>MTKW01004030.1_pt1 | contig 42634 bp, 29 predicted proteins | sample 1042761 | NCBI WGS metagenome assembly MTKW01 (sample SAMN06205366, study PRJNA360243) | anaerobic digester metagenome | biome: Wastewater treatment plant; feature: Anaerobic digester sludge; material: sludge; isolation source: anaerobic digester fed with sludge from wastewater treatment plant ... | reverse complement strand
TGGGGCATTGCTTTTTTCGAGTATTGCTTTCAGGTTCCGGCAAACAGAATAGGGTTTATCAATAACGGAGGACCGTTTTCGTTGGTGCAGCTTAAAGTTTTGCAAGAAGTTATTACGCTTGTGGTTTTTATGGTTTTTTCATACGTGGCTTTTCAGTCACAGATAAAACCTAATCATATCATCGGATTTGTGCTGTTGGTCCTGGCGGTGTATTTTATTTTTAAATGATTTAAACAATAAAAAAATAATTACCTTTGGGGGAAAATCGTGATCGTGATAGATAGAGACGCCATATTATGACGTCTCTATCTACCAAAAAATAAAATTTAAATTTATGAAAAAAAATGCTTTACTCGTTTTTGCTCTTATTTCTACAATGGTTTTTTCCCAAACCAATGAAGAGATAGACAAATCTTCAACATGGACTATGGTTGGTAATGTTCAATATGTTACTCAGCACCATTGGCGGGGACTTGGCAGAGGACCGCTGTTTGGAGAGGCTCCGGCTTTTGAGCCAAGTGTAACCTTCTATAATGAGCATTGGAATATGGGTGTTTTTGCCGGCGGCTCTTTCGACGGGGTTTATAAAACTGTAATGCCATGGGTTTCGTTTTCTCCCGTAAAAAACTTATGGATAGGCATTTGGGATATCTATTCTCCCGGAAAGAAATTGTGGACAAACGAAGCCAAACCATTTGATTTCGGACTCACTACTTCCAATCATTTTGTGGATGCTATGATAACTTACCAACTGCCGTGGTTTCCACTAACTATGAAGTGGGCGACAATAGTTACGGGAAAAGACCCAAATGCTGAAGGAAAAAGAAATTTTACCACTTATACAGAACTTTCATATGCACATCGTTGGAATGACTTTAGCATTTGGGGTGGCGTGGGTGTTACGCCCTGGAAGGGACTGTATAATGCAGACAGAGGCGGTATTAACAACTTAGAGCTGAAATTGCAACACAATTTCCGACTTTATAAACCTATAACAATGCCGGTGTTCGCAAAATTTGCATACAATCCGCTTGCTGAGCAATTTCATTTTGTGGTAGGCGCAAGCATAACAATCCCCTATTCATTTAGATGAAAACAGAATAAACAACAGATAAGAGGGAGGGGCGACTATGAGGGTCGCCCCTATTTTGTGTCATCTCCTCACTCTTGCATTCCCTTTCCAAATGCTCCAAATCATTTCTTCATCGGCAGGTTGTGCGTAGTCTGTCAGGAATGTGGTTGCCAGGGCACCGCTTGCCCATGCAAATTGCACCCATTTAGAGGGTTCCCAACCTTTAAGGATGCTGTATAACAGTCCTCCCACAAATCCGTCACCACCGCCGATGCGGTCTAATACAACGATTTTACGTAAATTTTCCACATGGAAAGTGTCGTTTTCATACACAATGCCACCCCAAAGATGTTCGTTTGCACTTAACACTTCCCGCAAAGTGTTAGCGAAAACCGAAACATTCGGATAAGTCTTTTTCGCATTCTTGATCATTCCCTTGAAGGCATCCATCGTGTCTTCAATGTTTTCGCCGCCTGCTTTCGGCCCTTTTACGCCCAAGCAAAGCTGATAGTCCTCTTCGTTTCCGATTAAAATATCCGTCAAAGAAGCAATTTCATGAAAGGCTTTGTGCAATTCTTCTTCACGTCCTTCCCAAAAAGTAGCACGGTGGTTCAAATCAAATGAAATAAGCGTTCCGTTTTTCTTGGCATAGCGGGCCAACTCTACGCAAAATTCACTTGTTTCGGGCGACAATGCAGCGATAAGACCGGATAAGTGAACGATCTGAACTCCTTCTTTTTTGAAAATCCGCTCCATATCAAAATCCTTGACGTTCAGCGTGCGGCCAACCTCTCCTGTACGGTCGTTCTGAACACGGGGACCGCGAAGTCCGTAACCACTGTCGGCAATGTTGAATTGATGACGGTAACCCCAAGGTCCGCCCTGCGGTACTTCCGGTCCTTCATAATCCATATTCCGGCGACGAAGGTCTGCTTTGATAAACTGCGCTATTGGACTGTCTTTTACAAAAGTGGTAAGTACTTTTACGGGCAGTCCGAGATAGGAAGAAATACTTGCTACGTTGGTTTCAGCACTTGTAGCGTGCATTTCAAATAAATGACTGCTATGAACAGGCTGTCCGTTAACCGGAGTAATGCGTACCCCTATGCTTGTCGGAGTAATTAAAGCGTATTTTGAATTTTCTCTTAGTTTCATATTGTTGAAGCGTTTAATCGTTTAATTGTTGAATTGAGAACAAAGAATAAATGAGAACAAAGAACAAAGACGAAAGAATAAGGACAATTGTTTAGTGTTTAACTGTTTAACTGTTGAATTAAATGCTGAATGCATCAAATCCACCGTCTACGATGGCAATTGTGCCGGTTACAAATTTAGAAGCATCGCTCACTAAATAATGCAATGTTCCAAGCAGATCTTCGGGGTTTCCGAAGCGGCGGAAGGGTGTGTGTGCAATAATCGTATTGCCACGGTCAGAATAACTGCCATCAGGATTAGTTAATAATGCACGGTTTTGTTCCGTAATGAAAAATCCGGGACAAATAGCGTTTACGCGGAAAGTCTCGCCAAACTTAATTGCCATTTCGCCTGCCATATACTTGGTGAAATTGGATACTGCTGCTTTTGCTGCACCATAACCGGCAACACGGGTAAGCGGACGAAGGGCCGAAGCTGAAGTGATGTTGATGATGTTCCCTTGTTTTGCCTCTACCATATACCTGGCAAAAACAACAGTAGGGACAACAGTACCCATCAGGTTCAAGTCAACAACTTTACGGAAATCATCCATTTTTAGATCGAAAATATTATTGTTCGGTCCAATGGTTGCGCCGGGCATGTTCCCACCAGCACCATTGATCAGCACATCGATTTTACCGTATTTGGCTATGATATCTTCCGCATTTTGTTTCAAAACAGCTTCATCCGTAACGTCAGTTACCAAAAACATAGCTTCTCCGCCGTTGGCTTTCACCTTTTTAATCAACTTATCACCTTTTTCCTTATTGCGTGCCATCACAGCTACTTTTGCTCCGTGAGCAGCCAAATATTTTACCATGCTTTCGCCAAGAACGCCTGTACCACCAGTAATTACGATTACCTGGTCCTTGATGTCAAATAGTTTATACATATCTTTTTAATTTATAATTTAATAATTTTCAATTTACGATTGGCGGTGTCTCATAAGTGCCCAACTGCTGCGTTACTTTCGATATTCGGGCTCAGTCACCGACGGCAGACACGAGGTCTGCCCCTACTGGACTCAATCTCAGTGCCTTGCATTTAAACACTTTTAAGATACTTTACAAATTTTGCTTGAACATTTACTTTTGAGACAGCCCCTACAAAGCTACAAATTTCACTTGCATACAATAGAATGAATTGCGAAAATAAAACTTCAGAAAACGCAAGTATAGACTACAAAGCAAATAAGCGTTTCAAGTGTCTTTCGTAGATGTTTTCCTCTACGCAACCGCCCACAATATCTTCGTATTTCACCAGCAAATCAGTGTATTCTTTACCCAATTCAGCTGCCACGGCATAAGCTACGTGTATTAACTGGCGGAAGTTGGAGTTATATTCCGGATGTTCAGGAATGTGACGAAGTGCATTTTGATATTGCTCGCTTGTCCAGGCATTCACTTCCTCTATGGTAGGCAATTTACTTCCGTCAATGTCGATTACATCTGCATAAGGTGCACAAAGCTCATCCTTTCTGTTCAATGAGTTGGCATAGATTTTTTTCGCTAGAGCCAATCCGTCACCGCCCGCTTTTGCAAGTCCTATAACTTCTTCGAGCCAGGTTGTACCTGCTGTTTTCAGGTGAAGACCTTTATCGTAGCGATTGATCACTTCAGCCATAATAGGATAAATAGAAAACTTATCACTACCGGAGTGAACGCTCAATTTCAGTTCTTCAGGCAAGCCAAATTCCTTAACCGCGAAATCAATCACCAGAACGTCTTCCTCAAATTCTTTGGCGAATTGCTTCAAATCTCCCACATAGTCAACTCCCTTGTTGAAGCGTCCGGTAAATTTCGGAGCTATGGTTTGTGCGGGAACTCCTTTGTCTGCCAACATTTTGAGTATGAACAGCATTTCCACCGGAGTTTGCGGTTTTTCCACTTCATCCATAGAAACTTCAGTAATGAAATTTCCTGCACCTTTTTTATCCACCAAATATTGATAGATGTCTGCCGCTTGTTGTGTGGCACTTAAAAATTTATGTGCAATATCTTCCAACAGTTCTTTCGTTACTGAAATCGGCTTTTCAATGCCGGGGATGTGCAAATCACCCATATATTTTTTGCAGGATGTGATAAATTTATCTACATCTTCTTGTGCACTCGGCTTACCGATAAAGGAAGCTACATCGAGTGTAAAAAAATCTGACACATCGATAAAACGATCTACCGTACTTAAGTTGATATGGTCGGCATCCACAAAATATGCCCCTTTATAACCCAAAGCCTTTACTGCATCGTCGGCTTCTTTGCGTGTGTCAACCGGTTCTGAATAAACATAGGTATGTTCGCGATTTGATTTATTCCAAACGGGATTAATCTCCAAACCGCTTTTGTTGGCTTTCATGATGGCACGTAATTGTGCTTTTCCCTGGTGTGAGAATCTGTCTCCCACGCCGATACTAAATTTTCCTAATTTCATGTTTTCCTATTTTTATAATTTTATTTTTTCTCAAGTCCTCTTCATTTTTTTGTCTTGATACAAAAAAACGAAGCAAAAAAAAATCAAGACTGTGCCTGCTTCGCTCAAAAAACTTGCGCTTGATTGACTAAATCGTTCAAACTTAGCGGCGTCTTATAAGCGCCCAACTGCTGCGTTACTTTCGACATTCGGGCTCAGTCACATACTTCAAGTATGCTCCTTTGCCCTCAATCTCAGTGCCTTGCATTTGGATGCTTCTAAGACACCTTACAGTTTTTTAGTTGAATACCTATTTTTGTCTCACCAGATGAGGTTGGTCGCTACCGAAACATATAAAAATCTGTGAGCTAATTAATTGTCTTTTTGTCTTTACTCTTTGTTCTTTGCTCTTTTTGTCTATTTATCTAAAATTGAAAGAAATTCTTCGCATTGAAATACGAAATATTAGCCACCATTTCGCCTAAGAATTTTATTTCTGACTTGGGCAAAAGACCTTTTTCCACATCTTCGCCAATCAGATTACACAAAATCCGGCGGAAATATTCATGACGAGGATAGGACAAGAAACTGCGGCTGTCGGTAAGCATTCCCACAAAACGACTCAGCAGTCCAAGATTGGAAAGAGAATTCATCTGTGCTTCCATGCCTGTTTTTTGGTCAAGGAACCACCAGCCTGAACCGAACTGGATTTTTCCGGCTACAGAACCATCCTGGAAGTTACCTATCATGGTGGCAATCAAATCATTATCACGAGGATTCAAGTTGTAAATGATGGTTTTTGCCAATTTATTATCATTGTCCAGGCTGTTGAGGAACTTGCTCATCGCCTTGGCTACTGTAAAGTCACCGATGCTGTCAAAGCCGGTGTCGGGACCCAACTTCCTGAACAAACGGGAATTATTATTACGGATAGCTCCATAATGGAACTGCTGTGTCCAGCCTTTTTCCCAATCCATCACGGCACCTTCGTAGAGCATTGCCGATTTAAATTTTAAGATTTCTTCTTTGGTAAGCTCTTTACCTCCGTAAACTTTATTGAAGATAGCGTCAATTTCTGCCTGTGTGTAATCTTCGGCATAAAATTCTTCTATCCCGTGATCCGACAACTTGCAGCCTATGCTTGCAAAGAAGTCGTGGCGCACACGCAGGGCTTGTATTAAATCAGCAAAATTGGAAATGGCAACGCCGGATACTTCACTGAGCTTTTCTACGTATTTTCTGTATTCAGCCGGACATTCCACCGCCATGGCTTTGTCAGGCCGCCAGGTCGGCAATACCTTAATCCCGAAGCCTTCATTTTTTAATGCAATATGATGCTCAAGTGTGTCTACCGGGTCGTCTGTGGTACACACAACTTCCACATTGAATTTTTTCATCAATCCACGGGCTGAAAATTCCGGCGTGCGGAGCTTCTCGGTGCAAATATCATAAATCCTTTTTCCGGAAGCCGGATTAAGCAGCTCATCTACTCCAAAGGCACGCTTCAATTCCAGGTGTGTCCAGTGATACAAGGGATTTCGCATGGTGTAGGGTACTGTTTCCACCCACTTTTCATATTTTTCCCAATCGGAAGTGTCTTTCCCCGTACAATATTTTTCTTCAATGCCGTTGGTACGCATTGCCCGCCATTTGTAGTGGTCGCCTTCCAGCCAAATCTGCCCCAAATTATCAAATTGGTGGTCGTTGGCAATGTATTCGGGAATTAAATGACAGTGATAGTCGATGATGGGTTGTTTCTTTGAATAATTGTGATAAAGCTCTTTTGCAGCCTCATTTTGCAGCAAAAAATCGTCATGGATAAAACTGTTCATAATAATATGTTTTATTGATTAATTTCTCTTTGATATTCAAAATTGTGTACGTGCACGAAATTACAAATAAAAACGGAATTGTAAAAGCAAATTGAAAAAATATTATTTAAAAAAATAAAACTGTCATACTATCGCGATTGACCTTGACTGGTGGTCCGGGTTCCGGGGTGCGAGTTCCGGGTTCCGGGGTGCGGGTTCCGGGGTCGGGACGATTTAGCTGTTATCGTCTCTTAACTTTGACCTCTACTTCTCCATTCAATCTGTTTAATTGCTCTTCAACACCTTTTAGGAATGATGCACGGTCTTTTGCCGAATCCCAATCCATTTCCCAGGAAGCCATAAAATAGTATTCAGTATAACCATTTTCAGGTTGTAAAACTACCAGGTGATTGATGGCATCTTCAGTCAATGCTTTCAACTGTTTTTTCTTATAAAAAATGGCAAATCCTAAGTTATCATCATTCAGACTTTGTTTGCCGAAGCTGGCTATGTACGCCCATTCGCCCATGTTTTCGGCAGATTTTATCAATTTCGTGTTTTTGTTTTTGATAATTCCGGTGGTAAGATTATCTACATTTTTATCGGCAAAAAGCTCCATCCTCGATGCCTTGCTGCCGGCATCAATAGAAATAAGCGATTTCAAGTTGAACTTATTCACATCCACATCCCACCCGAAATAGGTTGTATTGACTTGCGAACGAATTTTTCCGTCCGCCTGAATAAAACAAATCACGCTGTCCCGTTTTTCCACCCTGACTGCCTGTGTTCCGTCAAAATAGCCTATAGAACCAATTCCAAGGGTTTTTCCTACTTTCATATTGTCCATTCCCCAATCTGCCATATTGTGGTAGTTGTCATAGCCGTCCACACCCACGGCAGGCAGGACAATACCCGGCGTTTTTTTGCCAAACGCATCAATCGCATTTCGCTGGTCTAAATAAAAACGATAGGCGACTTTGTCGCTTTCCCAGCCCGGACCTTCATATTTGATATAATAAGCATGATCGCGAAATGAACCGGGAACCTGCATGTAATTGGGCTTTACCCAGGAATATCCGCCTTCATAGCGATTGCCGTTGAATTGTCCACCGATTTTATGAGCCAATTCGGCATAAGTCCTTTTAGGGTATTGGTCGGCTGTGCCTTTTCGAATTTTGAAAGTTTCTGTAGAGTTGGCTTCTAATTTCGCTATTGGGAAAACAGCTGATCCATTGCCCTTCAAATCGGTGACTACTTCAAGCGGTACAATCGTTCCATCATTTGAAACAACCACATAACTGCCAATCGAAATTTTCAATTTATTCAACGGGATTTCTGCCACATAATCTACGATATCATAATCAGACATATTGCTGATGGTGACGGTTTGGGCATTCCCGATGAAAAATGGACAAGCAAACAACAGGAATAATAAACGATAGATTTTCATTGTTTTGAAATATTTTATTTGTGTTATAAGTTTTAAAGCAACATACAGTTTTGTCTGTACTATCTTTATCTTACTCTAAACCAGTCTGTTTCTATTTGGGCGGGAACAGGAAACGCTATTACAAAACGTGCCCGAAAATCTCAGGCACGTTTTCCAATTTATTAACTAAAAACTAAAAAACAAAGCTATTTTACGCAGATTTTCATTGCGTCAGCTCCGGATTTCACAATGTATATTCCTTTTTGGTTGTTCATTTCTATGTCTGTATGGGAAGCATGAACCAAGCGTCCTGCAATATCAAATACATGCAGTGAAACACCATTAGGATTGCGGATGGTTTTTCCGTCGAAAGAAATTCCAAGCTCCTGTGTTTGTTTCGCAGATGTAATGGTTTGGGGAGTGGTTGTTAATGCAGTCATGCCACCGTCTCCGCTCGTTTGGTTCGAATAAATTCCAACCATGTAGTTGCTTGCACCGCTTAAATCAATGTCAAAAGTAGAGTTGGAAGCGGCTGTTTCCGTAGGGGTGGCTAATTCGGTTCCATTTACAAAAACCTTGATATTTCTCTTTACTGTTCCTGAAGTAAATGTCAGTTTAGAATAACTTCCGACGAAGAAATATATACGGGATTTTCCTTCAGAAATACGCTTATTGGTTTCTTCCTCTACAGCTTTTGCAAAGGCCCATCCTTTATCTGCATAAAAAGCATATCCTGTTTTAATCCAGGTTTCATTACCGTCAAAAGTAATAGGTGTGGTACCTGTAAAGGGAGTAACAGACTCTAATGTCAATGCCAGTTCGCGGGTAGTGTTGTCTGCTCCAGTTACCACCACTTTTGTCCCGTCTGCTGAAATGGCAACGGTTGCACCTGCAGAGGCTTGATAGCTTTGCAATGACGGTTTTGCTTCACCTGCCATATAGTAAGCCCTAACAGTTTCTCCTACAATAAATGCATTGAACGAGTTGGAGAAGATAAGTTCGGTAAGCTCTTTTAATGCTGCGGCTACAGTAAAGTTTATTGTATAAGTTTGTGAGTTTCCTGCTTGTGCTGTAACTACAACAGTTGCACTTCCGGGTAGTGATGTAACATTGGTAATAACCGGGTCTGAAGCTACCGGATCATTTTTTACGGCAGTAACTACCGGATTTGCAGATCCATATGGTAAAATAACGTCATAAGTCAGTGTGCTCGAAACAAAGCCTGTTACAGTTGTTCCATCTACTTTTAAATCACTCAAAGTAGCATCTGTACTTGCTGATGCTTTTGCAGTTAAGGTAACAGCATAATTTTTTGTGTTGGTGCCGTCGGATGCTGTGTAGGTTACCGGAGTAGTACTACTATTGGAAAAATCTTGTGCACCTGTGGGAGTGTAACTTATTGCACTTCCGCCGAGTTCAATATTGGGCGTAATGCTTGTTAAGTTGGTGCCGTAAGGGAGTTCTGCGGTAATGGTGCCTGCCTCGTCATTAATTGTAGCAGAAACACCTGCTGCAGTAAAAGAAGAGATGATGGGACTTGAAATCACTTTAGTTATTTTGATCTCATCAAGGATTATGGTGTGACTTGATTCTGTCCTAAAATGAATGTACGATGCTGTAGTTCCTGTCGTAATAGTAAACTGTTTTGTGGTAAAATCCGTGGGAGAATCTGCACCTCCTTCGTTCAGTATTCCACCTACTCCGCTTGTTCCCGATGCATCAATGGCGATCTGAAATTTTTTAGTGGTTGAAGAACCTAACTTGTAAGTAACGTAAAGCTTTACATTTCCCGTTAAATCAAGGTTTTTTGTGGCAAAGCGTCCGCCGGTAAGATCCATTGTTCCATCAATAGAACATTTCATTGCTGAACCACCTCCACCAACTACATAACCGGTTTCATCTGTGTTTCCACTGACTAAGCCATTTCCAGTTGTGTTTGTGGTTGTCATGTTGTTAAATGTTTCATGAAATATGATGGTTTCTGTCTGCCCATTCACATTCCAGGCACCGATCAGCAGCATGGCTGCAATCGCTAAAATTTTAGTAAAATACTTTTTCATGATGATGATAATTTAAAAAGTTTATAATTGGTTTTTATTATTTGTTTTTTCTAAACAGAAAACATTTTTTTTTGTTTGGACCCTTTTTATGGGCTTTTTCGTACTCTAAGCTTGCCATGATAAAGGGGCCAAGCACTTTCCCTTCCGTGTCGTTGTGAATGGCCACATCCCTACCACAAAGATAATAGTCGGCATCGCCCTTGCGTGTACTGCTAAGTCCTGCAGATTCACAACTTTGTATCAGCTTGATTTTTCCGTCGGGTTCTTCCACCACAAAATTCTCTATCAAGCCCTTGTATGCTTTGTCGGCTACAGGTTTATAGGTTTTTTTCTTCAAAATGCCGAGTCTGATGCCTTTATAAAATGCATAAGTGAACATTGCCGATGCGGAGCTTTCCAGGTAATTATTGATGTTGCAGTCAGTTCCTTTCATCGAGCCGTCATATTGCAAAAGCTGGTACCAGCAACCCGAAGCATCCTGTCTTTCAACCAATCCACTTGCTACTTTGTTTGTATATTCTGCCAAACGCTTTCTGGCAGGATGGTCAGTGGGCATATACTCAAGCACGTCCACCAAAGCTGCAAAGAACCAACCGGTACCGCGCCCCCAAAACTCCGTTGATTTTCCGGTCAGCGGGTCTGCCCAGAAATTGGATGCTTTATTAAGCGGTTCGGCCGACCAGGCGTGGTAATTCAGCTTTTTCACAGGATCCCAGGTATAGTGAAAAACAGTGTCGAACTGAAGTGCGATATCATCCCACGATTGGAAGTTATCCGCTTCTCCCAATTCTGCACCGAAATTACCCTGCCATTCAGCATAGAATGCAGGTCCCATATAAAGTCCGTCGAGCCACATCTGGTTGACGTATTGTTTCTTGTGCCAAAAACCGCCGGCTCCCGGCAGCGGCGCTTGGATGCGCATATGCTCGTATTTTAATTTATTACGGCAAGTTGTAGCATCCGCTTTGTATTTCAAAGCTTTCGCCGTATCCATCGCTCCATGGTATAGTTCAAAAAATATTTTTGCAGCATTCAGGTCGTCAATATTGCTTTCGCCGAGTTTCATAATGATATTGTCGGCGTAGTGCTGCATTCCCGTAAAATAATAACGGCTCCACGGTTCATCCCGGTACTGCTCCCAGGCTTTCAAAATAGCTTTACCCACCAGTCCCGGCACATAATCCCACGTAGCTGTACTTGCACTGTTGTATGGAGTCAAAAACCGCTCTGTTTTTGCCTTGTTCCTAAAGTCGCCCATCCTCGAATCAATGATCCACTTAGAATATAAAGAATCGACTCTGAAAGGAGCAGCATACGAGAATGTTACAAACATTATCGGTACAAACAGAAGAAGTGGTTTTACTCGGGACATACAGGGTTTCTTGCAAATTTGCAGTTGGTTGATTATAATTCTTATTATATAATCCTTTTATAATCTTTGTCTTATAATTGGTTTTCAGAGTTTTACCTAAATGTTTTTCAAATATCAAATGGATTAATTCGCTGAAACATAGAGTTGTGTACGTGCACAAATGTAATGCTTTATTGTTTAATTGACAAAATTTTGTTACTTAAATAATGTTAATTGGTGGGGTTTTTAATTTTGGTGGCTTAAGTCTCTTCTTATCATTTTTGGTTTGAATCAAAAAGCGAATGTTTTCAGATCTATCTTTATTTTTTTGTCTTGACACAAAAAAATACTCAGCTTTTCATTTACACAAAATACTGGGTAGTACCGGATAATCCCTTATTTCTCTAGCTTATCAATTACTTGCTTTCTTACAACTTGATACGCCTGCTGCATATCAAATGTTTCATCCGGATGGAGTAAGTTACTTATATCTCCTAAAAATTCCGGATCATCCATTTTGTTTTCAATATTTTGAATAAACTGCTTGTAAGTAGGGGCTTTTGCAACCGAAAAATTTATATAACGGTTATAACATCGAATCAAAAGCTCTGTGTCAATATACTTGTTGGTAATCGCCTTATATAAATCGAACAAATCTCTTCCTTTTTTACGTTGATACAAGGCTCGAAGTTTTGTTCCCAACAATTCTTCCAAGTGATAAGTGACTAGTTCACAACTTCCCGAAAACCAGCTATTTTCTATAGAAAAGGGCATCTTAACTAAACCAAGTTCATTGAAATGTTCAAAGCAATTTATTTCAATTTTCAAACGTATGGGAACAACAGGTGGTATTTCACTTTCCATACGAAATATCATCGTATTGTTATAACGTTTCTGCTTAACAACTTTTCCGGGCAAGAAATCCAATACTTCTCCCAAACGCATAAGTATGGGTTTAATAGGTCCGGAATTTATTTGCACCAGATCAATGTCTTCTGAATAGCGACTTTGAGGGGTCAGATACAGCTTGTGAAGCGCAGTTCCGCCACGAAATGCTAATTGAGTTGATAGAAAATTGTCACTGAAAATAGCCACCAATGCACGGCAAATTATCAAATCCTGCTCTACCTGTTCATTGCTATTCCAAGGAGCTTTCGCTCGCCACTGAACTATTGCTGCTCTGTTTACCATATATCGTCTGTTTCTATTTTCGAGTTAATGTTAATTTTCCAACGACTATCCCGCAAGACATTTTCTTTTTTTGAGCGAGTGCTTAAAGCTATGTAGTTCAATCTTTTTCCGAAAGCGAGCAGTTTTTCATACAAGACATCCGCTTGTTCCTTTTGCTCTAAAATATTCTCCAAGATATATCCAAGCCGTTGAACGGCAGACACAGACGTAAATCCGAGCAATTCATCGTTTACTTTAGAAAAATCGCAGTGCTCACAAAGTTCATCTAATACAGTAGCCACACGTGAAAGCCCACCAACGGTATTTTCATATTGTACCAAATCTATTGCAGTCAGTTCCGGGTTAGAAAAACGGATAGTGCCGGTTTCCGAGTTTTTTTTCATTAAAAACTCTTCAGGAATATCTTTCCTAAACACCCAACTCAATATCTTGTTCTTAGCTTTGGAAACATTTGTTGATGGTAAAATGGTGGTTACAAAAAAACGCTGGGAACGTTGATGTGCTGCTCCGAAAAACTCAGCCGCACTAAGCAAACTGACATAATAAGGCTTACCTATGTATTCCATTAATTGATCTATATAATAAGTAGGCGGAACAACTCCTTTCGCCGCGTAATGTGGGGGCATTATCACATAAAACCCTTTGTAAACGGAAACAATTCTGTTTTTTGCTGTGAGACGTTGAAGAGAATTCTTCAGATTTTGTTCCGAAATATCAGGAAATTTATTCCGTGCCATTTCAACAGAAAAAGTGTTTATTCCGTTTATTTCTAAGCTTTTAATCCATTCTGTTAAATTATTTGCTTTCATAATTATGCTAAATTTTATGCAAAGGTAATCAAAAATAGATTACCTTTGCTATGTTTTTAGCAAAATAGATTAATTTTTCATCAAAATAATCCCTGTTCATTTTTTAATGTGTTCACAGGGTTGAAATGACCCCATACCCCGCACCGCGGAACTCGGAACACGCACCGCGGAACTCGTACCCCCAACACCTCGGAGCATCCTATTTAAGAACAAATTTTTGATTAGCCTTTCTGCCATCCTTCCCTTCAATTTGAACAATGTAAATACCTTTGTTCAAACGATTGGTTTCAACAACCTGGGATAGGGTAGACTGTGCAAGCACATTTCCTGACAAGGAATACACGGTTAATTTGGCAATGTCGCCATAAACAATCAAGGCCGTTTCTGTTTGATACATCGGATAGACTGCTTTTTCAGCCTCCATGCTTTTTATACCTGTATTGCCTTCAGGAACATCGTAAGTTTTGACAAAGAAATCGTACATGCGGATTCCGCCTGTGGTAGCCGTGTTGACAAATTTTACAGTTACCGGCTTTTTGACAGGCTCTATACCCATGGCATCCATCATATCCCAATTAAGCATGGTTTGCTTGCTCAATGATGATGAAGTCCAGGTTTTTGTAACACCATCAATTGTATAATCAATCCTTAATGTACGCGTTCCGGTAAAGTGAATGTTGGCTTTCATTTCAACCAGGCTTGGCAAGTTCCATGTAATGCTTCCTCCATTGCGTTCCACATTGATAGCACCTTTGGTGCATCCTGCCGGGACGGAGGCGTCTTTTGGCTCAACAAAATCCGGATCCCAAACTGTGGGATTGGACTCACTTGTTCCGGTAGCAAATGTTATCACATTTCCTTGTAAATCTTCCGGTCTGTTTTCGTATGCATCCTGAATGGGATACCAATCACCTGTCAGAATTTTTGTGGGCAGTACACGTGTAATATTTCCATTGATGGTAACGCCGGAGCCTTCCATGCCGCCTATGGTGCTGATTGTATATGAGCCGTCGGCAGTTGGAATACCGGAGATGGTCAATGTTTTGGCAGCCTCATCTTTTACAGCCGAAATGCCGGCGGGCAAACTTGTGAAGCTAACATCCGAAGCACCGCCACCCCAGGTGAATACGGTTGTTTCTATTGCGTTGTTGAAAAATACTTCCTGAACGGCACTGCCGCTTGTAACCGTGAGTTCAGCAGGAGCAACCTCAGATATGGTGATGTCGCCTGTCAATATTATTGAATTTTCGCCTCCTACATTTGTTGTTGTATAGGTGCCGTTTTCAGTCGGGATGCCTGAAATAGTAACTGTTTTTGCCGATGCGTCTTTTTCCGCTGTTAATCCGGCGGGAAGATTGGAGACCGTAACGTCCGTAGCGGCACCGCCCCATTTGTAAACGGTAGTGATGATAGCGGTGCCTTGATAAACATATTGATCGGCTTTTCCTGAAATCAGCGTAAGGACGGCTATAGTAGGATCGCCTGTTTCAAACGCTCCCATATCGGCTCTTCCATCATTGTATAAAATAGAAATCGGGGGCAAGGTCAATCCACCGGGACTGTGTGCCTGCGGTACGAAGTTTTCAATATTTTGTCCGGCATTGATGAACTTGCTGCCTTCCTTCAATTTCGCAAAATCATTGTCGGGCAAGCTTCCGTCTGCCTGTCTTTCAGCCAGGAATAAATCTTTTGACAAACTTTTGAATTCTGCAGAATGATCTTGTGCCCATTTATTTACACCGTCTACCTTATTTCCATCCTTATAAGGATCGCAGTCGTCGAAGGTAGTCCAACTATTGAATTCAGTGTCGGGAACCTGTGATCCTTCTTTGTTTTCTGAAAGGAATTCGTGATTGCGAACTGTAGGTTTGAAGCCTATGTTATTTCTCATGTACATGGTTCCGTATTGGAATATAGAGGGAAAACGATAATTGTATTCATTTCCCCAGGCCACGTTATTGAAAAGGTACATAGCCTCGTAGGCATTATTTTGATCAAAACCTTTGTGAAGGCAGTCAAATGTAATGTTGTTCATGATCACATGTGCACCAACCGATTGCGCAAACGCTGCTCCTCCGGAAGACCCGCCGCCTCCCAGCTTGAAGCCGTTTCCATTGCCTGCATCTGCACCATCGGGAGTTCTTCCGGCATTCCAGCTCCAGCAATTTGCAATTACGATTGGATGGTAAACCATGTATAAGTCCCAGTTGTCGTCGGAATTTGTCCATGCGCGACATCCGTGAAATTCCGTACCGGGTCCCGGGAATAACTTTGCTGCAAAGCCATCGGCATCACCGCCGTCATCAGAGCCGTTGAAAGATTTGCTGTCGTAATTGTGCCAGGAGTCACAATTGATCACGATATTGTGTTTTGCATAAGAATAATTGGGGTTGTATTGTGGAGAGCCCGAAATCGGAAATGATTTGGTTTCTTCTATTGCAAAATCTTTGTACATACCGATTTGGAGTCCGGTGTCATTGTTTCCATAGAATTTACAATTTTCCACAATATTGTAACTTCCCTCCAATTTCATCCCATTATCTTTGGCATTGCAGAGTTCCAGGTTCTTAAAATGCCAGTAATCGCCGAAATGGTTGACATAAATACAGCGTGCCTGCTTAAATTCGTTCACATTATTTGTGACGATGTTTGAGCCGTCTATAATAGCACGCTCGCCCGGATATCCGAAAAGACAAATGTGTGCATCAGCCGTTCCGGCTTTATCAATGATTATCCGTTTGGTAAGCATGTATGTGCCGCCGCGGATGTAAATGATATCACCGGGAGCCGCTTCATCAATTGCTTTCTGGATGCTGAGATAGGGTGCGGTTTCTGTTCCGGGGTTGGTGTCGGAACCTGTAACTGCCACATACATGGTACGTGAAAATCCAAATTGAATTCCCAGCAATAATAGGATAAAAAGTGACAGGCTTTTTTTCATTTTTTCGAAATTATCTTCGACACCACACCGCTGCTTGTTGTCACTCTGATGATATAGTTGCCATTTGCAAATGGACTGAAATCGACGGCAGAAACATTATCCTTCACTGTCTTCAGTATTTGACCAGACATAGAGTAAATTTCAACTTTTTGTATTTTTGAATCAGAAGCGATATACAATTTGTCACCGACAGGATTCGGATACAAATCTACACGGGCAAAGTCAGCTTTGTGTGCGTTATTTGTCGCAATGTCGTCATAAACCGTACTCATATAGAACAAGTTCATTGTTTCATCTTTGGTAACGGTGTGAGTACCAGGATTCAAACTCAAAGTTACAATGCCATTTCCATCAGAAGTATGTGAAACTCCATTAACTTTAACTCTCCTTCCACTTTCAATAAAGACAAGCGTTAAAGTAGCTTTTTCCGTTGTTGTGAAACTTACGCTGGTTGAAGACTCCATTTTCAGGCATTGGGTCAGAGTCAGTCCATTGTAGGTAACAGTTCCTTTGCCGGTTGATAAATTTCCGGTAATGGAGTAGAACGAACTATTTATACCATCAGTTGTAAAGTTATGGATCATTTCTCCTTCGGAGGTACCACCGCCTTCGGCAAGCGTAATGGTTCCGGATAAAGAAACGGGTGTTCCGCTTGCTCCCGAAGTGGTAACTGTGTAAGAAACCGTAGCAGTGGGAGTTCCGGAGATGGTTATGGTTTTAGCTGTGCTATTTTTCGCTACTGTGATGCCCGAAGCCGGCAATCCGCTCACGCTTGCATCAGTAGCATCACCACTCCAGGTAAACACAATTGCCTCAATGGCTTGTCCCTCAGACACGGTTTGATTTCTATTGGCTGTAGAACTTAAGATTTGTGTATTTCCGACAGAACTGCTTTCGCCTTGAATGGCCACCAAATCAGTTGTGTAGCTGGTCAAAGCCGATTTCAATGCAGTGTTTACATCATACGAAGCATCATCCACTGCATTGTTGAACGTCCATTGAAAATCCCCACCTTGAACACGTCCCGAATATTGCATCACCTTGTCTTTCGCATCATTGGGAGAGTCAATCACAAGATTTTTCACATAAAAAGCGGCATCCGTATCGAAATTATTGTAGGTATTACCTCCTTTTTTTGATTTAACGGCACTGCCTACAATCTCGCCGCGGGAAGAAGCCACATAAGCGTCAAATTCAACCGGATATTGCACAGCATCATAAGCTACAAAGCGTGCTTGTCCGCTCATCACATTGTTGTACGCTTTAATAATTCCTCCATCTTCACTGGAAAAAGTTCCCGTACCACCGACAATGTCGGAGCCTTGCATGGAAATCAGCATCGGATATTTACAGTTTCTGAAAACATTTCCCTCTACAAAAATTGAAGAGCCCATGGTAGAACCAACTCCGTATTTCGACACCCCATCGTAGTAATTGTTGTAAACGTGGGTCGAAAAGAAACGAACACGGGGATGACGTGAGTCGGAATGGTCGTACCAATTGTGGTGATAAGTAGCGTAATAATCTGCTGTTGTACCTTCACCCAGGCCGAGCAGATTGCTTTTGCCTGTATCCCAAAAATGATTGTATGATATGGTTAGATATTTCGAGCGTTTTGCATCCAGAGCACCGTCGCCTTTGGCCTGGTCGCCGTCGCTTCCAGCATGCCCGTAAAATAAATCGCAGTTGTGTACCCAGATGTACGAGTTATCTTGTTGAAGTCCGATATTATCTCCCTCGTCGCTGTCGCAATTCATAAATCCAAGATTACGAACTTCAATATTGGTTGCATTTTTTATCCGAAGTCCCCAGCCATCGGCAACGGCATCATTTCCTACACCTTCAAAAGTGATGTAGCTTGAAGCATTTTCCTTGTTTTCAATGACAATATCACCGGCAAGCATATATTCCAAGTCAGTAATTTGCCCAATCAATCTTACAATTAAAGGTCTGGTATCATTTCCTTTTTTGAAACCGTCAAGAATAGTTTGCAGTCCGACACAAGGATTTGCGTTAGCACCGGTTACATTCATCGACACCGTATTTTTGTTGTTTTCGGTAATGTAAAGAATGACGGCGCCATCCTTAGGAGTTCCGTCTGCTTTGTATGCTCCGGGAACACGCCCGCCGTGAAATGCAAATCCTGTTCTGTCATGCGATGTTACGGTAAGCGTTGAAGTCTGACTTGCACTTCCTTCCACTCCTGAAATTACGGGTGCAACCTTAACCGTATATCCTCCGGCTTTCAGACCTAAAATATCGGCACGAAAATAAGTTCCATAACTGCGGATAAGCTGATCGTCAATCTTTTGATTAACAACACCGTTTCCGCTGTAATATACATTATAGCTTTCTGCGCTTGCCACAGGTTCCCATTCCACAAAGACGCTTTCCAGCCAGCCGGAAGATTCTGTGATGGTAACCGATTGTGCGTTTGTTTGCAGTACTGAAACTGTGCAGAGAATGAATAGGAGAATTACGGTTTTTTTCATGAGATTGATCTTATTTTTTGGCTCACCTGGCAAGGTCGGTCTGTATCCTGCAACTCCTCAACTCTGTTACCACGGAACCCGGAACTCGCACCCCGTACCCCGTACCTCGGAACCCGTACCTATTATTTATTTCTTCTGATATATGTCTTAAAAGAAGCAGATGTACCGTCTTCGTAGGTTACCTTTCTGATTACCAGTCCACCTTGTGAGCTATCCGGCATTTCACAACCCAAAATATCAAAGTATCTCTCGCTGATGATGGTTTTGTTGGCGTTAACAGTGTTTACAGAAGAAGATAAATTTGATGCGGAGAATGAATAATAATTAATACCGCCCGATTGTGAATAGAAATAGAGTGAAGTTGGTCCTCCTTCATATTCGTAGGTAAATCCATATAGAGCATCTCCCTTTATATCGGTAATTTCGTGAGATACAGTTTCATCAGTATTCACTATTATCAGTGTCCGAGCATCAGTTTTATTGGATGACATCATAGCAATATTAATTGTGCTATTCCCTGCTACATCAATTTTGAGATACCTTGTTGTTGGTATTTTTGAATCTTCTTTCGGTGATCCGCCGCCACCCGTTTTCAATCTGTGTGTGTAACTAATGCCGTCTAAACTTTTATTGTTTGCATCAAGAGAGAAAGTTTTCTCTCCGTCAGTACCTATAGTCAAGCCGTCAATAACTTGAGTTGTGGTAAAGTCAATTGTTGTACCTTCTCCAAACGGAGCTTCGCTGAAGTTCCAAGTTTTTGTTGTTTGTGCAAATCCATTCAGTGAAATTGCAACCAAAGCTAAAAGTAAAATTTTCTTCATAATTCTAATTTTTTAATTATTAATAAAATAGTTGGTTTTTAGTGTTTCTTGCGAGCAAAAGTAATAATTAAATGCAAACGGCACTAATATTTTAAGATTTTTTTGTGTTCGTGCACAGCCCGAGTGGTTAACGGGTTACAATCCAAACAAAAAAATTTTATTGAGTGTAAATATTAATGTGTTCTGCATTTTTATCTAATTACTTATCTAATCATAATTTTTTCCGTTTTTGCTCCTTGCTGTGAAACAGCACGTGCAATCCAAATCCCGTTATCCAGGTTGAAAGATTCATTTCCTTTGATTCTTTTGGATAAAAAAAGCTTACCGTCCAACCTGAATATTTCCACAAGAGAATCTAACTTTACATTGGATACTACCAGTTTATTATCTATGGTGTAAAAAACAACATCCGATTGTGACAGTTTTGTAGTTCCGGTGGCTTCGTCTTTCGACTTCAGTGCAGGTATCGGGTCCCAGTTGTCATTGCCTTTGGTGAAGTTAAAAGTATTTATTGCTGTTCCGTCATTCAGCGTCGGTTCTGTAAGCAGATGCGACCAGGTAGCCCGGCTCGACTGGTTGTTTTCACCTGATTTTTCAATGGTGCCGTATTCATACACTTTGTCTGATTCGCCTCCCAGTGTGTTATTCCAACCGATAGGGAGAATCAGCGATTTGCCGTTGTGGCCTGGATTATTGGTAGCGTTAATGGTGGTATTGTAAAACACTACTTCGCTGGTTGCTGCCCGCCAGGGACGACCAAAATATCCCGGTTTTGAAAGGAAAGCAGATGCCGTTTCAACACCCGGAAGAGCTGATGTAATTGTGTTTTCAAAAAATAAGAAACCGCGGGACGACTGCTGTTGTGCGGCAGTGATGTATGACACATCCGTGCTTGCTTCACTTGTGTTCATCGCCAATTCAGTTTGATAAGCCACCAAGGTCATTCCGCCAAAAATATAATCGGTAGCCCCCATCAAAGAACCTTTGTAAACAACCACGCGAGCACCTTCATCACCGTAAAATGAATCTTGTCGTCCAATGATCCGGCAATTGTAGAGTACTGATTTATCACCGCTTTTGGTGTAAGCTATGGCTGCTGCCCGCTCAACAAAGCTTTTATTCTGAACACCCGTGTTTCCTATATCAGTCGGGCGGGTTCCTTTACCACCCGAATCCCACTCAACCACCACATCTTCCGATTCTTTTTTGGAAATGTATTGGTTGAAAGAGTTTTCAAAAATAATATTCTCTGCATAAAAACCAGGAGCAGAAACAACTACCGTGGCATTCCAATATGAGCCGTTAGTAGTACCGCTTCCGGTATTGGCATATTCTGTATAGCCATTTTCCTTATTCACCCGAAGCACGTCGGCATCCCACTTTTGATTGTTTTTCATGCTGAAATAATTGTAACCGTGTCCGTAGTAACTTGTAATTCTCACGGCATTGGGTGAAATATCAACTCCTTTGTTGCTAAGTGCAATGTCAGGATTTTCAGCAGCATTGATCAATGCGATATTGGGAACATCAATCACCAGCATTTCCTCGTAATTTCCCGGTTCAATCCAAATTTTGATGGTGTCGTTGTCCGGTCTTTCCATGCTTCTTATTGCCTGAAGGGCTTCATTGACAGACTGATATTCCTTGTCTTGTCCAACAAAAACCTCTGCTGAATAGGGTACAATCATAGCAGTACGAACTTCGGTGATATAAGTTGTACCTGAAAGATTTTTGATGGTCATATATCCGTTTGAAGTACCTTGATAAACAAATTCTTTGGTTTCAAGTTGACTGGTACTTCCACTTGAAGTAGAGACAGGATCGCCATCATCTACGCAAAAATTAGCTGAATAGTAGTAATTTATAATCATTTTTTCTCCGGGCATCAAAGGCACTTTTGCGGTGTCTGCATTTTTCAAAACAAGGTGCCCTTTTCCTTGCTCATTGTACGGTGCACCTGAAAAAATCATTCCTTTGTAAGCAGTAGTTGAAGCAGTTATCTGTTTGTCTTCAAATGACCAAATATTGACAGGAATCAGGTAAATGTCTTTTGCAACGGCTTCTCCGTCCACCTTCACATTGGAAGTCAGTCCCAATTGCAAGGGGTGTTCATCCAGTCCGTCAATTTCCAGCGAATAAACACCATCTCGCAGTATAATATTGTCTATGTCTGCAAACTCATAAGCGTACTCAGGTTCATCAAGATTGGTGAAAACGGGTTTAATCAAGGATACAATTTCCGGAGTTTCGCTGAGGTTGAGTGTGACTTTATAAGTTGGTTTTGCCTCGAAATTAATATTCAAAGTACTATCAGCATCTATTGAAATTGAGTCATTTAAAATAAAATAGTCATTTATACCCGCAGCAGAAATTACATAGTTCATTCCTGATTCCAAGGCTACAGAATAAGCGCCTGAAACGGTGTTTATTTCAGCATCCGGAGTATATTCAGAAGCAACAGCGGGAGTGAATATCAGTGTTAATTTAGACAATAGATCAGCCGGCAATCCAAGTAATTCACCACTTAGTGTTTTCAAAAGCACTTTTCCTATTTTCGGATTATATGTAGTGTTTTCTGTAACTTGAACTTGCGTATCACTAGTGATAATATAACTATTGGCGTTATCCAAACTTACATTATAAGTATATCCGGCAGGGACTTGTACCGAATAATTGTGCGTTTCATCAGGAGTGGCAGTCCACACTTTCCCGGCCTCATTGGTAAAAACAAGAGTATACCCGGCAGGAATATCTGTCGCTTTGGACACATCCACCGTTCCGCTTACAGTAGCATAAGTTGCAGGTTTTCTATATATTCTGTAATAAAAAGGTTTGTCAACCGAATCGTAAATTTTATAGGATCCTGTTTTTTGGGCTACAAAAGTGTATTCATCAACAGTTTTAGTAAGATCATGAACATCTTTCTGTCCCGTCTCTCCGGTAAGTTCAAAAGTCATTTTCCCAGTACCGTTCTGTGATTTGGCGAGGATAGTTACTTCATCATCTTCATTCAGGTTGAGGGTAAAAAACCGGTTTAGATTTCCGCCTGAATTTACATAAAGATAGCCTCTTAATGTTTGCGAACCCCACGAAACGGGTACCGCATTTGAGTCGTAGCGTGTCAGGTCGGTATTGGATGTTCTCAGTCTGTCGCTTGTTGAGGAATTGCTTGTCCAGGACAGAATGCCCACTGTAAATGAACTTGGTAAGGTGTTCCCCGCAGAACCCGGTGTAACTGATGAAGGATACCAGGCATTAATCGTGGCAACATCAAGCATGTTGTTGTAGGTCGCTTCATCCAGTTGGTCTGCACCAAAATCCCATACATCGGTTTTGGTTTGTGCACAAATGCAGTTATTTGAAAAGGATAAGTTCAGAATAAGAGCCAAAAACGGAAGAAAGTAGCGTGTTTTCATAATGTTTAAATTTTTATTTTATAATAAACGGAATTTTTATTGGAATAGCTGTGATTTTATTAAGCAGTTTTTAGATAAATTTTCAAATAAGTAAGGACTTGCTTCGAAACAGGTTGATTTTTATCTCACAAATTTCACATTCTCTTTACTTCCATCTTTCAAAACAATGCGGGCTATATAAACTCCTTTATTCAAGTCTGTAATTTGAATTGAAGAAACAAGATGCTGTAACTTCAACAGCTGTCCATTGACATTGTAAATCTCTATAGATTGTGCATCGGCAATAATTTCGTCGCGTGTGATGATAACTTGTGAAGTTCTGTCATCTTTAACTGTCTTAACCGACATGGCAATTTTTTGACGAATGCATAAGTTAGGTATACTGAATTGCGAGTAGGTAGTTCCGTCGCTTCCAAAGCTTTGGATTCTTAACTGTGCGTTTTCTGCATTGTTCAAATCTAAAAACACAGGTTCACAAGAGCCGTTTTTTAAGTTATAAGTATTTCCGTAAGGCTCTTCATCAAGAGTAAGGTGAACGAACCGGGTACCGTTTGATGCAAAATTAGCTGATATAACAGTATTGGCAGGTAGCGTAAAAGTTATGTCACTCGTACGCCAGGCAAAATTATTATTCGAGAAACAACCGTCTGTTTTACCTGTTCTGTCTTCAGTACCCAAAGCTCCATCTGTAATCAAATTGCTTAGTTCTTCAGGCAATACAACCGGAATTTCTGTGGGTACGTCCCCGCAGAATAAATCTATATACTCGCTTACCGGGGGTGCTTCATAACCTTGTCCTTCTGTGATATGGGCTACCAGGTCATTCAGATAAACTTCCAAATAAGTATAACCCAGGTCATTCATATCTGTAGCCGATTTCCCGGGGAACTTATCATCCAACCATCCATCGGGAATTCCGTCATTATCAGAGTCGGTTGGTGCTTCCAAAGAGTTGTAAGTAGGAAATCCACCTGCATCAGCTTGCGTGTCAATGAGCCCGCCGGTGCTCCCGTTTGAGCCGACTGCCGTCGCTATTCCAAGCCTGGTTTCATTCACATATCTCCTATCCAGCGTATCACGAGCAAGTGAAGCGCCGCTGTAAAGCAATACTTTCTCAAAAGCCTCTTCGGCAGTATGGGTGTTTATCGGATTATCAACGGAAAATTCTGTTTCCGATTTCAGGTCATTGAGCGTAGTACCTGCCGGAAATGAGCCTCCCATAGAGACACCTGCCCAATTATTATTGGTGATGTTTGCGTTTCCATGCATCACATTCCCGCTCATATAAAATTGACCGTAAACGCCGTTGTTGCTGTATGGTTGAAGAAACCTGCGTTTTGAGCTTGAGCTGGATGCAGGACCGGGTTTATAATAATTATTTACAATATTATAGCTTCCGCCTTCTGCTCCGTAGGCATTGTTGCCACCCCAATTATACACCACATTATTTCTGTAATCAACCATTTCGAGTTCAGGTTTTCCGGAATATCTGCTTCCGTTAAAACGGGGTGTCCGGCTTTCGTGGCTGAAAAGCAAGTTGTGATGAAACGATGCATTTTGTCCTCCCCAAATGCCTCCGTAGCCGTGGGTTCCTTTGCCGTGAACAGAAGCACGGAGACTTTCGGCAATGATGCACCACTGCATGGTAAAGTTTTTATTGTCGTAAAAAGAAGAAGCTTCATCTACGCTCCAACTCATGGTGCAATGGTCGAGTATAATGTTACTTCTGTCCTTTCCCCACAATGCATCTCCACCATCCCAATTATAGGTGGGATTTAACGGCACAGCCTCATCACCCATTCTAAACCGCATATATCGAATGATAACGTTATCGGTTGCGATAATAACCGGAAAGTTTTTTACGGTAATGCCATCGCCTGGTGCAGTTTGACCGGCAATGGTAAGATTGCCGTTTCTGATCCTTAAATCGGATGTCAATTCTATGATGCCCGAAACTTTAAAAAGGATTGTTCTTGGATAGTTTTGAGTAGCTGCCCAACGCAAAGTTCCCTCTGTACCATCATCCGTCAACTTGGTTACGTATAAAACTGTACCTCCGCGACCGCCCGTGGTGTACATTCCACCACCTTCAGCGCCCGGGAATGCAGGAGTTTGTGCATAAAGCAAACCTGATAAAGCAGAAACAGCGAAAGCCATCAATATTAAGCTTGTTTTTTTCATTGATCTTAGTTTTGTTATGTTGTTAAATCGGTATGTCTTATCCTTCTTTTCTTACGGAAGAAAGGCTTCGGATTTTTATTTTATTTCGGCTTTTTCTACCTCACTAGCCATATCTACCACGCCGGCATCAAATCCGGGTAAATGAATATTTTTGGTCTTTTTTCCTTCTATCCAAATTGCTTTTTGAGATTTGTTTTCGTCAAAATAAAGCTTTTCTGCCTTGAAGTTTTTCACATTGTTCAATTTGAATGCAGCTCCTTTTTCAGGGATAATTGTTACATTTTCAAAAACAATATTTTTTGATTCTGAAAGCTCGGCACCAATCTGAGAGGTGATAAAGGCATTTTTCAACCGGATATTTTCAATGTTCATTTCGGGCAATCCGTTAAACAATAATGCCCTGCGTGCGTTTCGGGAAACAATATTTTCTACAAAAATATTTCTGAATACAGGAGTCGTTTCATCTACCGGTGGAAGAACTTCTTCTACAGGCGTTACATCACCGTCGGCAAGTGATTCCGAAGCTGATTTGCCACCGTAATAAAGGTCGAAAAGGAATGATTCTGTGACAATATTAAACATATAAATATCCGAAATGTAGATATTCTCTACAACGCCTCCACGTCCGCGTGTACTTTTGAAGCGAAGACCTACGTCTGTTCCGAGAAACTGACAGTTAGATACTTTGATGTTTTTCACTCCGCCCGACATTTCGCTACCCACGATAAAACCGCCGTGTCCGTGAAACACTTTGCAATTATCCACTATCAGATTAACTGTGGGTCTTGCCCTTCTGCGTCCGTCTTCATCCTTTCCCGACTTGATGCAAATTGCATCATCACCTACATCAAAAGTGCTGTTGACAATGATAGAATTTACACAAGATTCCAGGTCGATGCCGTCTCCATTTTGCGAATAACTTGGGTTTTTTACATAAATCCCATCTACAATCACATTCTCGCACATCAGTGGATGGATATTCCAAGCCGGTGAATTTTCAAACAGCACACCTTGAAGTAAAACATTTTTACACTCAATAAAACTTATCATTACCGGACGTAAAAAATCACGTATTTCCTGCCATTCAGCCTCGCTCATATCTTTTCTTGGCACGTTCATATCGCTGATTTCAAATCCTTTGAGTGAACCCTCAGAAGGGAACCAATAATTATTTTTCCTAAGAACGCCACCGGATGCTACTTTTTGCTTCCACATTTTTTCGGTTACTTTCTCTTTTTTCAACGGACGCCACGCATCACCCGAACCATCGATGGAGCCACAGCCGGTAATGGCAATATTTTCAAGATTTCTACCTGAAATGGGGGATTGGCATCTGCGTGTGTCCAGGCCTTCAAACACCGTTTCTACAATCGGATAAAGATCAAAATCGGGCGAAAACAATATCAATGCACCTTTTTCCAGGTGTAAGTTAATATTGGAGCGGAAAACAATTGGTCCGGTAAACCAAACACCTTTCGGAACGATCAGTTTACCTCCGCCCTTGTCAGCCAGGGCTTGCATAGCCTTTTCAAAAGCTTCGGTGTTCAGGGTAATACCATCAGGCACACCTCCCATATCCGCCAAATTGACCTCATTGTCGGGGAAAACAGGTGCTTTTATTTTTGGCATTTCAAAGGGCAGATCCTTGTACAAATGCCCGTAAGGATACTCATTCAGTGTTTTTTGTGCTGCACAAGCCGTGATTAAAAATGCGGCGAAAAGGATAGATGTGGTTTTTAAAAAATTCATTTCAGTATATGAGTTTGTGATTTTGAATTGAAAATACACAGTTTACAATACACCTAAAATATTGTAAACTGTGTTAGTTTATTAATTGTCATTCATAACACTACAACCAGCGTGGGTCACCAATAGCATCATCAATAATTTCCTGATTAGAAACTTTGAAATTACCCGATGTCGGATCTGCATATCCCGGGTCTAAGTTTTTGGCTGAATCATCGTAGATCTTTGCCACCTCGGAACCTCCGGTAAATAATGCAGGTGCATTGAAGTAGTTGTTGTTCTCGAAAGTTGGATCCGGTGTTGTACTTTGATTTGAGAAGTTTCCAACCGTATTGGTAACGATATTGTTTTTGAAATTGATCGTTCCCCCGGAAACTCTCACATACAGAATACGCCTTGCAGCATCATTTGCAATTCCATCCAAAGTATTGTTTTCAATATTGATCACAGGTGCAATTGCGGGGAATGCTGCAGAAGTATCATCATATCTTACAAAATCCCGGGCCAATGCACTCTTGTAAACTGTACTGTTGGAAAGCGTAAACGTCTTGATGGCTCCTTTTCTGTTATCGAATAAATCGCCACCGCTGCATTCAACATCCCGGATAATGGTGTTATTGATTGTAAGCGATTCCACAGCAGCTGCTACATTCAGATAGAACACTCCCTTTACGTAATTTTTAATGACACATCCATCAATCTTTACATCGCCGTAATTTGCACCTGCTGTTGCGAAGACAATGGCCTGATTGCCGCTATCTACGCCTGTGCCATCCATAATAACGTCTTTAAGTAGTAATGACGAATTGTTTTCCATTGAAAAATATCCGTGGATCACAGGCTTGTCATTTGGATAAACAGCTTTAATCTCCACTTTCGCCGTTATAACAAACTTAACAGTATCACCGTAGGTTCCGGGGAACAGGGCAAACACATCTCCATCCTGAGCTGCTGTCAGTTTAGCTTCCAAATCATCTCCCGGATTTACAGCAATGGCATCACCCAGGTCGAGTAAAGTTGTGAATTCTACTCTTCCTCGCTGAACATCACCATTGTATATTTTCGCAATATAATCGGTCTCACCTGTCAGTCCGGTGACTTGAGCCGATGCGGCAGCTATTTCGTCTGCTGTAAGTGTGTGCTCAATCACATCTCCATCCAGAATTTCTACCGTAATTCGTGTGATATTCTGTGTCGGATTCCAGCGCAGCGTCACGCTGTTTGCCTGAATATCGGTATCTTCAAACGGAATAAAGATGTTTTCTGATTGGGTTTTGACATATACGCCCGACCATTTTGATTCTTCTGCTCCGCTTAAAATTGCCTTCACACGGAAAGAATACTTCGTGTTTCCTTTTAGTTCCTTTATGGTGTAAGGCAAATCGGCAGCTTTAATATCGTTGACGGTCAGTATAGGCTCTCCTGCAAAAGTTAAACTGTCGTCTTCAAACGCTTCAATCGAATAGCTGTCCGCTTTGATCGGAACCCAATTGAGCTCCACATTCACCTGATTTCGTACCCGGGCTGTAAGCTCAAAAGGAGAAAAGGCACGGGCATAATCAATACTCGTAATTTCTTCCATCGGGTCGGAGCAACCGACTAGTCCTATTCCCAGAAGAAGTACGAGAGCATATGTTATTTTTTTTATTGACTTCATATGAATTTATTTTTATTTGATTTTTATGGCTGATAATAATTGCATTTTTAGGTTTTGTCCTAATCGTTGGATAATTGTCCGTTACTGCTATCAATAAAGGTTTGCCAAATAGGCCAATACTGATTTTCATCAGGATTTTTCTGATAAAGCGAATTGATCAACTCAGGCGTAAGCCTGTCTGTCCCAATCCAGGTTTGATTTCCATCATATCCCAGGGCAGCACCTGCTTCATCAGTATCTCCGTGATTTAATCCGTAAATGATCAGTGTTTCGCCGTCTTCAGCAGTTTTGAAATACAGTTTCTCGGGAAGATCAGCATAAGCACCTTGTCTGTTGGCAAGGTCAGTCATTTTAGCTTTTGCCTCGTCCATCTTAACTTTCAGCAGGTTCCAGCGGATAAGGTCAGCTTTACGAAGCGATTCTCCGGCAAATTCAAAGGCACGTTGTTCAACAATTGCTTTGAAGAAAGCATCTTTGCTTGCCGTTGCTTTCGTCATATAAGCTGATACTTTTGCTGCCGGCAGTGCCCTGTCAAGGATAGGCTTCAGATAGGGAGCAGCTGCTGCCGGTCCCTCCAACTCGTTGATAGCTTCTGCAGCCATCAAATACACATCTGCCAGTCGCATATACTGCCAGTTTATGCCGTCATCATTGGTAGAAGTTACGCGGCGGTTCATCCACTCATAACGCAATTTTCCAAAGCACCAGGAACGCAATGAGCGCAACTCTTGTTTGGCAGGATTTGAATTCGACCATTCATAAGGAATACAAGTTATATCCCGGCGAATATCATCTACATCGTAATCATAAAACAGGTTTGGAACGGGACCATTTGCGCCTCCTTTAGCCTGGGCTGTGTATTGGTCAACGGCGCGGTGCAGAATACCAAAAGTATAAAGCACACGTCCACGACCATCGGAGAATGGAATTTCCCAAAGAGATTCTTTCCCGGCTCTTACATCGTCCTGACAAAGCAGGCGGAAGTTATCTTCAAAGCTACCCAGAGTAACTGTTTCGCTGTTAATTACATCCACTGTTGCATTTTTAGCCAGGGTGTACATTTTTTCAACACTCAAGTCCGGGTCATTGCTTCTGCGGATACCGTCTTTACGCTGACTGTAACCTGCCGCATAAAGTGCAACACGTGCCTGAAGTCCTTTCACAAATGCTTTACTTACACGCTCGGTAGTACTTGTCACAGCTGTTGCATTGGGCCACGCAACAAGTTTTTCGGCTTCTTCCAGGTCAGCAAGAATTTGCTTGTAAATCACGTCTCTATCGGCACGCGGCAAGTAAAGAGTTTCTGTAGAAATCGGTTCAAAGCGAGCCGGAACATCTCCCCATCCTTTTATCAAATCCAGATAAATAACGGCACGTAGCGTAAGCGTTTCTCCCAGCAACTGTGCCATTGCAGGGTTGTTGTCAGTATTTCCGTAAGTACGTAATCCTCTGATGATCATGTTGGCTCTCTCGATTCCTTCATAGAATTTTGCCCAGGCATTGTTCAGCGTATTCATCTGGGTATTTGTAGGTCTTGCATCATAGCCGGTAAGAGAGTACTTTCCGTCATCTGAAATTCCCGAACCCGTAAGCGGCATATTGTTTATCCATTCAATATCTGTATTTATTCCATAATAAGGAATGTAACGGCCTCTATATGAGTTGGTTTCTCCAAACGACTGGTGAATTCCCATCACAGAGGGTTCTGCCAAAGCATAGGTGGAAAATATGACAGACTCATCCATCGTTGATTGGGTAGGTGCCTCCATATCGCAGGCAACAAATCCACCCAAGATTGAAACTATTGTTATTAAATATATTAATTTTTTCATTTGATGATATTTTATAAAATTAGAAACCAATGTTTAATCCAAATACAATTTGACGGCTTCTTGGGTATGCCGAATAATCAACTCCCGGTGTCAGGTTGGTATTTCTCATCGTAGATACCTCCGGGTCATAACCTGAGTAGTTTGTAAATACAAACACATTGTATCCGGTAACATAAAAGCGCAGACTTTGAGCACGAATGGCATTCACGGCTGATTCCGGAAGACTATATCCAAGTGTCAGTGTGTTCAGACGTAAGAAAGAGGCTTTTTCCACCGCCCAGTCACTAAACACCATTCTTTGTGTAAGTGGTGACCAAAGCGTGGTGTTTGCGTTCATGGCTGCAAGTTCTGCCGGATCGTTAGAAATTGTTCCATCAGGACGCAGGTTTGTCCAGCGCTGACCATCAGCCATGGTTGTTATCATATTTCTAAATTGATATTTACTTGTTTGGGTAAACTCAATTTTATTAGCATTGTAAATGTCGTTTCCTACAGACCAGTTGAAGCTTGCTCCAAAGTCAAATCCGTACAAACGGGCATTTAAATTAAATCCTCCGGTGTGCAGTGGATTGGCATCGCCAATTATTTCGCGGTCATCGGTCGTTATCAAGTTGTCATCCCCTACAAGATCTTTCAACTTCATAGTACCGGGGCGGATTGTTCCAACCACCGCCGAAGCATCGGCCACTCCTTCTTTTAATTTCCAGTTTCCGTTGGCATCTACGCTTTCAAAGTCATCCACTTCATATCTGCCATCGGAGCGATAACCAATCATCTGTCCTACTGCTCCGCCCACTGAAACCCAGTAGTCATAACCAACTTCTGTTGACGCCCAGTATGTTTCGGCTCCAAAGTCATCCATCATTCCCAGACTGGTAATTTTGGTTTTATTGAATCCGATATTGGCATTCATCGAAAGTCCGAAGTTTTTCTTGTCCACTGCAACGTAGTTCGCAGTAAATTCAATACCTTTATTTTCCGTATTTCCCATATTCCGGTACTGGTAATCATAGCCTGTTCCTGATACCGGGAACCGAATCAACAAATCACGCGTTGTGTTCAAATATACTTCGATAGTACCGCTCAAACGGCTGTTGAATGTAGTGATATCCAGCCCTGCATTTCGTGTTACGGTTGTTTCCCATTTCAAATCAGGATTTGCCATTGTTTTAGAAGGCGCCCAATAACTGGAATATCCGTTAATCCATGATGTAGAACTTGATGCGTAATTTTGAGCCATCTGTCCGGTTGGGATATTGTTGTTTCCGGCTGTACCGTAGCTAAATCTTAGCTTCAGGTCATCCAGCCAGGTGCGTGTGTCTGCCATAAACGGTTCAGAAGAAATACGCCAGGCAGCCGCAGCCGACGGGAAGTATCCCCAGCGGTTGTCTTTGCTGAAACGGGAAGATGCGTCGGCTCTGAACGTCAGGCTTATCAAATATTTGCTTTCATAGTCGTAGTTTGCTCTTCCAAAGAAAGAAAGCAACTTATCATCTTCATTGATAAAATTATTCGTTGAAAATGGAACTCCCTGTGTAGAAAGCTTCCAGGCATCTCTTGCAGTGAATGATTCAGGAAATCCATGAACTACATTAGTCAATGTATTTGTTTTTTCAATGATGTATTCGTGGCCTGCCATCACATCTACTCCGTGTGCTTTAGGCAAAATTTCTTTAAAATTGTAACTTATTGTATTACTGCTCCGCAATGCATTTCCGGTTCTGTTGAGCAATTGGATGGCCGGCTTGTTTTGATTGGCCGATGCAGGAACGTTTTTAATATAATAGGTGGTTAATCCCCAATATCTCTTATCCTGGTAAGTTTTATCATCCAATCCTGCTTCTACTCTCAATTTCAGATTTTTGATGGCTTCCCATGTCAGTGCACTTCCCAGATTCCAGTTTTTCCGGTTCTGTTCACGGGCATTATCATCTATAGACTCAAGCGGATTGTATAAGTTTCCTAAATCGTCATCGTCACTTCCTGCCGTTTCATCCAAATTACTAATAGGAATAGGGGTGTAGATAACCGAATATTTCAGTCTTCGGTCGGAGTCGTAAGTACTTTTGGTATCGTTGGCACCTCCTCCTGTAATACCTGTATTTGACAGACGGGCTGATAAATCCAAAGTAAGCCTGTCTGTGATTTTATTATTCAATTTTAAGCTCAGGTTGTCTCTTTTGAAAGATGACTGCTGCATGATCGCTTTGTCGTTCATGTGCGTATAACTGAATGAATAACGGATTTTGTCAGAGCCGCCTGTAACACTTAAGTTGTGGTTAAACGTGTTTCCTGTACGTCCAAATGTCAGGTTCTGCCAATCATTGGCAGGAACATTCTGATATAAATCCAGGTCTTGATAATTTCCAAAAAATGAAGTGTATTTTTTCATTTCGTTGGTGCCTTTCAGTGCCGCAAGCTCATATTGCCATTTTACGTAATCATATGGCTCAAGCACGTCAAGGGTTTTGGCTATTTTTTTCAATCCTGCATAAGCATTGTAGTTTACGGTTACCCGCCCGGTTTTACCGGTTTTGGTAGTCACGATAACCACTCCGTTGGCACCCCGTGAACCATAAATAGCAGTTGAAGATGCATCTTTCAGCACGTCTATCGATTCTATATCAGTGGTGGGTATATCTGAAATAGATGCTACCGGGAATCCGTCCACGATAAAGAGCGGTTCATTGCTTTGAGTAATAGATCCTCCACCGCGAACACGGATTTTCATCTCTGCGTCGGGTGAACCCTCAGTAACGGTAACCTGTACGCCCGCCATTTTTCCTGTGAGTGCTTCCGTGGGCGATGCTACGGGGATTCTGGCAAGAGTTTCCGCACTAACAGAAGCTACTGAGCCTGTCAAGTCTTTTCTTTGAGCAGTTCCGTAACCAATTGCCACCACTTCATTCAGCCCGATGGCCTCATATTCCATAGTAACGTTGATAGACGTGCGGTTGTCAATGTCCACCGTAAGGGACTTCATGCCCACATACGTGAATTGAAGACTACGTGCCCCGCCCGGGACTTGAATCGTGTATTCCCCGTCGTAGTTTGTAATGGTACCGGTAGTTGTAGAACCAGGCACTCTTATGGACACACCAATAAGGGCTTCACCGTCTTCTGCTACAACTGCACCTCTGATAGTCCTTTCAGCCTGCTGCATTTCCATGTCAGCTGCCGCACTGCCGGCAAAAGCGGTTTGTGCTGAAAATGCAATCAAGACGAAAATAAAAACATGAAGTAAGTTTTTAAATGTTCTCATAAAGTCAGATTTATAAATTTATTTTAATAGAAATTTGTACTTGCGTATAATAAATATGAAATTTGAAAAAATATTGTGTGATTCTAAAAGCTACAATGGTACAATAAACTAAAGCAAGTATGGTCTCAAATAAAAACTGTGTACGTACACAGTTTTGCAGTGACAAAAATACAATTTATATTTTCATTTGTACATAATAAATACTTAAATATTGTTAATGCGTTATTGTGCAGACTTAATTTGCTGATTTTTAAAACCATTAATTGAGTTGAGAATTTATTTAAAATTTAAAATTAGTTTGTACTTTTGTGGGAAATATTTGAATACTCATCATTATGCAGCAGAAAAGAATAAGAATAAAGGATATAGCAAAATTGGCGGGCGTATCTGCCGGAACGGTGGATAGGGTGGTTCACAACCGGGGGAATGTATCTGCAAAAAGTCGTGAAGCTGTGGAAAAGGTGCTGAAAGAAGTCAATTACCGCCCCAACATCCACATGTCGAGCATTTCGCTTAAAAAGATGTATCATATTCTGTTTGTGTCACCTAAATTTTCTGCCGGCGAATATTGGGATAGTATATATACCGGTATTCTTCGCACCTTGGATGAGTTTGAAAACATACGTTTGAGTTTTAAAAAAATCACCTATAACCAATATGATGTATATGATTGCAAAAGAATTTACGATAAGGTATTAAAAACAAAATGCAATGCAGTCATAATCGGTTCTATCTTTCAGAAAGAGACTCAGGACTTTTGCCATCAGCTTGACGAAAAAGAAATTCCCTATGTTTTTGTCGATTCTAATGTTGAAAACACATCGCCTGTTGCCTGCTTTTCGTCAGACCACTATACTTGCGGCTATCTTATGGGTAAAATTATGAATGCCGTTATGCATGACAACAGAGACATCGGTATTTTGCAAGCTATGCGTATAGGAAACGAAAGTGCCAATTCGACCATACTTCGTAAAAACGGTTTTAATGCTTATCTGGATGAATGTGGAATAGAAAGAAAAATTCATCGCATTCCGTTCAATGCAACAGAGCCGGAGAAAAACAACGATATCTTTGATGCTTTTTTCAACGAAAATGGGAACGTCGGTGGCATTGTAGTCTTAAATTCCCGGGGTCATATTATGGCAAATTATTTAAGCAGCAGAAATATTAAAAATATAAAATTGATAGGAGTTGACTTGACGATTCCCAATATTGCAGCCTTGAAAAAGGGAAGTATTAGTGCGTTAATCGGTCAAAACCCAAAAAGTCAGGGTTTCCTGGCCATGCGCTCCCTGATCGAGTATTTGATCTTCAAATTGCCCATTAAAGTTGACAATATTATGCCTTTAGATATCGTAACCAAGGAAACCATTGATATATACAGCGAATTTAAAGATTTGGTGTATTTGAAGTAGGCGGTGTCTCATAGGTGTCCAACTGAAAGACGAATTATAAAAACACCTATTAATTGAAACAATTAAAACCATGAAACAACTAAAATTAATATCGACACTTTTTATCATTTTGACAAGTTTGTTTTCTTGTATGCCAACTGCGACCTTTACTGAACCTCAACCGGTGGACACAAAAAACATATCAAAATTTCCGAAGCGTTTACAAGGGGTGTACGTAAATACTGCAGATACTGCAGATCATTCTATACTATCAGTCAGTGACAAATTAGTTCAGGTAACTTATGACTTTGATTATAAAGTCCATCCAAATCAGCTTGACAGTGCTTCACAACCTTCGGGCGATACTATTATTCATCCGGAGACAAAAGAAAAGACCAAAATAGTGTATGACGGTGACAGCATAGTAATCCATGTTCACCGCACCGACACTTTGTTTCAATTGGATTGTGACAATGTCGTGAGAAAATTCAAAGGTTGTTATTTTTTTAATACCCGTTATAAAGAGACCAGTTGGATAGTGCATAAAGTTCAATTGTCGAGAGGACAGCTAGTTATCAGCAGTATATCGGGCGAACACGACATTGACAATCTGAAAGAAATAGCCGAAACGTCAATTGACACCATTCCTCCTTACCAATTTACAATGACAAAAAAACAATTTAAAAAATTTGTAAAAAATGGCGGATTCAGTGAAAGTGAGGTGTTTGTCAAACAGTAGTAGTGGCGAACCCTCGTGGTCGCCCCTGATGATAAAAATTTGGTCGTCTCAAATGGAAACAGGTAACCACAAGGGTGCCCGTACGGGGCATTCAACAAACAGGGCGAAACCGAAAAGCCATACGAGTAGGAAAACTAAAAAAAGAAAATTATGAAAACTAAAAATGTTATTTTAATGCAAATGGCAAGAGAATCCCTAAAAGGTAAATGGGGTTTAGCAATTGGGACATTTGTAGTGTATATATTGATTGTTGCAACTCTTCAAGCAATTCCGATAATTGGATTGATTGCTTCGGGACCATTAGTATTAGGTCTTGCCATTTTTTCGTTATCCATTTCAAGAAACCAGGATGCCAGATTAGAACAAATATTTCAGGGGTTCAGCAATTTTGGAACATCTTTAGGTGCGTATCTATTGATGATTTTATTCATTTTATTATGGATGCTTTTACTTATAATACCAGGTATTATTGCTGCCATATCATATTCTATGACCTTTTACATTTTAGCAGATGATAATTCAATTAGTGCTATGGATGCAATAAATAAAAGCAAAAAGATGATGAATGGTTACAAATGGAAGTATTTTTGTTTACATCTGAGATTTTTAGGTTGGGCATTGCTTTGTCTTTTAACGTTAGGAATAGGTTTTTTATGGCTTGCGCCGTATGTACATATCAGTGTAGCCAAGTTTTATGATGATGTGAAGGCAAATTTTATTGATAACTGAAATTTGGAAACCATACTCCCAGGATGGATTAAATAATTCAAGTCCAAACCACACAGCACAAAGGGTTCAGCTTTTCCGGAGTTGAACCCTTTGAGTAAGTATAAGGTGTTTCACCTCAACTTTTATAAAGAGATTTTTTGTAACTTCGCAGCCAAATAAAATTTTTATGACAGCAACATTAATCATTCTTTTTGTAACAGCCGCATTGCTCGTTTGGGGTAAAATTCGTTCCGATATTGTGGCGCTCTGTTCTTTGTTGGCCCTGGTGCTGACAAACGTGCTGACACCTGCTGAAGCCTTGGCAGGATTTTCCAACTCTGTTGTGATTATGATTGCAGCTCTCTTTATTGTGGGGGGAGCAATATCGCAAACCGGACTTGCCGGTGCGGTGAGTAACCGGTTGTTGAAGCTTGCAGGAGACAGCAGTTACAAATTGTTTTTGCTGGTCATGCTCGTAACCGCCTTCATCGGTACGTTTTTGAGCAATACCGGAACGGTAGCGATGCTGATGCCGATTGTGGTAAGCATGGCGGCAAAATCCAACACAAGCGCAAGCAGGCTGTTGATGCCAATGGCTTACGCCAGTAGCATTGGGGGAATGATGACATTGATCGGTACTCCGCCCACGCTTATCATGCACGGTACCTTGATTGAAGCAGGATACGAAGGATTGCAGTTTTTTACTACCTTTCCTGTCGGACTGATCCTGTTGATCCTTGGAATTCTACTGCTCTGGCCCCTGACAAAGATGCTCGATAAGAAAGACAAGAGAGATCAAACGGACGGAAAAACAACCGTTAAATCTCCCGAGCAACTGGCATCCGATTACCGTGTGATTGACAATTTATATAGAATTGTACTTCAAAAAAACTCACCTATTATAGGCGAAAAACTTTCCAATATTGATATTACCAGGCGATACTCTGTGATTATTAGCGAAATCCACGTTCGTTCACTTTCACCATTGAGCCGTTCGGTTCGTACCATACTTCCCAAAGCCGGCACTATCTTGTCTGAAAATCACGTGTTGTACGTCATCGGTGAATACGAAAACGTGCTTCGTTTTGTAGAAGAAAATAAGCTTGCTTTTGTTGATAATCAGGTGGATGAACAAGTTGAACGTCCGAAGTTTGGCGGGAAATTTAAATTTGATGAGATTGGAATGGCAGAAGTGGTTATCCTTCAAAACAGTCGCTTGCACAACCGAATTGTAAAAGATTCCGGATTTCGAAGTAATTACAATGTAAACATTTTAAGTATTCAGCGTAAGGACCACTACATCATTCAGGATGTAAAAGATGTGAAAATGCAGGCGGGAGATATGCTGTTGGTACAAGGAACCTGGGAAAACATCGACCGCCTCAGTCGCCTCGAAAATGAGGTTGTCGTTATCGGACAGCCTCAAACCGAAGCTTCCAAAATCACCCTTGATCACAAGGCTCCTTATGCTGCTGTTGTTTTGATATTGATGGTATTGGCGATGGTGTTCAATTGGTTCCCTCCGGTAATTGCTGTTTTGTTAGCAGCCGTGCTGATGATTTTAGGTGGTTGTTTCAGAACTGTTCGGGATGCTTATCGCACCATCAATTGGGAAAGCGTTGTGCTCTTTGCGGGGATGATGCCTTTGGCAACTGCTATGGAGAAAACAGGTACTTCGGCACTTGTCACCGATGGCATTGTTGATTTGGTGGGTTCGTACGGACCATATGCCGTCCTTGCCGGAATTATGTTAGCTTCTTCTGTGCTTACTATGTTTATAAGCAATACCGCTGCTGCTATTCTGTTTGCTCCTATTGCTTTGCAGGCCGCTTTGTCGATGAATGTGAGTCCGTATCCTTTCCTTATCGGTGTGGCGGTTGCCGTAAGTATGTGCTTTGCCAGTCCGTTTTCTACTCCGCCTAATGCGATGGTTATGTCGGCGGGAAAATATAACTTCATGGATTATGTAAAAGTGGGATTGCCTTTGCAGTTTGTTTTTTTAGTTGTAATGATTTTTGTGTTGCCGATTATTTTTCCATTTTGAAAATTAATTCTGATTACAGCTTTTAAAAATTTTGATTACTTTCTTTCTGCTATTTCGGAATTGCAAGTTTTGGGTTTTTTGCTGTGCTTTAGGTGCTGCGATCGACCTCGTCCGGTGAGCCGAAAAATAAGTGAGAACAGCGTTAAGAGTCGTCCTTGTTTGAGGGGCTAACCCGTAAGGTGTCTTAGAAGTGTCTAAATGCAAGGCACTGAGATTGAGGGCAAAGGAGCATACTGATTGTATGTGACTGAGCCCGAATATCGAAAGTAACGCAGCAGTTGGGCACTTATGAGACACCGCCGAGTTTGGACGATTTAGCTGTTCAAGCGCTAATTTTTCGAGCGAAGCGGGCGCAGTCTTGATTTTTTTTTGCTTCGTTTTTTTGTATCAAGACAAAAAAATGAAGAGGAACTTAGGAAAAAAATGAAGTTTAATTCAATTGCTTTACATGTACTGAAATTTTTGTTTGTTTTTTTGAAAAAACATAATAGCTTTGTACCCGCAATTTGTAGGTTAAATTACACAAGAACTAAACATTAAAATCTTGTAAGAAATGACGGAAGAAGCGAAAATCCGAAAGAGAGTAGCAAATAAATTTAAACAGTAAAAAAATGAATAAAAAATTTTTAATTAAAATTTTGCTTGTAACGGCAATTGTTTTCTCATTGACAGCTTGTGACAAAGAAGTGGTAATGTCACCTTCCGATATTCCTGGTGAAATTACAAGTTATGTTTCGACACATTTCCCGGACAATACCATCATTCAGGCAATTAAAGACATTGATGGTTTTACTAAAACTTATGAAATTTTATTGTCTGAGGATATAAGCTTGGTGTTTAATAGCAAGAAAGAAATTATTGATATCGACGGAACAACTCAATTGCCAAATTCTGTTATTCCTGAAAAAATTCTCCAGTATGTAACTGCCAATTATCCGATTAATTTTATTACGGATTGGGAATTGGATGGCAAAAACCAGCAAGTTCAACTTGATAATGAATTAGAGTTGTTATTCAATATGAAAGGTGACTTTCTGAGGATTGACTATTAAAGGAATCGGTATGTGTGACCAGTGTTTGGCTCAATAACGAGTTCCATAAGATTTTAAACCGATAAAATTATAATCATGAAAACACCAGTACACGAAGAAGAAAACGTTCAACAGATCAATTACAATAAACTGTTTGAAGGAATTCGTGGTTTTAAAACCAACGAGCACATTCCCCGTAAAGAATTTTATGCTCAGTTGAGTCAACACCAAAATCCGCACACCTTGTTTATTGGCTGTTCCGATTCGCGCGTGATACCCAATCTGGTTACCGGTACCATTCCGGGCGAACTGTTTGTGGTGCGTAATATTGGCAACTTTGTGCCTTTCTACGACAGGCGATCCGAAACCTTTGTGGCCACTTCGGCGGTAATAGAGTACGCCGTTAAACAGTTGCAGGTGACCAATATAGTTGTTTGCGGACATTCGAACTGCGGTGGTTGTGCTGCGCTTTATAACAGTGAGAAGGAGATGAAGCAACTGCCGCATACGAAAAAATGGCTTGAACTGGCAGCTCCCGTAAAGAAAATTGTGGAAGAAAAAATAGCAAAAAACATAATCTCCGTCGAAGAGCGCGCTGCATATACCGAAAAAATGAATGTGGTTGTACAAATTAGCCACCTGATGAAATATCCCTATATTCGCAAACTGGTTAAACAGGGTGAATTAACCATAATGGGCTGGTATTACGACATTGAGGAAGGCGAAATTTACAGCTATGATAAAGAACTGAAAAGATTCGTACGGGTAGAGTAGGTAAAATAGTTACTGATATCTCTCCCACACTAGCTTCAGGGGCGTTGTCAATATCGAATTATTGGACGTTTACCCCTTTATCCTTTAAATAAGCCTTTAATTCCGGAATGCTGATTTCCTGGTAATGAAAGATGCTGGCTGCGAGGGCTGCGTCTGCTTTGCCTGTGGTTAAGACTTCAGCAAAATGCGCCATGGTGCCGGCGCCGCCACTGGCGATAACGGGAATTTGGACAGCTTCCGCAACAGCGCGGGTAATATCGATGGCAAAACCGTCTTTGGTGCCATCCTGCTCCATAGAAGTCAGTAAGATTTCGCCGGCTCCCAAGGCTTCTACCTCCTTAGCCCAATCAACAGTTTGTTTGTCGGTGGCCAGCTTTCCGCCATTGATCATTACGTACCATGTCCCGTCTATGCGTTTGGTATCAATAGCGACTACAATGCGCTCTTTACCGAATTGAGCCGAAAGTTCCCTGATCAATTGTGGGTTGCGAACGGCTGCTGTGCTGATGGAAATCTTGTGGGCACCATGTGATAAGATATAGGCTGCATCCTCTACGCTTGCAATACCACCGCCTACACAAAAAGGAATTTTGATATGCTGTGCAATTTTGGGGATTAAAGTAGAAAGTGTTTTTCGCTTTTCTTCTGTAGCGGTGATGTCTAAGAACACCAATTCATCCGCACCCATAGCTGCGTAATTTACAGCCAACTCAACAGGGTCGCCAATATCTTTGATGTTGACGAAATTAATACCTTTCACCGTCCTGCCATTTTGAATGTCCATGCAGGGAATAATACGTTTTACTGACATGTTATGAGTATAAAAATAATTTGAGATAGTCTCTATCTTTTGTCTTTTGTCTTTTGTCTTTGTTCTTTTGTCCTTTTGTCTCCTATCTTTCAGCTATCAACGCCGTTCTATCAGCATTCCATCCTCCTAATTTCACCTCCTCAACCGTATTGATTGATGCACGAATCATGGGTTTTTCCACCCGGATATAATTGGAGGTGAAACCAATCATATTTTCTCCGTGACTGCGGTTTTCCCACAGGACGGGATAGCTTTTACCTATATGTTGTTCATAGAACGCCTTGGTCTTCTTATCGGAAAGCAAATGCAGGATGTCACTTCTTTTTCTCTTTTCAGCCGGACTGTTGTGATGCTCGATTTGCAGCATCTTGGTGTTTGCTCTTTCGGAATAGGTGAATACATGCAATTGAGAGATATCCAGGGAATTGATGAACTGCGCCGAATCTTCAAAATGCTCTTCCGTCTCACCATTTACACCCACAATCACATCCACACCGATAAAGGCATCGGGCATCAAGGATTTAATTTTTTCAACCCTGTGTGCAAACAGCTCTCTGTTGTACTTTCTTTTCATCAGTCTTAGCACTTCATCAGATCCCGATTGCAGAGGGATGTGGAAGTGCGGCATGATGTGTTTGCTTTGCGCCACAAAAGTAATAATTTCGTCTGATAGTAAATTCGGCTCAATGGAAGAAATTCTGAATCTCACATCGGCATTTATATCATCTAAAGCTTTCAACAGGTCCAAAAAACTTTCACCGGTACTTTTTCCGAAGTCACCAATGTTTACGCCGGTCAATACCATTTCTTTAGCACCCTCCCGGATGATGCTTTGAGCCATGGCGACCGTTTCGGATACAGGCGCATTGCGACTCCTTCCCCGGGCCAAAGGGATGGTGCAATAGGTACAAAAATAATCACAGCCGTCTTGTACTTTCAGGAAATAACGGGTTCTGTCTTCCCGAGAAGCAGAGTGTCTGAACTGTTTTGCATGCTTGATTTCCGTATGGTGTATGCTTACAGGATTGTTTTTATCCAGACCCTTTAGATGTTCCAGTATGTTAAACTTTTCGTTGGTACCTAATACCAGGTTTACACCTGACAAACTGGCAATTTCTTTCGGCTTAAGCTGTGCATAACAGCCGGTTACGATGATTAGGGCATTGGGATGAAGGCGGTGTAATTTACCAATTGCCTGCCTACTTTTACGATCTGCGATGTCAGTTACCGTACAAGTGTTGATGATGCAAACATCAGCTTGTTCGCCCGGCTTGACCTTTACAAAGCCCTCATTCATCATCTGTTTGCTGATGTATGAAGATTCTGCAAAGTTCAGCTTGCATCCCAAAGTATGGAATAAAACTTTCTTGTTGTTAAAACCTGAATGATCAGTCATCTTCTATATATACTACGAATAGCTTGCAAGTTTTATGTGTTAGATAGCAACCGACCTCGTCCGGTG
>MTKW01000372.1_pt1 | contig 42734 bp, 29 predicted proteins | sample 1042761 | NCBI WGS metagenome assembly MTKW01 (sample SAMN06205366, study PRJNA360243) | anaerobic digester metagenome | biome: Wastewater treatment plant; feature: Anaerobic digester sludge; material: sludge; isolation source: anaerobic digester fed with sludge from wastewater treatment plant ... | reverse complement strand
CAGGAAGATCGTTGCCCCGGTGCTGTTTATAATAATGATGATACAATGCGTTCCGGTCATGTTCATGGAAAGGGGTGAATGGCCGGGGATGATTTTCATTTTCGGTTTCTTTGCCGGGAACCTTTTCCTCCCCGTCTATTTCAGCTGGTTTACACTTGCCCACTCCTTTGCATCATCGAAGGAAACTGTAACAACAGGCTCTTTCGATGAATTCTGCAGGAAATACAAAATCTCTCCCCGCGAATCGGAAGTGATCATGGAAATATGCAACGGGCTGAGCAACAAGGAAATTTCCGAAAAGCTCTTCATCAGTTTACAGACCGTTAAGGATCACAGCCACCATATCTACATAAAGACCAATGTGAAGAGCAGAGTGCAGCTGATCAACCTTGTTAAGGATGAAGTCTGAGTGTTTTTACCGCATGCCGCGAGCCGCCCGCCGCTAGCCGTTCTTTCGCCCTGCGCCCTGTGCCCTGTGCCCTGTGCCCTGTGCCCTGTGCCCTGTGCCTTACCCCCTGAATTTCTGATACACTATCACTGCGCCTTCGTCGAAGCGTATCTCGAATGAATCGCCTGTTGCTTCATTCAGGGTTCCCCGCCACCAGTTCATGAGTTTAAGTCGTGAAAGTTCATATTTCAGGCCTGAAGAACTGATTTCGGTTTCGGGGTTTACCGAGAACAATGAAACCTGCTGACCTGCAAAAGAGCTTAGTGATTTACTCTCCAGTATCGGGGTGAATATTCCGGTATCGCTTACCATTACGACGCTGACCTCCCTGGCATATTCAGCAAGAAGAGATATGTTGCCGATGGTATGGTCTTCCCTTTTCCCCGTGGCCCCGACAATCACAATATCCTTGTACCTTTTATTAATACACCATCTGACTGCCTTTGTGAGGTCGTTGGTCTCCTGGTCGGGATCCCTGAAGAGCCTGCCGGAATATTTCCTGGCAATTTCGTGGTCGATGGAGTCCAGGTCGCCCACTATCGCTTCAGCTTCCAGTCCGGTACCGTCAAGGTTCATTATGCTGCCGTCGCAGCAGATTATATGTTCAGCCTTCCGGAGGTATGCAAGAGGTACCGGATGCACGGGAAAATTCCCGTCAGCGAGTATTACAGTTCGCGGGATATCAAAAATGATGTTTTGATACATCAATGCCGACAATTATTAAAAAATATTAAAATTTAAAACTGAAATTTAGTTATTCTGCATGGGAAAACAAGTGTCTGTAATGCAAAAGCCCACTAAAATTCATCGGAACAGGCTGAGTATCACACGATAAAAAAAATTTCTGGTTTTTTGTAAAATATCGAAGATTCAATTATATTTGAAAACCCTATAAACCTAACCCATGTTGCCTATGGTATAAGCATTAATTTTCTATTAATCTCCGCGGGAGTTCAGGACTCCATTTATTATCCACTAAGTATATTTTACTTGGAACATTTTTATTTCAATTATCTAATCTAACTAACTTCTCAAAAGTATGACGAAAAAAATCATGCGAATTGTTTCATTCCGTACAAGTTCAAGGCTTGTCATGAAACTTTTGACAGTGTTGGTATTGCTTGGGACCCTGCCTGCATTTACTGCAAGCGCTGATCCGGGCAATATGCAACAGAAGAGGATTACCGGCCGTGTTACCGACAATGCGGGAGCGCCGTTGCCAGGTGTTAACATTCTGGAAAAAGGCACCATCAATGGCGCTATTACCGATGCCGACGGACATTATGCACTTACCGTTGCCGGATCAAGCTCGGTGCTGACATTCTCATTCATCGGTTATACCAGTCAGGATGTGACTGTTGGTTCACAAGATGAGGTTAATGTAGTCCTTCAGGAATCATTATCGGCCCTTGATGAGATTGTGGTTGTAGGTTATTCGACCCAGGCAAGGAAGTCCCTTACAGGATCCGTGTCGCAGGTTGGTGCAGCCGCCTTATCAGAGAGTGCCGCCACCAACCCGATCACCCGTCTTCAGGGTAAGATCGCGGGTGTGACCATTCTGAACCAGCACACGCCGGGCGAGGGCTCGACGATCAGGATCCGAGGCATGACGACCATCAACGATGCCAGTCCTCTTTACGTTGTTGACGGTGTTCCCGGAGGTTCCTATTCACCAAACGACGTTGAAACAATCACTATACTTAAGGACGCCGCCGCGCAGTCAATCTACGGTGCAAGGGCAGCCAACGGTGTTGTTCTTATCACCACCAAGGGCGGTAAGAAAAACCAGAAAGTCCAGATGAACGTTAATGTAAGGCAGGGATTCACCGCCCCCGGTAAGTTCTACGACCTGCTTAACACTAAGGAATGGGCTGAGATGCTCTGGCTTGAGGCCAAAAACGAAGGTCTTTCAGGCTACACACACCCGCAGTTTGGTAGCGGTCCGAGCCCGGTTATTCCGGACTTCATCTTCCCGACAGCAGCAATGGAAGGTGACCCGCGTGCCGATATGTCGAGGTACGACAACAAGATTGCAGAAGAAGACGGCAGCGATACTTACCTTATCACCAGAATCAGTCCGGGGACCGACTTCTTCGGCGCTGCCACCAGGAATGCAGCCTACAAGGAGTACACCCTCGATATTTCCGGCGGTGGACAGAATGCTGCCTATGCATTCATGCTGGGTTATACCAAGGAGGATGGTATATTCAAGTACACCGGCTTCGACAATTACAGTTTCCGCGCCAATGTGTCCGCGTCGCCTGCAAAATGGGTTGATGTTGGAGCCAACATAGGGATTCAGTACAGCACCGACCGAGGTGCACAGGGTGACAACTCTGAATCATCCCTTATCTCATGGTGCTACAGGATGCCGACCGCTGTACCGGTTTACGACGAATCTGGTACCACATTTGCCGGATCAAGGCCTTCAGCCATGGGTAACTCCAGTAATGCCGTCTTCGTTGCCTGGGCAAACCAGTATGACAAAACCACTCAGATGAACGTCAGCGGAAACACCTTCGTTAAATTCAACATACTGAAAGGACTCTCCGCGAAATCCCTTATCGGTATCAACCAATACGGAAGAAACACTGAGGATTTTAACTATTTTGAAGTGGCAGCCGCGGAAAGGGGTAAATACGACAGCTTCAACAAGGAAAACAGAGCCAATCTGAACTGGACCTGGACAAACACCCTTGAGTATGGTCTCAGGACAGGCAGCCATGACATCAAGATCATCGGAGGTACTGAAGCATATGCTAACCAATACACCAGACTTACTGCAGGAAGGCAGCAGTTTCCTTTCAAGGATCCCGCCTACATGACGCTCAACACAGGTCTGCGTAGTATAAGCAACTCCGACGACAACAGTGCTTACAGCCTTTTCTCGATATTCGGACGTGCCAACTACAGCTATGCCGACAAATACATGGTTGAAGCAGTTGTAAGGCGTGACGGGTCATCCCGTTTCGGTAAAGAAAAATACGGTATCTTCCCTGCATTCTCTGTTGGATGGAGAATAACCGAGGAAGCATTCATGGCTTCAACCAAGCAGTGGCTCAATGAACTGAAGATCCGTACAGGATGGGGTGCAGTCGGAAACGACCGTATGGGTAACTACAACAGCTATACCCAGTTCGTATACAGTGAGGGAAGTGCCAGCTATGGAATGGCCGGAAACAATACAACTTTCAGCAACGTAGGTTTCTACCAGTCGACATTCGGTAACACCGATGTGAAATGGGAATCCACCACAACCACCAACATTGGTATTGATGCATCTCTTTTCAACCACTGGACACTGACATTCGACCTATGGCAGCGCAGAACCCACGACATGCTCTACCCGAAGCAGCTTCCTATGGTGCTTGGTACAGCTTCCAGACCTTCAATCAACATCGGTGAAATGAAGAACACCGGTTTCGATCTTGAACTGGGATACTCCAATACAGCGCTGAACGGCGATTTCTATTACAGCGCCGACCTCGTTGTATCGCGCTACAAGAATGAGCTGACCAAACTTACCGATGTCGCCACCGACTTCTACCAGGGATCGGGATATCGTGAGAAATATTACACCAGGACTCAGACAGGCCATGCTTTCCCGGAATTCTACGGTTATGTAGTGGAAGGTATCTTCCAGAGCGACGAGGAAGCAGCTGCATGGGCTCCTGCATTCGGAACCTATAACAAGGCCGGTCACTTCAAGTACAAGGATATCAGCGGACCCGACGGAGTGCCTGATAATGTGATCAATGCTTACGACCGTACCTACATCGGATCACCTCATCCGGATTTCACAGCCGGTCTCAGCCTTAACATAGGTTACAAGGGTATTTCCCTTATGACAACTCTCTATGCTTCAGTTGGCAATGATCTGGTTAACTATGTAAGTCGTTTCATCGATTACACACAGTTCGAGTCGGGAAAGAGCAAGAGAAGGCTTTATGAATCATGGGGAAGCCCGCATCTGAAGAACAATGCCGATGCCACCATGCCTATCATTTACGCGAATGACACCCCTCACCAGGAGCCCTCCACGGCATTCATTGAGGATGCATCATTCCTCCGTATGAAGACCTTAAGAGTCGGCTATGACCTCAACAGGGTCCTGAACAACAAGTTCAGCTCGCTTCAGATCTACTTCCAGGGTTCCAACCTTTTCACCATCACCAAGTATTCGGGACTTGATCCTGAAATCTCAGGTGCAGGAATCAACATGGGTATAGACTCCGGCGCATGGCCAACAAGAAAGCAGTTCATCTTCGGGATCTCTTTTGGCCTGTAACAGAAGTTTTTATGAATAGTAAACATGAACTAATATGAAAAGAATAACCAAACTATTATCAATCGCGATACTTTTCGGAAGCTTGCTGATGATATATTCCTGCAGTGAGGAGTTCCTTACCAAGGAACCTCCGGGAGTTGCAGCAAAAACTATTATTCAGACACCTGATGGCGTTGAAGCGCTTCTTGTCGGTGTATATGAAAGGATGCAGAACGGAAGTTCAATGTTCGGAGGTGCCATGACAAGTGACTGGACCTATGCAGCCGGATGTTCGGATGATTGCTACAAGGGAACATCGACCGGCGACCAGTCCAACTTCAACCTTCTCGAGAGGTATGAGGCTCTTCCAAACAATCCTTATCTGGATAACAGATGGACACAATGCTACGACGGAGTTGCCCGTGCCAACGTCACCCTGCAGTTCCTGTGGCAGACACAGGAAGGTCCTTCACCACTTGATGCCGGCAGGGCAAAAGAGGTAGAGGCTGAAGCCAAATTTCTGAGGGCATGGTTCCATATGCAGGCCAACAAGATCTTTGAGAAGATCCCTTATGTAAAGACCCAGGAAGAACTTGGAGATCTTGCTCCTGAGGAAGTTCCCAACACCGACGCCGGCTGGGATGGCATTGAAGCCGACCTTCAGTATGCTATCGACAACCTGCCCGTCACTAAATACAATAATGAAGTTGGTCGTGCGAACAAGTATGCTGCCATGGCTTTCAAAGCCCAGGCTCATATGTACCAGAAAGAGTATCCTGCTGCAAAACTTCTTCTTGATGCGATTATCTCCAGTGGTGAATTCTCGCTTGCTCCCGAGTTCTCATGGAACTTCGATATGACACATGAGAACAATACCGAGTCGATCTTCGAACTTCAGTGTACCACGACTGCAACAGCTCATTCTGCTGTTCACGGTTCGGGCTGCAACTTCCACCAGAAGGGTCCGGCAAGCTGCGGCGGCTGGGGATTCTTTCAGCCTTCACAGAACCTTTTCGAGGCATTCCAGACAACAGCTGAAGGGCTTCCCGTTCTTGATCCCGCGCTTCGCGATCCTCTCGAACATGATATGGGTGTTAAAAGCGATGAGGATTTCACCCCGACCAACCATCCTCTCGACCCGCGTGTAGACCATCTTATTGCACGCCGCGGCGTTGACTTTCTTGGCTGGGGGATCCACCCCGGAGACGACTGGATTCGTCAACAGAGCAACGGCGGACCTTACATGACAAAGCTTTTCATGCACGCCAAATCAGAACAGTCGCTCAATCTCAATGGAAGCGGCTTCTACAACGGCAAAAACTACAGGACCATGCGTTATGCCAGCATCCTCCTGTGGAGAGCGGAATGTGCCATTGTTGATGGCGATCTCAATTATGCAAGGGAACTTGTGAACATGATCCGCAACCGCGCCAAAAGCAGCACGCCGGTTATGGGTCTGTGTACAAGCACCAAGAACCTCGAGAAAGACCCTGTTGTCGACTGGACTCAGCCGGCAGCGAACTATGTCATTGAGCCTTACCCGGATGTTGAAGGCCAGTATCCCTTCAACAATGCAGCAAACGCGCTGCTTGCAGTACAGCACGAAACAAGGCTTGAGTTTGCCACCCAGAACCACCGCTTCTTCGACCTGAGGCGCTGGGGCATCATTACAGAGACACTCAATGCATATATCCAGCATGATATTGGATTCAGGACATTCCTCCAGGGAGCTGTCTTTGTAGCCGGTCAGGATGAATACTGGCCAATCCCCCAGAGCGTTATCGACCTTCAGCCGGGTATAATCCAACAGAGTTCCTACTATTAGCAGATAACTCTGTAAGCGAATAAAAGCTTAATCTGAAATACAAGGGGCGATGCAGTGCATCGCCCCTTATTTTTTCATAGTTAAATAAAGTTAATTAGAGAGATAGTCAGGAATATTTCATCATTTTTGATGTCTATAGTTTTGTTACAATCAGAATTGCCATTCCTGATGAAGTACAGTATCGCACTGGTATTATTCTTACTCGGCTCTTCAGCACCTGCAAGAGCTCAGTTGCAGATAAAGTCTCTTCCGGAGCCCGGTTTCGATTCGCGCATCAGGGAATATATTGACACGCTGTCTATAATAGACACACATGAACATCTGTTAGGTCCGGAGCTTCTCAAAGACGGTTTTTTTCTTGATTTTTCACTTTTGCTTCTTCAGAACGGCTACGACGATCTTATCTCCGCGGGTATGCCTGACACCCTGTACGATGAGCTTTTCAATGAGGAACTCTCGCCCATGACAAAATGGAAGATTATCGAACCATGGTGGCAGAATTCATTCAACACTTCTTTCAACCGGATAATCCTGTACGGCATAAAACATCTTTACGGTATCGACGATCTCAACGCTTCGACCATTGTTCCTCTCTCGGAAAAGATCCGGAATGCCTACGAAACAAACTGGTTCGACAGGATTCTCCGTGACTCGTGCCATATCAGTTACCTTATCAGCGACGGAAACTTCATGCCCGGCAAGGAGAGTTACGTGAAATACGTCAAGCGTTTTGACGACTGGCTGATCCTAAGATCAAAGTATGGGCTTGACTCCCTTGCCATCAGGCAGCTCGATCCGATCTATTCACTTGATGATCTTGAGGAATCGCTGACCACTGCCTTTGAAAAGGAGATAAAAAACGGGATGGTTGCCGTAAAAATCTTTGCTTCCTATTACAGAAGCCTCAACTTTGAAAAGGCCGACAAGGAATCGGCAAGAAAAGTTTTCCGCAACCTGGTAAACGGAGATATTGATCACAGGATATCGATGAATGATGCCAAGCCTCTCCAGGATTATCTATTTCACCATCTGATGGGTCTCTCAAGGAAATACGGCATGCCCGTGGCCATTCACACGGGGCTTCAGGCAGGGAAGGGCAAGCTGATCGACAATTCCAATCCCGAACATCTTACAGGCATTATCGCGCAGTATCCCGATATCAATTTTGTGCTGTATCACGGAAGCTTTCCTTACGGTGGAGAACTGTCGGCCATTGCCAAGAATTACAGGAATGTATATATCGATATGAATTGGGCCTGGGCAGTTTCGCCCACCTATATCCGCCACCACCTGAATGAATGGCTTGAAATGATTCCGGTGAACAGGCTTATTGCATTCGGAGGAGATGCCATGGCTGTTGAAAACGTCTACAGCGAACTTGTTCTTGCAAAGAACATAATTTCCGACGTGCTTTCCGAAAAGGTAAGTGAGGGTTATTATACTGAAGATGAATCAAAGACAATTGCCAGGATGATCTTACACGACAACGCGGCAAGATTATACAAGCTAAAGAAATTATGTACCAATTCACACAATATTCCTCGCGTGGTCATAAAAGACCATAATAAGCAGGTGACGTCCCATCTCACTTAAGGTACCGTCGTAAACAAAGAAGGTTTTATTGGCCTCCTTCGAGTATATTGCAATCGGACGGTAGCGCCATAACATGGCCATAAGTTTTATGAGCGATCTGCAAACAGGCGGAAATTATCTGAAGTGGAAATAATACCAGAAAGTATTACCGAACTGTTTCTTCATAAGTGCTTCGAGCCGTGCCGGATTTTGCCTGGCGCTCATAAAAGCAGTAAAATACTGGTCAAACCTCAGTCTCGTCTCACTGCTCAGTTCCAATCCCCCGAGATCGGGAAAAACACCCTGGCTGTTATAGTAAATAAGTATTGCTTCCTCTATGTATCCGGGTATCCTGGTGTATCCCATGTTTTTCATAAGTCGGACGTTGTCGACCAGCATTTCCACATCCTTGTTGAGCAGAAGCCAGGCCATCATATATTCGAAGGCTTCCCTGTTGCCGGGATTCTGGTTCACAAGCCTGGGCAAATTGCTTTCAGGCGTTTCCAGGAAGATAAAGAAGTCCTGTCCGGGAAGCAGGTTCACTTTCTTTCCCAGGTCCGGATCCGATTTAACCGCGAGCGGGTCGCCCGCGAGTTTTTCATGATCCATTGCCCATTTCCTGTAAAAAAGCGTTTTTTTCAGGATTGAAGTATATTTGGCGGTCATGCTGTAATTGCCGTTGATCAGGCTCGATTTTACAAGCAGTTTCATGTTCTGGGGCCTTTTGCCATAAACCACCATCTCCTCATATGCCCAGCGCTGAGCTTCATTAATCAGTCCGATAGCATAAAATGCCTGTGCTCCCCAGTTTATATGCTCACTGCTCCATGGGAGGAACAATGATGAAGTCCTGAAGTCCTGCCTTCCCTGGAACAGCCTGTCGCACATCTGTCCGGTCGACGACAGGGCAATGTTGTAAAAATACTGTCCTATAAGATTCTCTGAGGGTTTCTTTTCATGGTATTCAACCGCCTCCTGGTATTTCCCGGTGAAAACAAGTTTTTCGAGGTTTATGACGCGGGCAGTCTGCGGCTTGAAAGCTGCTGCAAGAGCTGCAACGGCGGAACAAAGAATAATCGCCGGCAGTGCAATTGACGCGGCAAAGCGTTCCCGCGGTCTCACTATCCTTAATCTTCCGGCCAGACGGGTAATTAGCGGATACAGCACAAGGAAGGCTGTCATTAACCGGAACATCAGCCTGTGCAGGCTGTCGTTTATATCCGGAAGGGGATAAAGGAAACGCTGTTTTATGTCATCGGTAATCAGGAACTTGTCGGATAAGAGCACGCATAATCCTGCCAGACCTGCAAGCATCAGCGGCATTAGATACCTGTGGCGTCCTTTCAGGTAGACAAGACTGTAAACAATGAACATCCCGGTGAATATCAGACCAAAAGCGCCAGCAAGGTAATATAGGACAGGGAAAAAGGCCAGGGCGATGTACTTATCCCCGGTCGTTTCACGGCTTACCACTATAAGGAAGAAGGAAAGAAGCAGTACAAAACCTGCATTGTAGAGCATCAGGTGATAATAGTGGGTCTGCATGATAAGCAGGAGGCAGGATGGAATGATTGCCAGCAGGCATGTCAGGCCCGATCCCGGCATCAGCCTGCGGTTTATCCTGTGTAATATCACAGCCGGTAATGACAGTACCAGGGCCAGGATCAGTGATCCTGTGAAACTATTAATATAAAACTGGGTAAGGAATTTAGCTACCATGTCGGCAGGGGAACCCGGTTTCTTAAAAAACTCAAGGATATAGTCAGCTGTATACAGGAACAGCGACTGTTGTTCCTGGAAAAAGAGGACATAATTGCCGGGAATCAGGAAATAGATAAAGGCAATAAGGAAGAAAGCGACAAAGAAATACCAGCTCCGGTCAGGGGCCGGTAGAAATACCTGCTTTTGGGGGGTTGATTTCTTGTTACGGTTCTTTGTCATTGTCTTGCGGTCTTGCGGTCTTGCGGTCTCTTAGTCTCTTAGTCTCACCCTGTGCCCTGTGCCCTGTGCTCTGTGCCCTGTACCCTGTGCTCTGTGCCCTGTGCCAGAACCTACCCCTCCCAGGAGGATCCATCCGGTACAGCCTTATTCATGAATCGACTTTTCTCCCGGGTTTCGCTTCATTCCTGCCTTTTCAATTGTTTTCGTTGAGAGCGATCGTTCGGGATTTCCAGATTTAGCCCCCACGGGCTCAATTGCCGTTGCCTTCGCAAAATCGCGCGGTCCGAGGGGTATTTTTCCATTTACAAATTCTGGTATATTATATGATTCCATGAGTTTATCGTAGTATGCCGGGTCTTTCTGCGGGAGGATAAAAGGCTTTCCCGTTTTATCCCACCTTTCGAAATAAGCCAGGAAGGGCCGGGTTGTTCTGCCGTCGGTTCTTTTACTGCTGAAAACCAGCCATTTCCCGTTCGACGACCAGGTGTGGTAGCTGTCGGTTTCGCTGCTGTTGATATCCATTTTCCTGCTTTCCCCGGTACTCAGGTCGATTATATGAAGGTCGGCCTCCCTGTGCCAGATGGGGAAAGTGCCGAAATCATGCAGTGTGATCACCAGGTATCTGCCATCGGGGGATATCCTGGGGAAGGATGCGCTTTTCCCGTTTAAGGATGCATTGAAAACCATTTCCGTCTTCCCGAAGCCGGCCGTTTCGGGATCAAAGGGTATCCTTACTATGTCGTATCTTGTTTCTTCTATATCATCGAGTGTCATGACCGACTGGCTGCCGGTCTGGAGTGCCCTGCAAAAGTAGAGCCAGCGTCCGTCGGGCGACCACGAGGGAAATGTTTTAAGGTAGCCGGTGGTATCACCGTCGTCGGCGTGGTAAGTAAGATTTCTTTCTGTGTCGTACACCACAATATCCGAAACAAGGTCAAAGACCTCTATCAGTTTTTCGGGTTTTGCATAAAAACCCTGGCGAACCTGGTTTGATGAAAAGGCGATATACTTTCCGCCGGGATGCCATGATGGATATGTTGCGCCGCCGGGCATCGATTCAATCTTCGGATCGACTCTTAGGAAACGGCCTTTGTCGGAAATGTAGGTTCCGTTGTTTGAACCTCTTATGTGCACCATGAACTTGCCGGGGTTGTACTGATTGAACGAATGGCAGTTGATGCAGTTCATATCGAGTATTTTATTGTCGATAAGGGTTTCTTCGCTGAAACTCTCTATCGACCTCTGCATTATCCTGATATGCGACCAGTTGTAGTATCCCGGATAGATAAGCCTGTAGGTAAGGTAAGGATCGGCCGGTTCTTCCGATACATTCATATAAAAAGGCTCAAATTTTTCAAGCTTCCCGGAGCTTTTCCGGGAGGCGGAAATTTCTATTTTAATCCTGCTTCCTGCCGAAGCCCCGGTAAGTTTTTTCCATGATTTCGCGGGGAATTTAATTACACCATCCGACGATCTGACATCAATACTTAAAGCGCCGGATTCGGATGTTGCTGTAAGCCAGAAGCAATCGCCTTCCTCCTCTATCCTGAAATTCATTGGCGCTATATTCGGAGGGATTGTGACATCAGTATAATCAGGCTCAATCGCGGGTAGTCGGCCTGTGCCGGAAGGTTCCAGACCCGACTTGCCGCTACAACCCGTCAGCAGAATGATTACTGACATGACCATTATTGCTTGAAATAATTCCCTCGCTTTTCTCAATCTGTACACTTGAAACTGAATTGAGCTCTAAAGGTAAAATTTTATTTCAAATCACACATCCTGCCTGTTCCGCGAAAAGCTGCAGTAAATCGATAAAACACTTCGGGAACTTTTTTCTTTTCTTTACATTTGAAATTATATAAAGCCGTTTATCTTAAAACCTATACGAGTGAAATGTATAAAAACAGTCAGGCGGGGCAGGCATCAGACCTATAAAATAAATCATATAAGAATGAGCCCATTGCTTATTTTTTTGATCACTGCCGGAATCATCGTGTCATGTTCCGGTAAGGGATCAGGAGGCAGAAAGGAAGGCGCTTCGGGGGATTTAATAACAGCTGCAAGGGATTATTCCTCGACATATTTCGCCAGGAAGCTTGGTAATGCAAGGATTTTTACCGATGAAGAGGACGGACTGGTAACCATTACCAATGATATCAGCGGTTACAAGATAAATCATGGAAAGATTGTAACCGGTCTCATAGACGATGATGAAGCTGAAGACGGCATAGTTCCCTTTTACGCCATGCAGGGCAAGTCGATCATGGGATATTATCATATGATACTATTGGCTTCAGCCGATACCTTCAGGGTTGTAAAGACCGTCAGTGGTATTTTTACTGTTCACGATATCAGGGACAGGAAGATAATTGCCGAGGTGTCGACCGTATCTCCCGATTCTCCCGGTTATGGTTGTGATAATTGCCGGGAGGTAATAAGTTATATGTGGAATAATGGCAATCTGGAGAAGGAGGAATAAAAAAAGGGGCTGAATCAGCCCCTTTTCCTCCGGTAAAGCCGGTTATCTGTTACAAGTAATCAGGATTCTGAACAATTACGCCTTTCTGCAGGTCGATCTGACTCTGTGGAACAGGCATGAATTTATCCCTGTTTTCGAAGCTTGCACCCTGCATGAAAGACCTGATTCTCAGGTCTCCCTGCTGGAAGGCATTAAGAGTGGCTGCCATATCAACTCTCATACCTGCAGGAAGATCGTCCCAGCGTCTGAGATCGAAGAAGCGTCTTCCTTCCATCGCGAACTCAAGTCTCTGCTCCCACTGAACAGCTCTCATGGCTTCCTCCTTGTTTGCAAAATCAGGATAGAGTCCGATCTTATAGTTTGCTGCAGGCTGGGTCCAGTCAACTGCACCACCTACACCGTAGTCGGCATCTGTTGTTCCCTCTCCCCAGGGGTAGACTGAAGGCGGCAGTGTGTTAATGGTCACCCTTCCCATTACAACATGATTACCGGCCCTTTCACGGATCTGGTTAACATAGTCCAGTGCCGTTACCAGGTCGTTTTCAAATGCAGCGACTTCAGCTCTCCAGAGAAGGATGTGTGCATATCTGATATAGCGCCAGTTATTGGCGTTTACACCGGTCTGCCAACCAGTTGTGGTTGAGAGAGTGTAGCGTTCCGATTTTTTAAAGAAGGGTTTTGTTGAAGGCATATAAGGTCCTCCTTCCGACTGTTTGCGGATCCAGTTGCTTCCGCGCATTATTCCCCAGTCTTTATATGGAATTCCCCTGCGGCCAACTGTCCAGTCGAGACGAGGATCAACTTCATCAGTGGTAGGCACGAATGGCTGATCAGATGATATTCCCTGATCGTTCTTAAGGTCCACGTCATTAAAAGTGTCAAACAATGGCAATCCGTCCGCATCTACCTTAAATGCATTTACAAGGTTCTGAGATGGCTGGTGGAAACCGCAGCACATACCTATGTCGCCCCCGTGAGGCCAGTTAAGACCTATACCCATCTCGGCATTCAGCGATTCATTTATGTCATTGACATTTGCCTGAATCTCGAAAATAGACTCATCATTATTTTCGGTAGCGATATTGAAGTTATCAATAAAATGGGGCATCAATTCGAACTGTCCGCTGTTTATAATATCATTAAGCAGCGGTTTAGCCTCGGCATATTTCAGTTTCTGCAGGTATGCCCTTGCGGCAACGGCCTTTGCTGCCCACTTTGTAGGACGGCCGGGCTGTGCCTGTGTAGCAGGCAATTTACTTGCAGCATATTCCATATCGGCAACGATAAAATTAAGTACGGCTCCATCGGCATTCTCATTTGAAACGGATGCCGGATCCAATTCTGTCTCATCAATAATCGGAATATAATCTCCGAACACCAGCCAGGCTTCAAAATAAAACAGTCCCCTGAGAAAGCGTACCTCGGATCTGTATCTATCTGCAACCTCTTGTGTTATTGTTCCGTCTTCGAGAGTTTTATCTATCACTCTCAGAGTTTTGTTGGCACGGTCAACTCCCATACCCAGGCAGAGTCTCCACTTGTCGGCCGGATAGCCGTTTGTAGTGACCACTTCCCATCGCTCGATCTCATTGACGGGAACCTGGTCGGTAATTTCCGAACCCTTGTAGGCGTCGTCCGATGCAACTGATCCGTAAGTCCAGTTCTGGATAGAGGCGCCCCAGGACACGGTCCAGAGTGCGCTACCTTTAACCATCCCGTATGTTCCTGTCACCAGCGCATCAATACCTTTCTCGTTATAGAAGACATTTTCCGATGTTTGTCCCTGGGGAGCTTTTGTCAGAAAATCTTCCGAGCAGGAATAGAACATGGCCACGAGAAAGAATGCAGCCAGTATCATTGATAATTTTTTCATCATAATAAGATTTTTATTTTTAATGGAATGATTCCTTCCCCGCTCAGGCGGAGGAACTCACATGACTGAAAATCATACAAATGGTTGTTTGTATATTTGACACATGTGGGTTTCATATCGTTCCAGTGTTTATGTTACAATTATTAATCACTACAAACCAAGGCTGATTCCGAACATTAGCTGTTTTGAAGTCGGCCATGAGCCATTATCCAGACCCATTCCAACGCCTGTTCTGTATAGTTCAGGATCGAGTCCGCTATATTTGGTAAGAGTAAAAAGATTGGTCAGCTGCACATAAAGATTAACGCTTCTAATCTGTGCCTTGCCTACAAAATCTTTCGGAAGTGAATAGCCCAGTCTCAGTGTCTTAAGTCTCAGGAAAGAACCATCCTCGACAAAAGCGGAGTTGGAATTCTGGGAGTTGGAGTTCTGGTCGAGCATGGGTAGTTTTGCATCTGCATTGTTTTTAAGATGCGGGCTGCCCCATGACTTGTAGAGGGCATCCTTGCTCAAGCCGCCGTTGAACTGACCGTAATCAATCCATCTGCTGACGTAGTTGATGATATCATTTCCATAGCTTCCATAGAAGAACATATTCAGGTCGAAGTTTCCATAGCCAAGGTCAATATTAAGACCACCGGTCAGATCGGGATGAGGATCACCGATGAATGTCATGTCATTGGGATCTATTATATTATCTGCTCTATCCATCACTCCGTCACCGTCGGAATCAATTGTAAGCTGGTTCTTGAATTTGAAATGTCCGGGAACGTTGTAATCCGTGCTTCCGAAAGGCTGATGAGCTGCAGCTTCTTCCGCGGTCTGGAAAATACCCTCAACTTCATATCCGTAGAACACCGGGAAAGGAGTTCCGACATAAGCGCGGGTATATTCAACCTGCCGTTCGGATGTTCCCGTGATGTAGTTGACACCTGGAGCAATCTTAGTGATCTCATTCTTGTAATGCGAGAGTGTCAGTTTCAGGTTATACCTGAATTTGCCGTCCATGGCTGAGTTCCTGTAACCAAGTTCCAGGTCGAAACCCTTGTTTATCATCTCGGCAATGTTGATATAAGGAGGCGTTGCAAGGCCCATAACGTTTGGTATCGGCTGCATGAAGAGCATGTCGCTTGTATTTCTCTGCCATACGTCAAACGCAAAGGTCATATTGTTGTTCAGGAACATTGCATCAACACCCACGTTCATAGTGGTCGTGGTTTCCCATGTCACATCGGGGTTACCGAGTGTGGCAGGCTCGAATCCGGTTATAGCGGCAGTGTTTGAACCGTCCAGCGCGTAAGAGGCGGTGTATTTGTTGGAACCGTATGTGGAATAGGAGTTGTAATTTCCAATCCTGTCATTTCCCGACATCCCCCAGCCTGCTCTCAACTTCAGGAAGTTAAGCCAATTCTGTGAACCCTGCAGAAAGCTCTCTTCCGAGAGTGTCCATCCTACTGAAGCAGCCGGGAAGATACCGTATCTATGGGCGGCGCTAAACCTTGATGAACCGTCGCGACGAATAGTTCCCTCAACAAGATATTTTCCCTTGTAGTCATAGTTAAGTCGTCCGAACAGTGAAAACAATGACCATGATGAACCCGATCCGGAATTATCCTTATTGATCTCACCGGAGCTGAGCCACATATAACTCGGATCTTCTGAAAAATACTGGCTTCTGCTTGCATTTACCCATTCATCCTTGCTTTCGATGGCTTCGGTACCGAGAACCACGTTAAGTTTGTGATCGTTGGCAATTGTAGTAATGTAATTAATCGTATTTGTCCAGTTCCATTGCAAACCAAAACTGGAACTGATATTATGCCCGTTAACTCTGTTAGGCTCAGAAAACTCAAAATCGGGGATTGTATAACCCTTATAGTTCCACTGGCCGAAGTTGTAACCGAACAAACTTTTGGCGGTAAGCCCTTTCATGAATGTAAACTCACCATAAAAGTTCCCCAGAGCTCTCGCCCACTGGCCCTGATTATTCCTTGCCCTGTAAAGGCCTGCCACGGGATTGGAGCCGTTACCCATTTCAGGAGCTTTTGAACCTGCAAAATTACCGGCTATATCATAAACGGGAATTATAGATTGTGTACGGTATGCATTTGAAATAGGAGTTCCTTCACCGCTTTGTGAAAGGTTACCATGTTCATTAATATATATAGCCTGCAGTGACTGACCTGCCTTAAACCAGTTATTTACCTGAACGTCGGAATTAACCCTGAAGGTATAACGCTTGAAGTTAGTGTGGATCAGCAATCCGTTTTCATTAAGATAATTACCTGAAAAGGCGTAGGTTGACCTGTTTCCTCCCCCGCGTACTGAAAGGTCATATTCCTGGGTAATACCTTTCCTGTAGATCTCATCATACCAGTTTGTACCCTCCTTGTTAGCTTTATAAATCGTTTCGTCGGGGTAACTGTAGCGCGACGGATCTACCTGGGGATCGCCTTCCATCTTCCCGGCAGGAAGAATATAATCAGGGATAACCGGGTTGGGACCGTTTCCATACTGTGCATGCTGCGGAGGAACTCCTCTGTTCCTGAAAGAAAGCCACACGGCTTCCGCGTATTCGGTTGGATTAAGAAGTTCGTACTGGTTTGCACTCATGTGTACTCCTGACCGGAAGTTGAAGTCGATATTGGCTGTCTGACCTGCACGACCGCGCTTGGTAGTTATAATAATAACACCGTTTGCGCCTCTGGCTCCGTATATAGCAGCTGAGGCGGCATCCTTAAGAATTGAGATCGATTCAATGTCGTTTGCACTGATGTTGTTGCCTGTGCTGGTAGGTACGCCGTCAATCACGTACAATGGTTCGGAGTCATTTATGGTGCCAATACCACGGATTCTGATAATGGCATCGCCGCCCGGGCGGTTTGCTGAACTTACGGTAACACCCGAAGCCTGCCCCTGAAGGCGCGACATTACGGAAGGAGCGGGCACTGCAGCCTGGAGTGCATCGTCCTGAACAGTTGAAATGGAACCGGAGAGGTTTTTCCTGACCTGGGTGGTATAACGAACAACCACGATTTCATCAAGGCTGGAAACCGTTTCTGCCAGAACAACATTTATGGAAGTCATACTTCCCACGGTAATCTCCTGGCTTGTATAACCAACGAATGAAAATGCAATAACGGAAGCGGCAGAAGATACTGTCAGTGTGTAGCCCCCGTCGATGTTAGTGATCGTCCCGTTTGTTGTTCCCTTTTCAATCACGTTGACACCGGGCAGTCCTTCACCCGTGTTATCTGTAACACGACCTGCAACAGTGATTCTCTGTGGGTCGTCAGAAGGGACACTCCCCGCGTAGGCGGTTGATAATAGGAGTATCCACACCATTGGTAGAATTGCCATCAGTTTCAGGGCCGATCCCGGTGTTTTCAGGACAGACCTTAGAAAGACAGATGCTTTTTGTTTTTTTGTCATAAGATTTCTTGGTTTAATTTAGTATAATACTTACAATACCACAATTGTAATAATGTGGTTATGAGCTAAAAATAGAAAGATAGACAAAACCGGTTTCCCGGCTGCCTTACAGGATCATCAAGAGGAATTAAATGCTTTCATAGTTTCAGATTTTAGGTGAGTAAATGATTAAGTTCTTTCTAAACATTAAAATTACTAAATATTCTTGATACTAAAAAAATAAACATGACAAATGTTGTTTTTTTGTGCCCTGTGCTTTGCCGCGTGCCACTCGCCGCACGCCGTTCTTCCGCGATGTGCCACTTTAGAAGAGACCTGCACGACTTGCAAGACCTGCATGACCTGCATGACCACGACCGAAGGGAGCAAGCCCTGTACCCTGAGCCATTCACAAATTACTAATTGTTCATTGCTAATTGTTAATTGCTAATTGTTAATTGCAATCCCAATTGCATTTGAGTCATATTTTACATTTTTAACTCTTAATTAGCATAAATAATAGTAATTTTGCAGTCCTGATTCTATAAAAATCTGATGGCTGCCGATTTTTACAATGATTCGTTGAATGCAAGATGTTCTATCCCTCCCCTCGTGAACAGGAAGGCCAAATCCGGTCCCACAAAGGTCAGTGCCGGAGGAATAAGCTTTGGAGGGGATGAGATTGTAATTATTGCCGGGCCTTGTGCTGTTGAGAATCACGAACAGCTTTCCGAGACTGCCGGGATAGTTAAGGCCGGAGGAGCATCCATGCTCAGGGGCGGGGCTTTCAAACCAAGATCGTCTCCCTATAATTTTCAGGGACTGGGTCAGGAAGGAATATTAATGCTTAAAGAAATAAGCCGTATTCACGCTATTCCTTTCGTGACGGAAGTAATGGACACCCGCCAGGTGGAATTTGTGGCACAGCATGCCGACATGCTGCAGATAGGCTCGCGGAACATGCAGAACTATCCCCTTCTTAAGGAAGCAGGAATGTCGCGCAAGCCTATCCTCCTGAAGAGGGGCATGATGGCCACCATAGAGGAATTCCTGCTTGCCGCGGAATATATCCTCAGCCAGGGCAACGACCAAGTGATACTCTGCGAGCGCGGAATCCGCACTTTTGAACCCACCACCAGGAACACCCTCGACCTCAATGCAGTTCCTATGCTCAAGCACATGTCGCATCTCCCGGTGATAGTAGACCCCAGTCACGGAACAGGTCACAGCTGGATGGTTCCGACCATGGCACGGGCAGCCGTTGCAGCCGGTGCCGACGGTCTTATCATGGAAGTGCATTACAAGCCCGGTGAGGCTCTCTGCGACGGCTACCAGTCACTTGATCCCGACGACTTCCGGCAGCTTATGACAAGCCTGAGAAAAGTCGCGGAAGCGACAGGCAGGAAGATTCTATAACAATTTATTATTCAATGTTTTAGGAATGTGGACGGCTTTGCTCCCTGAAGCTTCAGCAAAAGAAGCTTGCCCATGATTTTATGCTGAAATGGATCTCTTCCATACTTTAAGTCCGGCGAACGACATTACAAGGTACACTGCATAGAGAATAACCGTGGGATAAAGTCCCCGCGCAACGAAGATCATCACGGATGCGGCATTTACAGCTATCCAGAGGTACCAGTGTTCATATATCTTTCTTGCAAGCATCCAGGTGGCTATTGCCGACAGTGACGTTATGAAGGAATCCCAACCTGGCACAGGTGAATCGGTAAACCTCGACAGGATGAACCATATACCGGTATACGACAAAATGAACACTGCTGCAAGCACTAAACCTGTTAACGGTCTTAACCTCGTCACCTGAAGTCCCCCATGCCCTTCGCCCTGCGCCCTGTGCCCTGTGCCCTGCGCCCTGTGCTCTTCGCCCTGCGCCCTGTGCCCTGCACCCTGTGCCCCGTGCTCTTCGCCCTGAGCCCTGTGCCCTGTGCCCTGTGCCCCGTGTCCTGAGCCCTGTGCCCTGTGCCCTGTGCCCTGTGCCCTGTGCCCTTCGCCCTGTGCCCCGTGCCCTGCGCCCTGAGCCCACCAATACCATCCTATGCAGCTCATAACCAGATAGTATCCCTGAAGGCTCATGTCGGCATAGAACTTGCTTGTAAAAAAAACAATAATATATACGGCGCTGGTTACTATGCCAACCGGCCATAACCATATATTCTGTCTTATCTCGAGAAACACGTAGATTATGCCGCTTAAAGCTCCGAATATTTCTATCCAGTTTGATGCTATCCAGTCGCTAACGCTCATATCATCAGAATTCCAGTCCCAGCCTCAGCATAAAATTGGTTCCTGCCTGGGGGAAATAATATGCCCAGCTAAGTTCCTTTCCGTCTTCAAACCAGTTGCCTCCATATGCATTGCTTACATACCTTGCATTGAAGACATTGTTTACAAGAAGTTGAATACCGGCGCTCCTGAGGTTTTTAATCACCGGTTCAAAATCGATCATAATGTCGCTGACCATGTATGGCTCCAGCATCCTTTCACTGTTCATGGTGTTGTCGAAATACTGCTTCCCGACATATTTAGTAATGAAATGCAGTTTCAGGGGAGGCAGGATATTTGCATACAGATCGCTGCTTCCTGTAATTGAAGGCGAGTAGGCTATATCAACCTTACCGAGCTGAAGGCTCCTGTGTTCCTCCGACCAGTCGGATGTATTGTAATCAATATAATGCTCTACAAAATCAACTATCTTGTTGCTGCTCAGGGTCAGGTTCAAATCGAGACCGATGAAATCTGCCGGTTTGAAGCCTGCTGTCAGTTCGGCGCCTATCCGGTAGCTTTTTTCGACATTGGTCATTATTGAATAACCCACATTGCTTAGTTCGCCCGTCGGCACCAGCTGATTGCGATACAGCATTCCGTACAGGTTGATGCCTGACGAGCTCTTTGCCGATCTTACAACATAACCGGCCTCAATATCGTAAAGGCGTTCAGGTTTTGGTGTTGCTTCACTGTCGCCCGAAGCCTCCTTGAAATCGGTTCGTGTCGGTTCCCTGTTAGCCACCGACAGCGAAAGGAAAGCCTCCTGTCCTGGAAAGAGCCTGAGGAACAGTCCTGCCTTAGGATTGAAAAAATGGAATGAATGAATCTGCCCGATATTCTTAAGATCGTCGTCTTCGCCCCTGAGCGAATAGTTGACATGCCTGTACTGAAGGTCGCCAAACGCCGACAGTTTATCCGTTAATGAATAGTTTATCTTTCCGTAAAAGCTTGCTTCCTTTTTTTCTCCGTTGTTGAAATACCACTGATAATTGTTCTCCGCTGAACCGGGGTATCTCATCCAGATAATCCTTCCATAATGGTCGCCTGAATAGAGATTCATTCCGCCGCCTATCTTTGAGTCAATTTTGTCTTTCCGGTAATTCAGCGACCAGACCAGGCCATAAAAGTCGTTTGACATCCATTTTCTACGGATCAGGTCGGTCTCATTCATGGTAATGTCTCCGATGGTCACTTCCGGAAGACCGTATTTGCTGTACTTTTCATCCTCCCTGAACTCTTCGTAATAGCCTTTCCCGTAAGTATAGTGAAGGGCGGAATTGAAGGAAAAGTATTCATTTATTTTCCTGCCAAATATCAGATGGTAGTGATTCTGAGTGTAGTTATCGCTTTCGTTGTCATAATAATGCACATTCCCGAGATCATCGGTGTATTCTCCGGCCGGATTATAACGTCTGTCGATGTGAAGCATCTCTTTCGGCACACCCCACCAACCTATCCCTGTTTTTTCCTTTCCAAGTATGACATTAGCTTTTATAAGCGATTTCCCGGTTCGGAATAGAGCGCTTAACAAGGCTGAATTATGTTCCGATCCTGTTCTGGCAATATAGCCATTGCTTCTAAGATCGGACCAGCGCATCTGAAATGCAAATCTCTCTTTCAGCAATCCAGTTCCGGCGGTAATGCTGTTTCTGAAAGTTCCGTATGAGCCTGCAGCTGAGCTGATCGTGGCAAATGGCTCGTTCTCAATGCCTTTGGTCTGGATGTTTATTGAAGCCCCGAATGCGCCGGCTCCGTTTGATGAAGTTCCCACTCCTCTCTGTACCTGAATATTGTCGACAGAGGAAGCCAGGTCGGGCAGATCGACCCAGAAAACCTGCTGCGATTCGGGGTCATTAAGGGGAATACCGTCAATGGTGACATTTATTCTTGAAGCATCAGTTCCCCTGATCCTCAGACTGGTATATCCGATTCCGTTTCCCGACTCCGATGTCCCGACAAATGAAGGTGTAAGATTCAAGAGAAAAGGTATTCCCTGACCGGAGTTATTTTTTTCCAGTGTTTCTCCTGCCACATTTGAATAAGCAAGCGGAGTTTCCTTCCCGGCCCTTGTTGCGCTTATTATGACATCGTTCGTTACAATGGTTTTCAGTCGCAGACTCACATCCTCTTTCATATCTCCTGTCACATGTATCTCCCTGATCTGTGTTTCGTATCCCATGAAAGAATATCTCAGGGTGTAATCTCCGGCTTTAAGTCCTGTGAGAATGTAGTTTCCGGCGGCATCGGTATGAACACCGGTAAAAGTTCCCTCAATAAGCACTCCGGCGCCCGCGAGTGGTTCGCCACCAATGTCGGTAACTTTTCCGCTGAGGCTCTGGCCTGTCATATGATAGGAAAATGAACCCAGCAGGATAAGCGACGACAGAAAAAGCAGTTTTTTCTTCATCTCCGTATCAGTTAAAACTATATACCGGGTGCATTTGTTCCCTCCGCCGGCATTACCCGGATCAGGTGCAAGGGTATGATCTCAGCCCGTAATAATAAGGCACCCCGTAAATGACGATGTAAAGTTACATCTTTTAAGGGAAAGATAACAATCAATTACATTTTTTGTTAAATTGCCATTTAAAAGCGGGTATCCGTATGAGTACTCTTCTTGAAAAACTTAATTACAAGGGACAGAAAAGGATAGTAGTCATGAATGCCGGCAGGGATTTTATCCTGGGTTCAGATGATGAGCTCAGGGATGTTCAGATCGACAGTGAAATAGACCAGAGATTTCCCTACGAGTTCATGCTTATTTTTGTAAGGAAGATTACCGAGGTGAAAGCATTTGCCCCGCTTGTATTGCATAACCTTGTTGATAACGGAGTTTTATGGTTCTGTTATCAGAAGAGTTCCGGGAAGTGCAGTTCGGAACTGAACCGGGAAAATGGCTGGCAGTCGCTTAATGACATGGATTTTTATGGAACGAGAGTTATTTCGGTGAATGATGAGTGGTCGGCTCTCCGGTTCAGGAACATCAAATATATCAAGTCAAAATCCTCAAGGTATCCGAAGAAGAAATAAGTCATTGAAAGGTCTGCATTATGATCAGGACCATCACCATAGAGACGCCCCTTGGAGATATGGCAGCTGCTGCCATTAAAGAGGGCATATGTTTTCTTGAATTCACAAGCAGGCCTGGCCTGGAATCAGAAATCAACAAGCTTGCCCAATCTTTCAACACGACAATCAAACCCGGCAGCAACAGGCATCTCAGGGCCCTCAGGAGACAACTTAAGGAGTATTTCAGGGGGAAACGCAAGGAATTCACTCTTAAACTGGTAACCCCGGGTACCGACTTTCAGCGTGAGGTATGGGAAACGCTAAAGAAGATCCCTTACGGAGAGACAATCTCATACCTGGAACAGGCGAAAATGATGAACAACCCCGGGGCATTCAGAGCTGTCGCGGGTGCAAACGGATCAAACCGGATCGCCATTGTGATTCCATGTCACAGGGTAATCGGTTCCGACGGCGATATGGTGGGATATGGAGGCGGCCTCGACAAGAAGAAATGGCTAATAGATCATGAAAGGAAATTTTCAGGGAAGCCTGTCAACGGCATCCTGTTCTGAGTGCCGGAAGCGAACAAAAAGACTCCTGAAAGGTTTCCAGACAAATAAACCAAATATCAGTTTTATGCTAAACATTATCAGATATCCGACTATTGTCATAACAATCCTGGCATTCATTGCCACAGCTATTTCAGGATGCTCCTCTTCCAGGACAAGCCTGCCGGGAGAACCTTCCTCCACCCGTGAACGGAAGGACCTGTACTATTTCCATTCGGGCGACAGCACCTGGATTATCAGGCCTGTAACCGAAGCCGGAAAGCATTACGCGGGGATTATTTATAAAGCCGAAGATATCAGTAGAAACCCCAGGGTAAGGATTTATGCCGAACCACTCACGTCAGTAACGGTTGAAAATGGCCGTCTTACCGTTCCGATGGAGAATATAGTCAAGGTTGAGAATCACAGGATAGGTCCCGGAGTAATAATCGGTTCCATCGGAGTTCTCGGCCTTTTGTTTTTATTACCTGCAATCCTTTAATAACCCGGTTCAGCTTCCGCGAAACGAAGGGATTATTCTTTACGTGATTTCCTCTTTTTAATCCCTTTCACCACCAAATAAGCCACAAACAGGATACCCAGCGCGATAAGTATTTTGTCGATATAGGGGAATATCTTATCCTTCAGGTCGTATATAAAATAGCCTGTCACGGCAAGGATAATGTTCCATAATCCTGCACCCGCGACGGTGTAGATAATAAAATCCCTGATATTCATTCTTGCCAGGCCTGCAGGGATTGAAATAAGCTGTCTGACTGCAGGAACGAGTCTTCCGATGAAAGTTGACGATTTACCGTTGCGGACAAAATACTCTTCGGCATGAATCACTTTTTCCTTTGAAAGAAGCAGCATTTTCCCGAGGGTTGAATCGGCGAATTTGTAAACCAGGGGTCTGCCCAGATACAATGCCAGGTAGTAGTTTACAAAGGCTCCGGTGAGAGCTCCCACTGTACCGGCCAGTACCACCAGAAAGACATTCAGTTCACCCTCGGCAGCCTTGTATGCTGCAAATGGTATTACAACTTCCGAAGGAAAAGGTATGAATGAGCTCTCGATAGTCATCAGAAGCCCTATTGTAAAATAGTTCAGGTTGAGCATGTACCAATCAACCACGGTGTGAATCAAGTCCATCATCTTGTCTTAAAGTCTATTATTATTAAATTGACCGAAAGCTGTTCCATTGTTGCATCCACTCTCCTGCCGTTCATTTTGACCGGTGTTGTGACCGGTTTTATTATTTCACCTTTGGAAACGGAATTAAAGTCCTCCTTATTTTGCGACTTGAGTATCTGTTGCACCGCGGTTCCGGTATAAGGCAGCCTTCCAAGGTCGAGTTGCACCGGAACAGGCTTTTCATTTGAATTAACAATCTTCACATACAGTTTTCCCTTATTCCTGTCGAGTGAAGCGCTTGCATAGATACCGTCCTGGCCGGTGAGTGCCTTGCCTTCCGAGAGTGCCGGAACAATGTGGGTTCCATTGTAGTTTGAGAATATTTTCTGCACGTAATAATTGGGGCTTCCTATTACATTAAGGTTGTCAAACCATATCAGGTCGGGGCGCCACTGCCAAGCATCGACGTGGGCAAGAAGAGGTGCGTAGGATGCCATATGAACCACATCGGCATTTCGTTCAAGACCTGTCATGAATGCTGCCTCACACAAGGCGCTCCACCATGAATTTCTCGATTCCGGGTTACTGTCTTCCTTCCCGTGGGCTGCATATTCCCCTGCAAAGACCTTGATACCGTTCCTGTCGTAGTTATCATACCTGGTGGCATTCTGAAGGAACCATTCGGGGGGCATGTAGTAATGTTCATCAATCAGGTCGGGTGAAAGCTTGCGCAGTTCGGTCCAGCCGTACTCAAACATTCTGCCTGCCGCCGAGGGACCTGAACCGGATATGATCTTGATTTCAGGATGTTTATCCTTTAGAACCTTCTCGAATTCCCTGTATCTTTCAATATACTGTTCATCCCATTGTTCATTACCTACTCCAAGGTATTTAAGATTGAATTTTTCAGGATGTCCCATCTCAGCCCTTAAGCCTCCCCAGCGGGTTGATGTTTCACCGTTGGCAAATTCAATAAGGTCGAGTGCATCCTGAATATAGCTGTCGAGTTCCTCGAGAGGCACCACTTCAGCAGCATTGTACTGGCACGACATTCCGCAGTTGACAATAGGCAGGGGCTCTGCTCCAATATCTTCAGCAAGAAGAAAATACTCATAAAATCCCAGTCCGAACGACTGGAAATAATCCGGAGTCTGGCGGTTTCTTATCTCAAGGTTCCAGCGGTTCATGATCAACTTCCTGTCCTCAACGGGCCCCACCGTTGTTTTCCACTGGTAGCGGTTCTCAAGTGTTCTGCCCTCAACTATACAGCCCCCCGGGAATCTCAGGAAACCGGGTTTCAGGTCAGCTATCATCTGAACCAAATCCTTTCGGAGTCCGTTTTCGCGTTCTTTCCAGGTATCTGCCGGAAAAAGAGAAATCATATCGAGGTCGATGGCTCCCTTTCCTTCGAGAGTGATTCTCAACAGGGCTTTGAGCTCGGTATCTGAGGCTGCAAATGACACCTTGTGATTTGTCCAATCAGCTGTAAAGCCTGAGATCACTGCAGTTCCAATAATCTGACCGGAGGCGCTTAGCAGTTCCACCTTCATTTTTATGTCAGAGCTTTCATGAAGCCTTGCCTTTACTGAAAAGTTATATTGAGCATCCTTTCTGATACCCATTCCACGGAAACCTTCGTTTGTAATTCCGAAAGATTCTACAGCCGGATCAAGAAATATACTTACGTGATGAGGGTTTCCGGGATTGTATGGATAATAAAAGCCGGGGACTATCCTCCCCGTTCCGTTTTGCTGCGATAATTGCCTCCAGCCGCTTAACGGAAACTCAAATTCAAAGGAACGGTTTTTGACAAGCTCGGCATAAACACCACCGTCGGCTGCAAAATTGATATCCTCAAAAAAAACACCCCACATGGTGGGCTGGATCTCAGCTCCCGGCTTATCGGCCTGAACAACAATCCGGAGGCTTTCCTGGGCTGTGCCTGTCAGTAAAGTCAGGGCAAACATCATTAACATGCAGGAAAGAATCTTTCTCATAATGAACTGAATTATATTTTCATTGCAAATAATCGCGGCAAAAATAGCATATTTAAGCTTTGAACAGGTATTCTAAATCACGGATTTGCAGAAATGTCTCCGGTGGGCCGGCATTCACAGAAAAGCAACAAGCCGCGAAACTATTCAGGTGTAGCCATCCTTCTGATCCGTCGCCCCACAGGCTGATCGATTGTAATGGGAACCTTTTCCTCGATGGTATTTACAGTATCGAGCTGAAGCGCCCTGACATCCGAAATGCAGATGAGCCTGGAGAAACTGTGAAGCGTCAGTGTCAGTGTATCAAGGTTTGATAATTTGTAATCGCGCGGCATGACCCTGTCGATCAGGATAAACCTGAAGTCGGCGGGAATCTGATGCTTCTTCAGGGAGTCGTAACTGCTTTCCAGCTTTATTTCCCCCGATTCTGTCATATCTTCAAGGACCTCCCTGAAAAACAGATTGATTTTGGGTTCAACCTTGAAACCGATGTGGAAGTCGACCCTGATCAGTATTCCGGGGATTATGTGAGTCACCTTGTAATCCATCCTGTCGGGCTCATCTGTCTTGTCAACATGAAGCAGCCAGTATGTCTCCGCCCTCTTGGGCTGTTTAAGGAAAATGGAATGAATCACCTTTGACTCAACCTGGTCGATCCTGTTTGCCTTTATAATATAGACCAGGTTTGTGGCAGTTTTCGGAACCGATTCATCCATAACCAGATCCCTGAACATATCGGTATATTTATTCAGGTTTGTAAAGGTAACATACCTGTTCTTCAGCTTCCTCCCGAAATACCATCCATACATGATCACAAAGAAAAACGAAGCTGCAAGGAGAGTGAACCAGCCACCGTTTACAAATTTATGCAGGTTGGCTATCAGGAAGCTTCCCTCAATTGTCAGGTAGACCATCAGAAGCAGCAGTATGAGCCTGTGGTTTACTCCCTTCTGCAACAGGTAGTATGAAAGCAGGACGGTCGTCATCAATTCGGTAATTGTGATTGCCAGTCCGTATGCTGCACTCATGTTATCCGACTTTTTGAAAGAAAGCACCACAATTGTGCAGGCGATCCAGAGGAACCAGTTCACTACAGGGAGGTAGACCTGTCCCTTTATTCTCGTTGGGTTCAGCACATTAAGCTTTGGCCAGAAGTTCAGTGAGATAGCCTCGCTAACCAGGGTGAAAGAGCCGCTTATTATAGCCTGGCTGGCAATTATGGCAGCTGCTGTTGCCAGTATTATCCCGGGCAGAAGCAGCCAGCCCGGCATAATTTCAAAGAAGGGGTTTATATCGGATCCTTGTGTATAATTCAGGATAAGCCATGCTCCCTGTCCGAAGTAATTAAGCAACAGACAGAGCTTGACATATATCCACGATACCCTTATATTGGATCTTCCGCAGTGACCGAGGTCGGCATACAGCGCTTCGGCTCCGGTGGTGCAAAGGAAGACCGCACCCAGGAGTATGAATCCTCCGGGGTACTCGGTAAGAAACCTACCGGCATAAACAGGATTCACCGCCTCAAGAATGAAAGGATGACGGATCAGCTGGGATATCCCTATGGCTCCGAGCATGAAAAACCAGATCAGCATTATCGGGCCGAAGTATGATCCGACGAGGTTTGTGCCGAACTGCTGAATAAAAAACAGGGCTGCCAGTATCACTATCACAATGGGAACTACCGGGATATCGCTGTTTATCATACCTAATCCCTCAACAGCTGATGTAACTGTGATTGATGGAGTAATCACACCATCGGCAAGCAATGCCGCCCCTCCGATCATGGTCAGTATGGCTGCCCATGATGACTTCTTTCTCAGCAGGGCAAAGAGTGCAAAGATACCTCCCTCGCCGTTGTTATCGGCTCTGAGCGCGATAATGACGTACTTGATGGTAGTTGATAAAGTGAGTGTCCAGAAAATGCACGACAGGGAACCGTAAACAAGAAGCTCTGAAAAGTTATCCCTTCCGCCTATCAGGATAGCTCTCATTGTATAGAGAGGACTTGTGCCCAGATCACCGAACACTATCCCCATCGTTACAATAACTCCCAGAAGAGAGAGTTTTTTAATATCCGGACGCTTAACAGAGAAGCTCATGGATTAAGTAATCAGTATTTGGATCACGCAAATAAAGCCGGCAAATTTAATAATTCTTATTTTTATGAATTCTTTATTCAGGATAATTTTATGTTAAGAAAATTTTTGCTCATTATCTGCCTGATACCGGTTGCATTAATGCTTGGCGCCCAGGAGGACAGTGTCAACATCAACCGTCTCTCCCTCCTTTTCATTGGTGACATTATGGGACATGATGAGCAGATTGCTTCGGCATTTAATCCCGGGACCGGCAATTATGAATATGATGATGTTTTCAGTTATGTAAGGGATGAGATATCCGAAGCCGATATAGCTATCGGCAATCTGGAAGTCACCTTAGGCGGACCTCCCTACAAGGGTTATCCTGCTTTCAGTTCTCCGGCCTCTCTTGCAGCAGCCTGCAGTAATGCAGGGATTGATGTTCTGGTTACAGCCAACAATCACTCGGTTGACAGGGGAAAGAAAGGAATCCTCAGCACCATTCAGCGGCTCGACAGCCTGGGCATAATGCATACAGGCACATTTGCCGACAGTGCCGCGAGGGACAGCCTCAGTCCGCTTATCATTGAAAAGAACGGTATCTCTATTGCAATTCTGAACTATACATATGGAACCAACGGGCTTAAAGTGCCGCCGCCGACAATAGTAAACATGCTCGATACTGCAGTTATCAGCTCCGACATTAAAAAGGCCCTTGCCCTCAATGCCGATGTTATAATCCCCTTTGTACACTGGGGTATAGAATATGATACACTGCCGTCGGCCGAACAGAAAAGGCTTGCCCGCTTTTTTTTCAGCAAGGGAGCTGATCTGATCATCGGTTCACATCCCCATGTACTTCAGCAGATGGAATGGACACCGGCTGATTCGTGCCGTGGCGACAATCTTGTTGTATATTCACTTGGCAATTTTGTCTCGAATCAGCGAACCATAAGAAGGGACGGAGGGTCGATGGTAAGAATTGAACTTGAAAAAGCAGACAGCATCACCAGGGTTTCACGTGCAGGTTACTATCTCACCTGGGTTTACACTCCTGTTGAGAACGGCAGGAAAAAGTTTTATGTACTCCCTTGTTCGGTATACGAAAACAGGCCGGAATACTTTTCCCGACCATCGGATTATCAGAAAATGAAACTTTTCATACGTAATTCCCGTAGGCTGCTCAACACGTTGAATACTGGGATCGGGGAGATTATTTGCACGGAAGAAGGCTGGGTATATTGAATTAATTCCTATCATTGTAGCTTTAAGCAAAAATAAGCGGGTTATAATATATTTGTTTTATGGAAAACTCCATTGCTATACTGTCAGTAACAGCAATAACGCTGGGTTTCGTTCACACCATACTCGGACCCGATCATTACCTTCCTTTCATAGTGCTGAGCGAGGCACGGAAATGGAGTCTCAGGAAAACGATGCTGATCACATTCCTTTGCGGGCTGGGGCATGTCCTTAGTTCGGTTGTGCTGGGATTAGCCGGAATAGCCATCGGCATCTCGGTCAACCGTCTCGTGTCGGTCGAGTCGTTCAGGGGTAATATCGCGGCCTGGCTTTTCATTGCATTCGGGCTTGTATACACGGTAATCAGTGTCAGGAACCTGTACCGCGGTAAAAAGCATACCCATCCTCACTTTCATGCAGACGGTGTCAGCCATGTTCATGAACACGACCATTTTTCCGATCACGCTCATGTTCATGAATCTGCCGCTGCCAAAACCACCCCATGGATCCTTTTCCTGATTTTTGTATTCGGCCCCTGTGAGCCCCTTATCCCGGTTCTTATGTACCCGGCAGCCAGTAACAATATACCGGGTGCTGTGCTTGTTGCTCTTCTTTTCTCGATAGTCACCATCGCCACCATGATGGCAGTTGTTCTTGCCTTCAAGCTGGGCTTCAGTAAAATAAATCTTAAGCCTGTTGAAAAGTACAGCAATGTGATTGCCGGAGCCACGATATTGTTATCGGGGATAGGAATACAGTTTCTGGGGCTGTAGGCAACGGTGTTGCAATTAACAATTGGCAATTAGTAATTAGTAATATGGTGCAGGTCTTGCGGTCTTGCGGTCTTGCGGTCTTGCGGTCTTGCGGTCTTGCGGTCTTGCGGTCTCTTCTAAAGCGGCACATCGCCTATAATACATCGCCTATAAATACATCGCCTAAACCCTAAACGCTTCGATCCCCGAATCTATTATGATTTTGAGCTAGCGGACTTTTTATATATTTTATTAGCTTTGCATAAAACTGATGTCCTGATGAATTACGATTACAATACACAACGGAAGAGTATGGCATTGCCTGAATATGGAAGGAATGTCCAGAAGATGGTTGATCATATAAAGACCATTGAAGACAGGGAGGAACGGAACCGTGCGGCAAAGACCATAATTCAGATCATGGGGAATCTGAATCCCCAGATCCGGGATACAGGCGACTTCAAGCACAAGTTATGGGATCACCTTGCTATCATTGCCGATTTCAACCTCGACATCGATTCGCCCTATCCTCCCCCGGAACGCGAAAGATTCACCGAGAAGCCCCGGAAGGTACCCTATCCTCAGGGTGACATACGTTTTCTTCACTACGGACGGATCATTGAGCTGATGATAGATGCAGCCATAGAGATGGAGGAAGGCAAGGAAAAGGAATATCTCACCAATCTGATCGTGAACCAGATGAAGAAATCATACATTACCTGGAACCGCAGCCAGGTAAGTGATGAGGTAATCATCAGCGACCTCAAATTCCTTTCGCGCGGAAAGCTGAAAATAACCGAAGGCATCAGGATTCTCGAGGTCAAGGAACTTATCCCGCCCGTCAAGAAGAAGCCGCAGTCGGGCAAGTCGCAGGGTAACAGGCAGAACAAGCCTTTCAACAGGAAGAAAATGCATAACCGCCATTAAGGGGCAGTTTTATAGTAGCTCAGGGCTAAGATAATTCCCTTTTCTTTCCGCCGGCCGTGCATACATTAATAGGACTGGCGGGGGGAAATCATCCTGACAACAATTGTTTCCTGACCTCCCGCTTAAGCTATACTGTCAAATTGGCAAACAGCGGGTGTTGGCAGATTATTTGTTGACAAGAAGTGTAAATTAGAAAAACTATTGCTTAATGGTCAAGAAAAGAAAAATCCAGGACGGCGAGGATAAAGATATAACCCACCCTGAAACATCTGAGAACAAAGATAATACGAAGGTTCATGATACTGAGGCCGCCGAAGCATCAAAGCAAGGCGTTGAAGAGGAACCAAAGGCAGGTCAGTCTGAGCCGGAAACTGTAGCCAGGGAAGAAGCTGACAAAAGGAAAGACGAAGACAGGGTAATGCTGGAAAAACTGGCAGAGATGCAGGACAAGTATCTGAGGCTTTCAGCCGAGTTTGACAACTACAGAAAACGCACCCTAAAGGAAAAAATGGATATCTCCAAATATGCCGGAGAAGAAATAATGAAAGACATCCTTCCGATTATTGACGATTTCGACAGGGCTCTGAAGCACATGGAATCATCTCCTGATTGTGAAGGGATCAAGGAAGGCATTGACCTGATCTACAATAAATTTATTGATTACTTGAAGCGCCAGGGAATTAAAGAGATAGAGTCGCTGAATGAAGTATTCAATGTAGACATTCATGATGCCGCCGCGAAGGTCCAGGTTGAGGAAGAAGAAAAGAAGGGCAAGGTGGTGGAAGTGCTTTTGAAAGGCTATTACCTTAAAGATAAGGTACTCAGACATTCAAAGGTTGTTATAGGAGAATAATAAGTAATGCTGTTATAATTCCTGTTGAACAGGAAATGAAACAAAGGAGTTGGGATGGAAAAAAGAGATTATTATGAAGTGCTTGGTGTATCGAAGGAGGCTACTAAAGAGGAAATAAAGAAAGCCTACCGCAAGCAGGCATTGAAATATCATCCCGACAAGAATCCCGGCGACAAGGCTGCCGAGGAGAAATTCAAGGAGGCTGCAGCTGCATACGAAGTACTGAGCAACGATGAAAAGCGTGCCAGGTACGATCGCTTCGGACATGCCGGAGTGGGCGGAGCCGGGGATGGATTCGGCGGTCCGGGAGGTATGACCATGGAGGATATCTTTTCGTCATTCGGGGATATTTTCGGTGATGCCTTCGGAGGATTTGCAGGATTCGGATCTTCGAGAAGAAGCAGTGGAAGAAGGGTAAACAAAGGCACCAATTTAAGGGTCAGGGTAAAACTCGATCTTAAGGAAATCTCGACAGGCACCGAAAAAAAGATTAAGGTAAGCAAATATGTAAGCTGTAACAAATGTGGCGGTTCAGGTGCGGCCGATGCAAACAGCATTACGACCTGCACCACATGCCGCGGATCGGGGCATGTCACCCGTATTGCCAACACGCTTCTGGGGCAGATGCAAACCACCTCGGTATGCCCCTCGTGCAACGGCGAGGGAAAGACCGTCACCAAAAAGTGTTCTTCTTGCTACGGTGAGGGAATTGTCCGGAAGGATGAGATAATAAAAATCAATATCCCTGCCGGTGTCTCCCGGGGTATGCAGATGAACCTTGAGGGAAAGGGCAACGCGGCACGACGCGGAGGCATCAACGGTGATCTCATCGTGGTCATCGACGAGGAAGAACACCCCGAACTCATAAGGGAAGGCAAGGACCTTATCCACAATCTCTTTATCAGCATACCCGATTCAATCCTGGGATCCCACGTGGAAATCCCGACCGTTGATAACAGGGTAAAAATAAAGATTGAGCCCGGCACCCAGCCCGGGAAAATACTAAGGCTCAGGGGCAAGGGATTGCCTGAAGTAAACGGCTACGGGAAAGGCGATCTGCTTGTTAACGTCAATGTCTGGATCCCGAAAAATATCACAAGGGAAGAATCGAGAATTATTGAAAAGCTTAAGGACAGCGAGTCTTTTGTCCCTAAGCCCGACAAGGATGACAAGGGATTCTTTGAAAGGATGAGAGGCTATTTTCAGTAGCCGCCGCTAAGCTGTGTCCATAAACGGAATGCCCCCGTTTCACCGGCTGTACGCTGATTTTTTAGGAGATCTTCACTGTTTAAAATATGCTTTGCCGAAACCGCTGTAGTTCTTGAGAGTTTCCTATATTTACATCTCTGTTTTATCCATACCTCATATTAATATGGCACTTTTTGAAGCAAGAAACGTCACAAAGCAGTTCGGATCGCTTTACGCTTTAAACAAAGTAAGCATATCGGTTCCCGAACAGTCGATCTTCGGGTTGCTTGGGCCGAACGGAGCCGGTAAGACTACGCTTATCAGGATAATAAACCATATCACGGGCCCCGATTCCGGAGAACTGTTCCTTGACGGACGAAAACTAAAACCGGAAGATGTTTTGTCAATAGGCTATCTCCCGGAAGAAAGAGGTCTGTACAAGAAAATGAAAGTCGGAGAGCAGGTCCTGTATTTTGCACGGCTGAAGGGGCTCTCAAAGGCTGAAGCCATGAGACGTCTAAAATACTGGTTCCGTAAACTCGACATGGTCGACTGGTGGGGAAAAAAGGTGGAGGAACTTTCAAAGGGTATGCAGCAAAAGGTCCAGTTTGTGACCACAATCCTCCATGAACCGAAGCTGATCATTCTTGATGAACCTTTTTCAGGCTTCGACCCGGTAAATACAAATATTATCAAGAATGAGATCCTTTTTCTAAGGGAAAGAGGCGCCACGGTTATTCTTTCAACGCACAACATGGCATCGGTTGAGGAACTTTGCGACAATATAGCCCTGATAAACAAGGCAAAAACCATCCTTGAAGGCAGGGTTGATGACATAAGAATGCAGTGGGCAGGTGATGAGTACGAGATAGTGTTCGAAGGGGATGCAACACTGAGTGGCAACGGGAATATTTCGATCCTTGACAGACAGTTTGAAAATAACAGGAGTACCATAAAATTCAAGGCCGGACATGAGAAGGACACCAACCTTATCCTTTCGGAAGCAGTCAAACGCGGGAAAGTGATTTCATTCAATCCTGCCCTACCTTCCATGAACGACATTTTCATCAGGGTAGTTGAAACCCGCAGTTAAGTCCAGACAATAACTCAATGATTTAACCTCTTAAGCATGAATAAGATTTCCATAATAATAAACAGGGAATACATTACCAGGGTCAGTAAGAAGTCATTTATCCTGATGACCATCCTTGCCCCCATTCTCATGGCCGCACTGATCATTCTCCCGACAGTTGTGATGCTAAACCAGGAAATGGACTACAAGAAGATAGCGGTTATCGGGGATGAAGCCGATCTGTTCCGGGGAGTCCTGAAGAACTCCAAAACCCTTGAGTTCGTATATCTTGATGGTGTAAATGTGAATGATCTCAAGAAGACATTCGAAGAAGCGGGATATTATGGCATCCTGTACATTTCATCCGAACTGGTAAACACCCCCAATGCCGTTCAGCTCATCTCGAAGAAACAGCCTCCGATAGCTGATCTGCAGTACATGGAGAACTCGCTCAAGAATGAGATCGAGAAGCAGAAACTAATGGCTTACAACATTGAGAACCTCGACGAGATAATGAAGAAGGTTGAAACGAAGGTCTCAATCCAGACGCAGAAGATAGACGATTCAGGGCAGATCAAGGACACCAGCACCGGAATTGCCATGTTTCTTGCTTATTTCGGAGGTTTTCTGATGTACATGCTTGTGTTCATGTTCGGCGCTCAGGTTATGAGAGGCGTAATAGAGGAAAAGACCAGCCGTGTAGTGGAAGTGATAGTATCATCTGTAAAACCGGTTCAGCTGATGATGGGAAAGATCATAGGTATTGCCCTTGTCGGACTAACCCAGTTCCTTATCTGGGTATTGCTGACTTTTGCAATAGTTGGCGTTTTAAGAACGACCGTACTGAAAGACAAGAATATCACTGAGATCTCCCAGACTGCTCCCCAGAACCTTATGGATAAGGATCAGCAGGCTGCCGTGCAGGAACAGATGGTACAGACAAGTTCGCAAATTTCGGAGTTCACTAAAATGTTTGAAAGTGCCATGAACCAGCCATGGGGACTGATCATATTCTCATTTATTTTCTATTTTATAACGGGTTACTTTCTATATGCCTCTATCTTCGCGGCAATAGGATCAGCGGTTGATAACGAAACTGAAACCCAGCAATTTATGCTTCCGGTGACCATACCCATCATCCTGGCCCTGATGGTCGCGATCGGCACCATGCAGAATCCGGAAAGCTCTCTGTCGTTCTGGTGCTCCATAATCCCTCTGACTTCACCAATAGTAATGGTGGCAAGGATCCCCTTCGGGGTTCCGGCCTGGCAGCTAATCCTTTCAATGGCGCTGATGGTTGTTACCTTCATTGCTTTCGTCTGGATGGCAGCCAAGATCTACCGGACGGGCATCCTGATGTACGGAAAGAAAACATCCTGGAAGGAGATGTGGAAATGGCTGAGATACTCGGGTTAAACTGGTTTGGGCAGCTGAAAAACACAGTGGTAAAAGAAAGTCCGGCTGTACGCACCGGAACCGCAAATAATACAAGTTATGTCAAAAATTCTGGTTATTGATGATGAAAGGGCGATAAGGAACACCCTGAAAGAAGTTCTGGAATATGAAAAACATGAGGTCGACCTTGCAGAGGACGGGCCGGCGGGGCTTGAGATGTTCGGCAGCAATTCATACGATATTGTGCTGTGCGACATCAAGATGGCAAAGATGGACGGCATTGAGGTACTTCAGAAAATATTTGAGACCTCTTCCGATGTTCCGGTTATAATGATATCGGGTCATGGCAATATCGACACGGCTGTTGATGCCATAAAGAAAGGTGCCTACGATTTTCTGGAAAAGCCCCTTGACCTGAACAGGCTACTGATCACCATACGCAATGCCACCGACAAGTCTACTCTGATCACGCAGACACAGGCGCTTAAGAACAAGGTAAGCAAAATGTATGAGATAGTTGGTGAATCGGAGCCTGTCATGAAAGTAAAGGAGATGATCGACCGTGTAGCGCCCACTGAAGCCAGGGTGCTGATTACCGGCGCAAACGGAACAGGAAAGGAGCTTGTTGCTCACCAGATACACGAGAAGAGCAACCGGGCAAAAGGCCCCTTTGTGGAGGTGAACTGTGCGGCAATACCCTCAGAACTTATTGAGAGTGAACTGTTTGGACACGAAAAGGGATCGTTTACCTCGGCCATCAAGCAAAGAATAGGCAAGTTCGAACAGGCAAACGGTGGCACTTTGTTCTTGGATGAAATCGGCGACATGAGTCTTTCCGCCCAGGCCAAAGTGCTGAGGGCCCTTCAGGAGAACAAGATCACCCGGGTGGGATCCGACAAGGATATACATGTCAATGTAAGAGTTATAGCAGCAACCAACAAGAACATAAGGAAGGAAATAGAGGGCAACACCTTCAGGGAGGACCTGTATCACAGGCTGAGCGTGATAATAATACATGTCCCGACCCTCAACGAGCGTGTGGATGATATCCCCATCCTTGCCGAACATTTCAACACCATGATATGCAGAGAATACGGCATGAGCAAGAAAACTATAACCAGGGATGCGATTACTGAACTGCAGAAGATTGAATGGACGGGGAACATAAGGGAATTCAGGAATGTACTGGAGAGGCTTATCATCCTGTGCAGGGATGAAATAACAGGCGCCGACGTACTGGCTTATGCCCGTCCGGTTTCGGGATCAAACATACTATAGCATTGTTCTTTCCTTATCCAGTCCGGCTTAGAATCTGAAGTAGATAAACGGCATGCTGGCAAAACTGCTCATCCTGAAAATAAGAAATCCGGCAATCAGAACCAGGATAAACTGAATGACAAGCGGGGTGTTGATGAATATTCCCCTGTACCATTCCTTGAATTTAGCGGGCAGAAAATGCATTATGTACCCTGCTGCCATCAGGGCAAAGGCTCCGCTGTATGCACTTAAGACCGTTTCAAATGAAGCCGGCACGAAATCGTTGAATATCTGCCGCAGCATCAGTTCAACGCTTTGCATATCCCGGGCCCGGAAGAATATCCAGCAGAAGCTTACGAAATTGAAAGTCAGGAAAACTGAAAGCGCTGTTGCCGGCCGGCTTTTACGGATAGGTTTTCTAAAGATGTAATCCTTTATTTTGTTTATGGTCAATCCGATGCCATGGAGTCCGCCCCATATCACGAATCTCATGTTTGCTCCATGCCACAGGCCTCCTACAAGCATGGTAACCAAGAGGTTGAGGATGGTTCTAAACTTGCCTTTCCTGTTTCCTCCAAGAGGTATATAGAGATAGTCCCTGAGCCATCGTGAGAGGGAAATATGCCATCTCCGCCAGAAATCGGAAAGATCAGTTGCCTTGTAAGGTGAATTGAAATTGAAAGGAAGCCTGAATCCGAGGATAAGCCCTAATCCTATTGCTATATCGGTGTATCCCGAGAAGTCGCAGTAGATCTGAAGGCCGTATCCGTAAACAGCCATCAGGTTTTCGAATCCCGAGTAAACGGTGGGAACCTCAAATACCCTGTCGATGAAATTGACAGCAATGAAATCGGAGATTATTATCTTTTTAATAAGTCCCTTAATTATCAGGAACACGGCATGGCTGAACTCCCTTGCTGAAACGTTGTATTCCCTGTAAAGCTGTGGTATAAACTCCGATGCCCTCACAATTGGGCCTGCAACAAGTTGCGGAAAGAATGAGACATAAAATCCGAAATCCAATATATTCCTAACCGGCTCAAGTTTCATCCTGTACATGTCGATTGTATAACTGAGCGACTGGAAGGTGAAGAAAGAGATTCCTACCGGAAGAACGATTGAGTCTATATTGAAATCTGTTCCGAGAAGACTGTTGGAGAGGGCGCCAAGCACATCCCTGACAATGATCTCAGTGCCAAACAGATCATTTATTATCTGAACAATAAAACCGGTGTACTTGAAATAAACAAGGAGCCCTATGTTGGAAATGATGCTCAGGATAAGAAAGAAGCGTTTTCCGGCCTTTGTATCCGACCTGTGGATCAGGCGGCCACAGGTATAATCGATAATGGTAACAAAAACCAGAACGAAGAGGAAAAGACCCCCGGCTTTGTAGTAGAAGAACAGGCTCATCAGCAGGAGGTAGAAGTTCCTTGCAAACAATTTCCTGTAAAACAGGCTGAAACCTGCCAGTACCACAAGGAAGAAAATCCAGAAAGCCGCTGAAGTAAAAACGAATATCCTGTCAGGATCGTAGCTGAAAATTTCAGAGACAACAGTCTTTACAATTGATTGCTGAGGCTGAGATTCAGCAGCAGAGACAACTGTTTCAGCCTTTTCAAAGGCAGATGTATCGATCTGCACCATGGGAGGTATCATTACCACCGGATCGGGAGTTTCCGGGGTAAACAGGTCATTTACCATCAGTTGTGCAAGTCTGTCGGCGCCCAGGTCGGTAAGATGAACATAGTCGGGTTTGGCCAGGGGAGGATTCATATTGAACCAATGCACAATGGATGACTGCCCTCCCATAGCTTTTCTGGCATCCCAGAAAACAGCTCCCGATCCGGCAGCAGCATTTCTCTGTGCATTGATAATCTTTGGGATATTGGGATATGACTTTACCTGGCCATCAACCTGACGGGCCATATCGGTCATACCGATGACCAGCAGGCCGGCTTCCGGCGATATCTCCCTGATAAGATCCAGCTGTCTGGCAAGACCCTTTTCATAGTATGAATAATCGCTCCTGATTGTTGTTGCCAGGTTCAGGCCATAGTGCACTACAACCAAGTCGGGTTTCAGGAGTTCAAAGGCTTTCCCGATGTTGTTCTTATCCACCATTGTAAACTCAAGCCCGGCACTGCCCCTCTGCGGGATATTGTCGACCACGACTCCTGTCTTGCTTTCGATGCTGATGCCGTAAATATCGGGACTTGTATTGCCGGAGAAATCGATAAGGATATTGGATGCATTGTTGAGAGGGCATACATACTCCATAAGTTCTCCGGACGATTTTAATGTATCAGAGATAAGGGGGTTGTCACCGGCTTTTACCCCAATACTCACATCGCCCTGGCTGTTCCTGTAAAATATTCTCAGATATTCGAACTGCGATTCGGCAGGATCGGCAAGGACAGAGGGAACTATTCTTATCCACGATTTAACCTTTGATGCTGATACTGATCCTTCGGGCATGTACCTGCAGAAGGCCATGAAAGGGCCAAGGTCCTTATGACTTATCTCAGCGTTACGGTATGAAAGGTAATTGTATCTTTTCCAGTTCGATGAAGCCCTGATATAGAATGACCGGGTATAGCTTACCGGCATTACGGGAAGCATCAGTCCGGGGCCTGTTCCACCATGTTCCCTTCTCAGGTATCTCCTTATGCTTGAAGTTATTCTGTCGCCTTCTATCTGGGAATCACCGTAGTAAAGTATTCTGATCTGTTCTGCACGAGAACGCTTCAGTCCATCGAAGAACACCGACATCGGATCGCGTGGCGGGGCTATGGTATCGGCTGTTGAGGAATCGGCTTCAAATGTGATCAGCGGAGGAGCGATAACAGTATCATGATAATCGTCATTTACATCTCCGTTAAGCTCAGGCAGGTCATTTGAAGCAGGCTGAAAAAGCTTCTCCGGCAGGAAGTTACTGATAGTGGGGAAGCCGGGGTTCCAGGGCAAAATCCAGGCCAGACCTGTAAAACAGATCAAATATATCAGCAAAAGCAAAAATGACCTTAATGGACGCATCTGGGGATATAGATCAGCTCTTCTTCTTAATTTTCAACACTTGTCCGACTTTTATCCTCGACGGATCGCTGATATTGTTCAACTGAAGCACGTCTGTTGTGCTGACGTTATCGTACTTCTTTACTATTTCCCATATCGTATCACCCGGTCTGACAGTGTATGTGATAAAATCCCCGTCCTGTACCGGCTGCATGATACTGGCCGTCGGGGCTGAAGGACTTGTTTTTCCTATCATCGCCTGTTTCTGTGCGAAAGTCATGTCATTGATTTTCTCGTACTGGCTTGCCCTGGAAGGATCGACATAGATTGACAGTTTCTGGCCCACCCTGATCAGATTCCTGTAGATATTGTTCCAGTACCTGAGGTCGGACAGGCTGACCCTGTACCATTCCGCGATGAATCCCAGGTTATCTCCGTCCTTTACAGTGTATATCAGCCGGGTTTTCCCCTTTACATCAGGGGGAACATATGTTGAGCGTGAGGGGTCGGCCGTTTGGTTGACCCGTGTCAGGTACACATCGGCTTTATAGTTTCTGATGGTATCATTAAGGTCGATAAAATCGCCCAGGTGATTCATCGGAAGTGTCAGTGAGAAAGGTTTTGAAGAACCGGGTACAAGTCCTGTCCGGTACTGTGGATTGAGGGCTCTCAGTTCACCTATGGGAATTCCCATTACCTCCGATATCTGGGTAAGGTGTATATCGGTACTTACCATTATAGTGTCGGTTGCAACGGGAATGTTCAGTGGCAGAGGCTTGATTTTGTGTTCTGCATAGTAATTCATAGCATAGGCGGCGGCCACGTACTGCGGGATATAGCCTCTTGTCTCGCGCGGAAGCCTGTAGTAGATAGCCCAGTAATCCTTTTTGTTTCCCGAACGTCTGATAGCCTTGTTCACGTTTCCTGGACCGCAGTTGTAGGCTGCTATAACCAGTATCCAGTCGTTGTAAATCTGATATAGATCCTTTATGTATTTTGCAGCTGCATGAGTGGCCTTTATCGGGTCGCGTCTCTCGTCGACCAGCGAGTTGATGGTCAGTCCGTAACTTCTCCCCGTGCTGTACATGAACTGCCACAGGCCGGTGGCTCCAGCTCGTGAGACGGCGTTTGGATTAAGGGCTGATTCAATGACTGCCATATATTTCAACTCGGCGGGAAGGCCGTAGGAATCAAAGATATCCTCTATCCGGGGAAAGTAATAATCGGACAGGCCAAGAACGGCGCTGAACTGTTTCCTCTGCTTTATGGTATAAACATGAATATGATTTCTGATTATGCTATTGTAGGGAAGTTTCATCAGGGAATAGATTTTGCCTATTCTCTCCTTGTACACGGTATCGGGATATTCTATTCCCACTGAATCACTGATGAAGTCATCTATATGTCCCTCCATTGCCAGTCTGACGTACCAACTGTTGACGAGGCTGTCGAGGTCGGCGGAAATTTTTTCGGTGTATATTTCTGATTTCAGTATTATGGTATCGTTTATCGCGTACAGGTTCGTTAACAGGAGAGTCAGGAGGAATCCGACAACTGATTTCTTAAATATCATCTTTTTTCCGGTCATTTGAATTAAAAATTATAAACAAGACTCATGTTAATGCCTGCACCGTAAACACCGGGGACAGGCATCCCCAGGGGGGCAATCTGGAGGTCAAGCTGATCGGAAACGTCGAAGTTTGCCAGGCTGGCATCGACATTTGCATCAAGGACGGTTATCAGGTACCATACAGCTACGCCGATATAGCTGAGATCGCGGTATTTTTTATAATAATCCACGGCTCTGAGAAGGTTATCTTCAACCCACGATTTGGAAGACGGGTTATAGGTATCGGGGTGAAGGACAGGGTCATACTCAGAGGGATCAGCTCCCTTTATCAGTCCGATATAGCTGTCGGTTTCAGGTATTTTATCTGTGAAATCCTGATATGCCTTCATCATCTCATTGTATTTGCCGGTGTTAAAACCCACGCTATAGGCCAGTCCGCCGAATCCGGCGTAAACAAACGGTATCTTCCAGTACTTCCTGTTGTAAACCTGGCCGAAGCCCGGGAAAGCAACTGCAAGCATTGTCGCTTTCATCGGTTCGGGGCGGAATACTCTTCTGGCCGGCTTTGCAACAACAATTGAATCCTGTGCCGGTA
>MTKW01004044.1_pt1 | contig 42754 bp, 37 predicted proteins | sample 1042761 | NCBI WGS metagenome assembly MTKW01 (sample SAMN06205366, study PRJNA360243) | anaerobic digester metagenome | biome: Wastewater treatment plant; feature: Anaerobic digester sludge; material: sludge; isolation source: anaerobic digester fed with sludge from wastewater treatment plant ... | reverse complement strand
AGTACTGTCAAGTAATGTTCGCAACTTTGGACTCCTGTATGTAAGTCGTAGTTGTTGTTTTATTTCAGGGGGCTAGCCCCCTGAAATAAAAAGTCGGTTTGTTCCGTGCCGCTAGGCAGCGAGTTGGGGAATCTCGGAGATCGATTGTTCGCTTAGATAAGAACGAGATACAGACCAGTCTTCCGAGTATTCCATCAGATATATCGTAACAAGACGAACGTAGGATTCCGGGTTGGGGAAAATCCCAATAACCCTTGTACGCCGCCGTATTTCCTTGTTTAAACGCTCAATCATGTTGTTTGAGCTTATCTTCCTTGAATCCAGACTCGGGAAATCAAAGAAGATCAGGCTGTCCTCAAGTCCATTGTCAAGCACCTCAATCGCCTTGGGGTATTTCTCTCCATAACGTTCCGCCAGTGCTTTAGCCTGTTTCCTTGCCACTTCCTTATTCGGTGCTTGCCAGATTAACTTCAGTAACCCGGCAAAGGTTTTCTTGTGTCGCTTCGGCACGTGCATGAGGATGTTGCGCATAAAATGAACTTTGCAGCGTTGCCAACTAGCACCGGGGAAGGAGCGCTCAATGGCCGTTATCAATCCTCTGTGCGCGTCTGACACTACGAGACGTACGCCTCTAAGACCTCGGTCCTTCAGCTTGGTAAACAGTTCTCCATACGTCACAACGGATTCCTCAAGCATCGGCTCAATCGACAGAACCTCGCGGCGGCCGTCCTCTCGCACACCACAGACCAAAAGAACAGCCATGTTCACAACGTGCCCACCATATCGTACTTTCTCGTATAAGGCATCGACCCAAATCACAGGATAACTCGCGTCCTCCAAAGACCGATTCCGGAAGGTTTCCGCTTGCTCGTTCAGACCTTTGGTCATCTCACTTACCTGGCTGTGGGAGATGTTCTCGATTCCAAGCTTGCTCGCCAACTTCTCAATCTTCCTCGTCGAAACGCCTTGGACGTAGGCCTCTTGTATNNTAGGAGCCCCAATGGCTTGCTTTATTCCATTTTTAAGTTGCGAACATCAGTCTACCTGACCTGGTTTACTGTTTCTCTTTGCCTAAAACTGTTGACCATTTAATATTTTTATATCTCACGGAATTAATGATACTGTTGCACCTTATTGGTGAGGTGAAGAAAGCAGAGATTATTTCGAATCACTCGGAGCACATGTTGCCTTTAAGTCTTACTTGAATAGTAACCTGACCCTTTGACATAACACGTGCATCATTTACAAATGCTGCTTTTGACAAATAAACACCTCCTTGAAAGTAGGTAATTAGGGTTTTCCTACTTCCTATTATGCCTGTTTTGAGAAAAAATCAATCAGTCTCTCAAAATCAACTCTATTGTATTTTTCTGCCGTAGTAATTTTTAATCCAAGCTCGAACGCTAAAATCATGATTTTACTTTTAAAAGTAAGGATATGAGTTTTGTTCTCTGTTTCATAAATCGCATTAATCCTTTCGGAGGACGAGAATTCCTCTAGGAGAAAAGATATTCATGAACGTATCTTGATTTAGAGATTTAATAAATACTTTCGGGTAATAATATCTCGAGCCGCCTGAGCACAGCCGGTAAGATCACCGTAAACAGTTGAAGCATTGATGTTCATTGCTTCTAGATCGTTCAGAGCTGTACCAAATTCAGATGATGGAATTGTACACTTCACAAGCGCACCAGTTACATCTTCATTCTTTTTTTGAAGAGTGTGAAGGTAGTCTTCAAGTGAATCATCAGGTGTATTGAGAATGGTGAAGCAGCCCAATTGTCTTTTTTGCCGATAATTCTCAGTCATCATGTGCTCCTGCAGGGTTACATATTTATCATTCTTCCACACAGGATGATCCTTCTTCAAAGCCCAAATAGACACTTTTCTACTGTGATTAATTTGATAAATGGAAGAAAACGCAAAGTATGCAGCTATGTAAGGACTGTATGTCCAATCTAACAACTTCGTAGGAACCCCGCTATGTTGCGCTAACATTCTTTTATCGATGTCCTCTAATTCACTGTATGGCTTGGACGAACCATGTAATGATATTCTGTCACAATGCAAACAGAACTCCGTTATTAGTTCTATTTCAGCTTGTGCTCTATCTTCCGACTTGATCGGTCCAAAAGACCTGTCAAAACTTGATGTAAGCGTCCACTCGGCATTACTGTGCCCACGAAAAAGATAGTGATTTGGCTTAAAATCACCATCACCACCAAACAGATCTCGGAAATAGTCTTTTTTAAAATGTGTCCACGAATTATAACAGATGGTCTCTATCACTATTGCTTTTCTCCTTGTAAGGGTATTCCCAGTTTAATAGCTGCGCACGTATGGAAAACATATTGTTTTTCGCCGGAGGGAAACCGTGTGTCACCTCGAAAGTCCTGTGCATAGTACTTGGTTTTACCGTCGGCATCAATGTAGCCCACTATCCCACAATGCCAAAGTGTCTCAAGTATATGTACGTCATGTTCGAAAACTTCATTGGCCTTATCTTGAACACTTTGAAGGATTGCAGGACTAATCATTTGGTTTTTGATTAACTTCAGCACCTCTAACAATTTGTCAGAAACTGATTTTTGATAGTATTTGTCTGCAAGGTAATAATCTGCGTAACCGTTTTGTCCGGCTTTGATAGGAATCCCGTTTGCCATTATGCTTTTCTCGCATGTTGTGATCATCTCCCCGCCGATAGCTAAACTTTCTTTGGCAACCGTATTAACGATCCATTTTTCTGTTTGCAGAGCTGAGTTATTGCTCTTCTCTAACTTAAGCGTTGACAGCTTGTTAAGTATGTTGATAATATCCCTAGGCACTAGTCTGCTATGACTGACAATAAAGTCTAGGACTTTCTCCTCTCTTCCATTCACTTCCAGCGTGTCAACTCCGAGCCAATCGTTTATCGTCCTTTTATGTGGAACAATGTAAGAAATATCATTAATAAAATAACAATCAGATAGTCTTTGTATTTTCTGTGAAATAAAGTCGCGGATATTACCCTCATTCCAGAGCAGCAAGAAAACATGACTCTCTGTCGCAAATTTAGTTACATGTTCGCTACTCAATATATTATTGAAAACGATATCACGTACGCAAACAACGATATGCAATCTATCACCAAATACATTTTCTTCCAACAAGCTCATTACTGAATAAAAAAGCCCCTTTTGACACAAAAGCCAATGTAAGGGTGCATTCTCAAACTCAAGATCCACAGTATCTAAAAAGATATATATGGGAGGAGCATTGCGAAGAATCTGATTGAGCAAACTACGCAATTGTACTAAATATTTTGAGAATAGCAACCTGTTCGTTTTGTATTGAGTATCACACACATACAGAAGAGTTCTAACTGATTGATAAACAGATACGTTTGTTTCCAAAAATAATTCCATTGAACATAGCAAGTCCCTTAGTTGTGCCGATTGCTCTTTTGTAGGATAATTTTTGAGCCTTTCTACAAACAAGAACTTGTGTGCTACGGCTGTAAAAATCGCAAGCTGCCAAATTCCATTCCATTTTTCACTCAGTGTTTCTCTGCGTTCGAAAAGATCGCAAAACCTAATAACAAACTCTGTGCATTCCAAATTCAGATTTATTTCATCATCTACATAAATGACTCCAGGTTGGTCATCTAATTTTTTCTTTAGAATGGATTGTAGTTTTTTTAAGTAGACTGTCTTGCCGGAACCTTTTGCTCCAATAAAAAATCTTTTGCTTAAAAAACTGGGATCTTTTGAAATTCTTAGGCCGTATGGGAAATCCGTAATAAATGAGGCCTCTATTTCTTGCAAATTTGCTCTTGCACCATCAGGGTTGCCAAACGGATTTTCCTTATACATTACTTGCCTCCGTGACTCTTTGTCATTTTGTTGATTTTTCAAGCATTTGAATTTTTATAAATTATATTTACCCTAATTACCGTTGTCAACGATTATTGCATGTTGCTTTTCTAGGTATCCTTACACCCGTTAATGATTCTCATTTGCTTCTTTTCCCTTGCTGAACAACTCACGATGCATGTTGCTTGATCGAAGCGCTCTGTGTGCTGTTTAAGGTATCTTTAGGAAATCCCCCGTAAAAACAGCGTGTAGAACTCTATCATGCTTTCCAGGTTTTGCACGGACAAGTATTCCCCGTCTCCGTGTATGAGATCAAGCTCCCACTCGCTGATACGGAAGGGTGAAAACCGGTAAGCGTTTTCCGTAACTTGGTCATAATGCCTGCAGTCGGTGCCGCCGGTCATCACGTAAGGAGAGATCACTGCGTCCGGAAATACGGAAGCGATGCATTCCCTCAAATGATTCATGCCTTGGCTGTCGAGATCGGCCGTTTTCGTCGGTTCCTCACGCAGGATTGTTGACGCCGTGAAGGGGATGCCAATCTTCCGAAAGCGCTTCAATACGGCGTATGAGCTATCGCCCTGAAGGGTGCGAACGTTGACGGTGCATTCGGCAGAATGGGGGAGCACATTGTGCGCCGTTCCGCCTTCTGTCATCGTGAAGACGCAAGTCGTGCGAAGCATGGCAGCCGTCTGACGACTGCCCGTCAGAATACGGAAGATCACCGGCGCGAAAAAGTCCGGATGGGCGAGAACGAATCCCGCTTTTCCTTTTCTATGGGGCGCGAGCGCTTTCAGCATCGCCTTCATGGGTTCCGTCAATCTGGGTTTCTGAGGATTCTTCTCGACTGCGCTGATAAACTTGCCCATCTCCCCGATCGCCGTCCTTTTTGGAGGCGTCGATGAATGTCCCGCCGCGTCCCCGCTGAACGTCAGTCTGAAGCTCACGTGTCCTTTTTCCGCTACGCCGATGACAGCCACAGGTTTATCAATGCCCATCATAGAGCCGTCGGCGACCGCTCCGCCCTCATCGAGGACATATTCGAACATGAGCCCCTGTTCCAGGAAATAAGCCGCGATCTTCTGAGCTCCTTGCGCGCCGCCCACTTCTTCGTCAAATCCAAAGGCAAGCCAGATGTCCACGGGCGGCTCGTATGCTTCCTGGAGCAGGGCCGTGACTGACTCAAAAATGGCGATCAGGCATCCTTTATCGTCCATGCTCCCGCGGCCGTGGATTTTCCCATTTTCGATATGTCCGGAAAAAGGCGGAAAAAGCCAGCCGCTGTCTCCGGCGGGCACGACATCGTAATGCGCCGTCATTAAAACTCGCCTGTCACTGTTTTTCCCCCGCCAACGGAAAACAAGTCCGTGGTTGTTGATCTTCATCTTCTTGAGCTTTTCGTGCAAGAGCGGGTACGTCTCTTCAAGAAACGTCTCGAACGCAGAAAATTGAGACAAATCCATTTTGGAAATGTCATCATGCGAGACGGTCTTGAAGCGTAGCGCCTGGCTTAAATGCTCTGCGGCGGGTGTGATATTCGACATAGAAAGCTCCTTTCCGGTTATCTGATCAGACCTATGAAAGAATCCGTGTCAAGTAGGGTGCCGGACTGCAAAAGCAGTCCCATTTCGGCACATCGTCGAACAGCTAAAATAGTCCGGCTCCGAGGAAGTGCATGACTAGAAGCCATCCGACGCTCAGGACGATCAATACCAACTGTAGAGGCAGTGTCCATTTCATCCATTTGGGGTAACTGACGACGGACAAGCCGAGTCCGATCATCAGCGCGGCGTTGGTCGGGTACAGGAGGTTGCTGAAACCGTCGCCGAAGAGATAGGCCTGCACAACCACCTGCCGATGGAGCCCGAGCAAATCCGTCAGCGGCAAAACCAGCGGCAGCACCAGAAAAGCCTTGGCCGAGGCGGAGCTGATGAAGAAGTCCATCAGGAACACCATGAGATACAGGAGGAGCAGACCGCCGATGACGGACAATCCCTCGAAACGCAAGGACGCCTGATAAAGCAGATAGTCCATGACCAGTGAGCGCGTCATGATGAGCTTGATGCTCATCGCCATCATGATCAGCAGGATCGCGGGAGCCACGCCGCCCATGCCGCTAAGGAAGGCTTTTCCGGCTTCTTTGAATTTCATGACGCGGCTGATCAGCACACTCCCGAACGATAGCATGACAAAAAGCAGGGCGATCAGCGGGAAGAGAATCGACGAGAGCGCCGGGATGAAGAAACCCGCGACGAGCAGAAGCGGCAGCACGAGAAGCCCGATTCCGAAAATCTTCAAACCGCGGTCAACGCCGGGTTCATACGTCAAATCATAGGAAACGGGAATCTCCCGGTCTTCTTCGTAGACGAGCGAGAGGGCGGGGTTCTTCTCGATCTTTTTAACGTAACGAAGCAGGAAAAGCTGCAAAATCACGTACACGGAGATGAAGATCAGCACGCGCAGACCGATGGCGGCGAACGCGGACTGTCCTGCGAGCTGCTGTGCGACCCCTACCGTGAACGGATTGATCGTCGCCGCGCCGAACCCGAGACCGGAAGAGAGGAGACTCATGCCGAGGCCCGTCATCGAGTCCCACCCCAGCCGTCTGGCGAGAGCGATGCAGAACGGAACCATGATGATCAGCTCTTCGAAAATCCCGAAAACGGATCCGAAAAGCATGAAGAAGAGGCTGACCAGCATCATCAACCGGTAGCGCGACGCGTGGAAACGTTTCGTGATGCGGTCCATCAGCCGCGCGACCATGCCGCAGGAGAGCAGGATCGCGAAGCTCCCCCCGATCAGAAGGAGAAAAATGAGAATCACGCCGACGATGGCAGCGTCTTCCGACAGAAATACCTCGAATGGCGCGGTCAGAAAACGCCAAAGGGGAATTTTCGGTTTTTCCACCAGTTGAAATGTACCTGCGACAATGCGCTCGTTCCCGTCCACGATTTCCCGGCTGAACGAACCTGAAGGAAGCGCATAAGAGAGCACGGCGGCTAAAATCATGAGGGCGAGCAGGACCGACAGGGACAGAATGAAGGAGCGTTTGCCGATCTTAATGGATTGTTGATTCATGGGAACCTCCCCCTAACGTCTTTGCTATGACTATAACTTCATCCGCTTTTCGTTCAGCGCTTTGATCTCTTCTTCGATCTTAAAGCCTCTCACAACGAAGAACATCGCGATGCCGAAGATCATCGGAACGATGCCGAGAAGCGTGCTGAGCGTCGTGATGACGGCCTGAGGCTGTGCAGCGAGGTCCGCGTTATAGCCGGCGGTGTCGAGCGAAACACCGATAAGCCATGTCACCAGCGACTGGGCGAGCTTCGCGGCGAGGTTGTCGACCGTCGAAACCATGCTGTCGAGCCTGTGTCCGTCTTTCGCCTCAATGAGGTCAACGATGTTGTTGCGGTTCGTATTGAACATGACAAACGAGATGGCGACGCCGATCGCGACGCTGGCCGCATTGACGTACAACGCGATCTTATTCGCAGGGTTGACGATGAACCAGACTTTGCCCACGATGTAAAACAGTGCGCCGAATATCATGGTCTTCCGTCTGCCGAGACGTTTGTCAACTATGCTGACAAAGAAGCTCATGATAAGCGATACAGCGAGATACACTGCCTGAATGCCGGTTGCCGCCGCGGTGGAGCCGAGCACATAGGTCGCATAATAGGGCAGGCTTGTCAGAAGAAGCAGGTTCGAGCACCCGTACAAGACGATGTAGAGCGTGTTGCGTACGAAAGAGTCACTGCTCACAAGCATGCGCACGACTTCTTTGAAAGGGATACGTCCCTCGCTCTCTTCCGCCTGATGGACGCGCTCTTTCGTCGTAAAATAGTGAATCGCCGCGCCAATGATGCAGATGACGCCCATCACGGAAGCGGTCAGGATAAAGCCGAGTTTAGCGCCGTCCGTGAGATTGCCGGTCTCGTCCATCGCGCCGAATACCCTTAGCAACGGCAGACAGGCGAGCGAGCCGATCGCCGTTCCAAGGCCGGCGCCGATGTTGCGGTAGACGTTGAGACTCCGCCTGTCTTCGTCGCGGTTCGTCGCCACGGAGCCCATACCGTTGTACGGAATGCCGCAGAACGTGTTGAGCGTTTCAAAAATGAAATAAATAACAAGCGCGACGGCGACCTTAACGGCTTCCGATCCCTTAAATGCCGTAAAGAGGAGGACGATGGAAAACGCCCACGGCACGGACGTCAATATATAGGGTCGAATCCTCTCGCCGCTCTTGAATCTGTGATTGAGCGCGGCGTAGCCGATCAGCGGATCATTGACCGCGTCCCAGATCGTGCCGATCGCGAAAACCGTTCCCGCAAGACCGATGCTGATGCCCAGCACGTTGGTCAGGAAGAACATGTAGTAAAGACTCTTAAACTGATAGACAATATTGTTGGATGCAGAAAACGCCGCGAATCCGACCTTTTCCTTTACGGGCATCTTCGGGGTCATCGCCGTGTAATGTCTCACGCTCATACGTTTCCTTCCTCCGCTTCCGCGATCTCCATGAGACGTTCTCTCAGAAGCCTCTTGAATTTTTCCGGTTCATCGCCCATCGGGTTGTGCCCGGAATGCTCAAACCAGATCAGTTCTTTCCTCGGCGCCTCGATCGCGTCAAACCACTCCTGAACAAGTTCCGCCGGCGTGTTCATGTCATGTCTGCCGTCAAAAATAAAAAACGGCACGGTAAATGTCGTGTGCGTTTCAGGGAAATTAATATGAGCGACCTCGTGCCACATAGCGGAAAGGACGGTCTTGTAACCTTTGAGATACCCGTAAAGGTCACAGAGTGAATACTCTCCGGACTTGAGGATCGGAACAACCATCGCGCGAGAATAACTACGCTTCTGCTCGCTGTGCGAGTAGCCGCCGTACTTCATCATGACGCGCCTTTGCACCATCAATCCCTTAAAGCCGCCCCGATATTCTCCCATCACCGGCGGTCCGAGCCGCCTGAGTTTGTCGACCGACCTCTGATCGCCCGCTTCGCGCGCCGCGTTAAGAGCGAACTCGTAGCTGATCTTCTCGTTCAGCTCACCGTCGACGACCTGACCGAAACCGACCGCAGCCGCGATGTGTTCCGGATAATCTCGCACAAGCATCGTCATAAGCTGGCTGCCCCAGCTGCCGCCGATCACGAATATTTTCTCTTTGTGAAAACGTTCACACAGCCACAGGACGAGATCCGCCGCGTCCTGTGTCAGCTGCGCGGACGTGAGCGTCTCTCTCTTCACGCCGAAATAGGACCCGCCCGTCCCTCTCTGATCCCATGTCGCGAGAGTGAACGTGTCCATTAGATCAATGTGGTCCTTTAAAATCGAGTGGCGGTTGCAGACGCCCGGACCTCCGTGCAGAAAAAGAAGCACCGGCTTCTTCTCATCGTTCGTCACGACATGAATCCGTTGCCTGACGCCGTTCAACTTGATCTTCGTCTTGATGTCAATCACGGATTGCTCCCACCAGACGCTTCTCGCGTCAGCCGATCCGTCTTCAAAGACCGCATATATATAAACATTATACACATTTTTAGTGGTGTATCGAAGAACGCGCCGCATATTATTTCAGATTGCGCTGACGATCGGCAATGCTGACAATATCGGCCGTTTTGATGTATACCGTATTCACGAATCACTTTGCTATAATGAAAATATGTCTCGTTACAGTATTCATTTCAGTCCGACGGGTGGTACAAAAAAGGTTGCAGATATTCTTGTTGGCGCTCTCTTTGAAGAACACCAAGAGATTGATTTATGTCAGGAAACTGAAGCCTTAATATTCGATGAACAAGATGTTTGTGTCGTGTCTGTTCCTTCATATGGAGGACGGGTTCCTGCAATCGTGATCAAGCAGCTCCAAAAGATTACTGCTCATGGAACGAAAGCTATCCTTAATTGTGTTTATGGTAATCGTGCATGGGACGATACCTTGACTGAGCTGCAAGATACATTAGAAAAACTTGGTTTTGTTTGCATTGCTGCAATTGCAGCAGTTGCTGAACATTCTATTTTTCGTCAATTCGCAACGGGGCGTCCTCACGCGAAAGATTCCGCTGAGCTTATCGGTTTTGCAGAGAAAATTCAGCAGAAACTCAATCGTCATGAGTATAGTCCTTTGAATCTCCCGGGAAATCATGATACTTATAGAGCTTATAATGGTGTGCCTTTCAAACCTGAAGCCAATGAAAACTGTATTGCTTGCGGTTTATGTGCAAAAAATTGCCCGGTAGTTGCCATTGACTTTGATCATCCTCGTATGACCAACAAAGATAAATGTATCTCTTGTATGCGTTGTGTCAGCTTATGTCCGATGCATGCACGAGATTTTGATTCTGACTTTATGAAAACAATGGGAACTAAGATGGCGCCGGCACTTAGTGGTTACAAGGATAATTATTTGTTTTTATGAATCTCGTTTTTCTCTCGGTTTAAATCGCATTCTTCGAAAAGCTCGTTTCCCAACAGAGGTGCAGTATAATGATTGTTGAGTAAGAGTGCCGGCACGCCGCACGCTGTGCAGCAGCTTTGAGCCGGTGAACGGGTGAAGCAGGAACTGCGGATGAGTTCATTACTGTAAAGGGAACAGGTGAGTTTTATGAATCATTGCGGGACAAAAACAATAGAGACAGAAAGATTACTGTTGCGGGCATTTCGTGAATCGGATGTTGAGGCGGTATTTCGGAATTGGACTTCAGACGAAAGAGTCACGGAGTTTCTGTGCTGGGAGACGCATACCGATATTTCTGAGACAGAACAGGTGTTATCAGAGATTATAGAGCAGAGCAAAAATCCTGATTTTTACAATTGGGCAATCGTGCTGAAAGAGATTGGCGAACCCATCGGTACAATCAATGTTCTGGGTCACAATGATAAGGTCGGCATGGTTCATATCTCCTATATGGTTGGCAGTAAATGGTGGCATAAAGGCATTACAACTGAGGCGCTCCGAGCGATTATCCCTTTTCTGTTTAATGAAGTTGGCGCTAACAGAATCGAAGCCCGATATGATCCGGAGAATCAGCATTCCGGCAATGTGATGAAAAAATGCGGCTTCACGTATGAGGGAACATTGCGTCAGGCGGATTTCGGTAATAAAGGCATCATTGATGCCGCCATGTACAGCCTTCTGAAATCGGAATGGAGTCAAAGCGATCATTAATCTTAGTCTGCCGCACCGGGGAGTCGTTAAACCTCTAGCAGGACAGGCACTGGCAGAATTAGATCAGGATTAATTAGTTTTGCTGAGGTCTACGCATATGGTTGTTTTAGAAGGTCTGGCAATGTCTTTTTGGCTTCTGCTTGTATGTGTTGTAGGCATAGCAAATGGACCGGTAGGATTAGTTGTTTTCTATGAGCAGGATGTCAAAGAAAGAGTTGTCGAATTAGGACTGACCACAAAAGAGAAAATAAAGAAAAATACAATTATTGCGAGTCTTGCATTGTTTTTGCCTCTTTTGATCGTTGTCCCCGTACTTGTTTATTTTGTTAATGGTGCAAGAGGCTTTTGGGATGGGTTTACTCAGATGGCTTGTATCTATATGATTATGAATCTTTTCGATAGATTTTTTATTGATTGGTATTGGGTTGGACATACAAAAGCATGGGAGATAAAAGGTACCGAAGATTTAAAACCATACATTCCAAAGAAAGCACTCATAATAAAATGGTTAGGCACTTTAGTAGTATCTCCAATGTTGGCGGCGATCATAGCATTTATATTTCATTTGTTTAGAATGTAATTTCGAAGCCGTTTGGCTGTCCTGAAGTGAGAAAGTATTTAGGCGGTCCGATTGATGCAAAGCATATCGAAAAGAAGTTTACCGGCCTATATACCCGATCTTTGCATCCGTCAAAAGTAAAACGACCAATCATGAGCTTTTATGAGTGGAAGGGCGATAAGATTTATCTCAGAAATGAAGAGATCAGCGACCCGGAATGTATAGATTAGAAATGTTTACGATGAAGAAAGCACAAAATGACCAAACATCAAACCATTACCCACCCGCTCCGGCCTCTTTTTCAAGCCGATTCAAAAGTATTGATCTTAGGTTCCTTTCCTTCTGTCAAAACAAGAGAATACGGCTTCTTTTACGGTCATCCTCAGAATCGTTTCTGGCCTTTGCTCGAGCGGATTTTCGGTGTGACACTGAGTGCGGATATTGAAGAAAGAAGAACCTTTCTCTTACAGCACCATCTTGCCGTCTACGACGTCATTTATCGGTGCGATATCATCGGATCCAGCGATGCCAGTATTCAAAACGTCATTCCATCAGATTTAAGCCCTATTTTTAAAATGGCGGATATAAAGCAAGTATTTTGTAACGGTGGAACAGCGTACCGCTATTATCGAAAATATCAGGAGCATAAAACGGGATTCAAAGCCATTCAACTGCCTTCTACCAGTCCTGCCAATGCGAGATCGTCTCTTGAGGATTTGTATCATCAATGGAGGATCATACGAGAGTATTAAGCATGAAGGAGGCGACCAACAATGAGGTCGCCAAAAAGGAAGAGTCCGCACGCTTTCCTTTTGTGCCTGAAGAAGGAGGAAATGATGCAGACTACTTCCAAGACAAGTCGATCTGACGTCGGCTGGTGACGCAGTCGTCCAAGTAGAGATTAATCAACGTCTGATACGGGATGCCTGATCTTTGAGATTCGCTCTTGAAGTAGTCAACCGTACTCTTGTTAAGGTTAATCGTTATCTGCTGTTTGATGCGGTTGGAATAGGGATTCTTCCGCGGGTTAAGATTTTGGATGTCGTATTCTTGTCTCATAAGTTTTCACCTTGCCATTTTAAATAGGTCGTTCGCTCTCTTTTTGTCGCTCTTCGAGCAGGAATCAATCTAATGACGGAGTTTTCATTTCTGTAACAATGGTTTACAACACAGAGTCGGGCATTCCCAGAAAGTCCAATGATGAGAAAACGTTCTTCATCATGTGAATGGTCTGGGTCGTCAAAAAGAATCGCACCCTGATCGCCAAAAACCGTAGAGGCTTCCTCAAACGATAAATCATGTTTTTCTTGGTTTATCCGGTTCTTTTCTTCGTCCCACTCAAAGTGTAGCTGTTACATGCGTATATTATAATTACTTTATAATTATATTTCAATCCCACTATTTGCGAATGATCTTAGGTTAAGCCCCGAAGTGCAATATTATGGTCTAAAAATGCTCATTTTAGCTGTTTCAGCATACAAGTCTTGTATTGCTGAAAGGGTAAGCAAGGAGAAATACGGTGAACATAAGGGAATTTTGGAACGATGTCTTGAAGCAAGATGCAGAAAAACTAAAAGAATATTTTCACGAAGACGCTATGATTCGATGGCATTGCAGTAACGAGCTTTTTACAGTTAAAGAATACATAAGGGCAATTTGCGAGTATCCCGGTGAAAGGAGCAACTCGAGCTTATTTTCAGTTAGTAACTGAATTATTTTACATTTCATGGTATGATTAAGTTGCAAACTGAAATTATGAGAGGTTGTCGTTATGATTTTGCGAGAAGATTATCTCAACAAACTGATTGCTTACGAAGAGGCAGATTTGATCAGAGTCATTACAGGAGTAAGACGTAGCGGCAAATCCACTATACTCGAGATGTACAAAAGCTATTTATCTCAAAATCGCCCGGGTGAACTTATCGTACACATCAATCTTGAAGCTTTTCCGTACATAGGCATCAGGGAAAAGGAGGACTTGCTCAAGCTCTTAAGAGACGAGATCGGCGACATAAAAGATAATAAGCGATATCACGTACTGCTAGATGAAATACAGTTAGTAAAAAATTGGGAAGAAGTAGTAAACGGCTTATACAGCCTAAAAAATGTAAAGCTGGTAATAACCGGTTCAAATGCAAAGCTTTTAAGTTCGGAGTTATCTACCTTTTTAGCGGGCAGATACGTGGAGATTAAAGTCTTCCCACTATCGTTTGCAGAGTTTCTGAAGTTTAAGGGTGTTGACAATAATGAAAATCTTCAAAAGCACTTCCAAAGCTTCTTAGATTACGGGTCATTTCCTGGTACAGTGCTATCTGGAAACGAGAATTTACAGAGGGATTACCTGGAGGGCTTATACTCCAGCATATTGATAAGAGATATCGTTTCCAGATACCAGATAAGAGACGCTAACGCTTTGCAGAGCATCGTGTCTTTTGTTTTTGAAATGATAGGGCGCCCTATCGTTGTAAATAATCTCGTCAATTCTATTAAATCGGCCGGCGGCTCCACATCGTATGAAACCATAAATAAATATATAGATGCGCTGCTTGAGGCCTTCGTGATCTATCCCGTAGAGATGTACGACGTGAAGGGCAAGAAAAAGTTGACGGCGAGCAAGAGGTATTACATAGCAGATACGGGCCTGAGAAACATCAGAGTGAGCCCAGCTGCGAAGAATATGGGGAGCCTGCTTGAAAATGTTGTATTTCTGGAGCTCATAAGGCGGGGGTACAGAGTATATGCCGGCAGCATAGATAATTGCGAAATAGATTTTATTGCCGAAAAACCTAGTGAAAAGATTTATGTACAGGTGTCTATGTCTATCTTGGATGAAAGTACAAAAGGGAGAGAACTCAGACCGCTGAACCTCATTAACGACAACTATCCTAAATACATCTTGACTTTAGACGACTATGATCTTTCAGAAAACGGAATTATCCATAAGAACATTATTGATTTTTTGCTTTTGACTTGAAATATTTGTAAATTCCTATAGCAAAAAATATAAATGCACCTGCGCCGCTGATTGCCATTTCCATTGTTTTCTGTTCGCCTTGGAAAGAAGACGCGATAACAGCTAATAAAAACCCTACTAAAAAACACGCGAAGGCTGAATATTTGTTATCGTTTTTATTTGTACTCATAAAAGCCGCCGGATTTTTGTTTGCCGATTTTCCATAATTCGCTTTGGTGCATATCAGATTCCCTGATGAAAGCAAGAGAGCTATGTAACAGAAAAGCGGAGGATCAGACAGTATCCCCCGCTTTTCTTTAAAGGCTCATTGCCCTCTGAGCTTAAATTCTCCGAGATAATTTGTCGTCATGATCTCACGAACTTCTTCAAGCTTGTCGGTGTGGCCAAGCGCCCACATGAGCTTTGCGGTTATCACTTCGGTTGTCATATCGAATCCGGGAATAACACCGGCCTTGAGCGCCTTAACTCCGACATCGTAAATCGTCAGGTCGCTGCCGTCAAAGAGACACTGGGTCGTTACGACGACCGCGATCCCTTCCTGTACTGCCTTTTCAATCGCGGGCACCAGATTGCGGCGCACATACGGCAGTCCACCCGAACCAAAGCCTTCGATGATCAGACCGCGGTAGCCAAGCTTGCTGACCGCTTCAATCACCTCGGCCTCAAAACCCGGGATGAGCTTTAACAGCAAAACGCGCGGGTCATATTGGGTGTCGAGCTTGACGGGACCCGTCGGCACGTTTTCAGGCTGATTGTAAATAACTACTTTGCTGTTTTCAATATGCCCGACATCAGCACTATTGATACTTTCAAAAGCATTGAATCCGACTGTCCGCAGTTTAGTCGAGCGAACACCTTTGATGATCTTACCGTCAAATACGATATGAACCCCGGCGAGTCCCTCAACAGCAACCTGAAATGCGTTGAGGATGTTGCGCTTGCCGTCGGTGTTCGGCGCTTCAATTGGGAGTTGCGCGCCGGTGAACACCACGGGTTTGTTCAGGTCCGGCAGCATGAACGACAAAGCTGAAGCGCTGTAAGCCATCGTGTCCGTGCCGTGTGTGATAACGATACCGTCGTATTCCTGCAGGCCTTTATACGCTTCATGCGCCATGACTGCCCATTCCTCGGGCTGTACATTTGTGCTGTCAAGATTCATGATCCCCATACAGTCTATTTCGCATAATCCGCGAAGCTCCGGGATCAGCTGAATCATCTGTTCGCCGCTGACCTTTGGGACAAGGCCCTCTTCGCTGGGCGCAGAGGCAATCGTACCGCCGGTTGAAAGCATCAGAATTCTTTTCATAATCGCCACTTCCTTATTTTTTCTTGCTGTACTCAAGCAGGCCATCCAAAACAACCGTCATATACTTTTCGGTGTCCTCAGGCGTCAGCATCGGAATTTTTACATATTCCTTATATTCCGTCGGGACAATCATCGAAGCAACGACACCCGTGTGAGGCATGAGCCCCGCACCGCGCGCTTGGTCGTTGATGCTGTTGCTCATAAATGTCACGCCGCCGGCGTCCTCGCTGATAAGCTTTGCCAGATCGGCCGTTATACGGACTTTATCTAGCGCGAGATCAACTTTTTTCAGTTCTTCGCCAAGTGCGACTATCTTTTCCGCGAATGCGATCGTCGCTTTTTGGAGTGAACCGGGCGCAATCGGCATAGCGCTGTCGCTGAAATGACAGGCAATCGCATTGCGCTTGGCGGCGGCGATCAGTTCGGCGGCAAGATCCAAATCGTCAACATCTTTCTGGGCGCGCACAAATATCTTATCCACTTCAACATCTTTGGCCATGGCGGGAATATAAGCCTTACTTTCGATAACGACTGTCGGGACACTGTCAAGACCGACTTCCTTCATAATCCGGCCCTTGTCGGTCCACATCGTGTTCCCTTCATAATCTTCATCCGGCCCGATTCCACCCTCGGTAGCGTTGATGAGGAGCATAAGTGCGACCGGAATTCCGTTCACATCAATCACCGTGCTGGCGGCGGTGTCAAGTCTCCCGGGGAGCTTCTCCTTCATGACGCGGAACTTTTCGGGAGCGGCCTTAACAAAGGTGTTCAGTACCGCAAGAGCGCAGGCGGCCTGAAATGCCGTTGCGGGTTCGCTGACTCCCTGGCCGTATATGCGCCCAAATACCTTGACTGCTGAAACCTGCGTATAAATTGCTTCTAGACCAACAGCCCGTTCACTGAGCATCTCCGCTTCAGTGGGGGTAAGGCCGCGCCTTGGCGCCGCATGTCCAATTCCGCCGCCTGCCGTCTCGACGACGATTTCACCTGTCTTTACATTGGCAGTTACTTTTTTAATTACAGTATCAACCGGCAGCGCTTTTTTCAGGATTGCGGCCGCGACGGCAAACCCGGCCGAATCATCCTGCACGAACCCGCTGTGACTGTGGACGTGTCCTACGCCAACGTGGCCTGTAATACCATAGAGACCTTTTTCCTTTTCCGATAAGCTGATCTTGATGTTTTCCATAATACGTCTCTTCCTAATTACAAGGGTTCCGCATTATTCCGCGGAACCCTCTTTGTACTACTTTATTTGATGGTAATTAAGCAGCACTGGCTCTGGCGCCCGGCTTGTCATAGAAGACATCTCTGTCGAGGTCCCCCATTTGCGAAGAGATCATAACCATACCGACTGTGTCACCAACAATGTTGAGCATCGTGTTCGGCATATCGATCAGACGATAGATACCGGCGACCCACGGAACGATGGTGAGCGGCAGCCCCATTGTCTGGAGCATGATGGCGCACATCATGATGCCGCCGCCGGGGATACCGGCAACACCGGCTGCAGTGATGATGCCAAGGAGCACGAGGAGTGCGATTTCGCCCAGGCTGTACTCACGGCCATAGAGCTGTGCGGCAAAAATCGCGTAGATGGGCATCTCAGCACAGCAAGCCTGCTGGCTGATGGTGGCTGCCGGCGGAGCGATTAGGTTGACTGTCTCGGCCGGAACACCGCATCTTTCCTTGGTTACTTTCATGGCAAGCGGGAGAGAAGCAGCGGAGCTGCAGGTTGCGAATCCCATGACCATGACGGGGTAAATGTTCTTATAATGCTGGAGAACACTGACTTTTCCGATTTTGAGGAAGAGCGGGAAAACAACAAGCATAATGACAAGGTAGGAGACATACTGTGTGAGGAGCATCTTGGCAAGAGCGCCCAAAGCATCGAGGCCAAGGTCGCCGGTCATGTTCGCCATCAGAGCAAATACGCCGATCGGAGCGGTCTTCATGACGATTTCGATGGTCTTGGACATAACCTTTTCACCTGCGTCGAAGAAATTGTTCAGGACAGCCTTAGGTTTCTCGCCAATCATGGAAATGCCGACACCGAGGAACAGCGCGAACACGATAACCTGAATAATGTTAAAGTTGGAGAAAGAGGCGAACACATTGTCCGGTACCCATTCGACAATACTCTGGATAACGCTTACGCCTTCGGTGGAATAAGCTTCAGAAGCGTCACCGAGTCTTATGCCGACGCCCGGCTTGATCAGGTAAGCAAAAACGATACCGCTGATCGCTGCAAGAGCGGATACGGCAGCCCAGTAAGCAAGGAACCGGATACCTATCTGTTTAAGTTTCTTAAGGTCGGCAACACTTGCAATGCCGGTGATGATTGAGCAAAAAATAAAAGGCAGGATCGTCATCTTCAAGAGTCTGAGGAAAACGTCGCCAATTGGGATTGTGACAACAGACCACGTCGCATAGTAATCCTTGAGTACAAAACCAAGAACTCCGCCCAATACCATTGCTAGCATAATCGTGCCTGCTGATCCCAGCTTTTTGAACCACTTGAGCATAGAACATACACCTCCTGAGAAGAAAATTGAATATATAAATTTTATCCTGGAAAATATAATATTTCAATTGAATTGTTGGATATTTTCTCTATAATCTATAATAACTTACCATTATTTTACGAGGTTATGACTGATGAATAAAATATTAGGAATTATCGGCGGAATGGGACCGGAAGCTACAGCGGAACTATTTATGAAAATCATTAAAGCAACTCCTGCCGAAAAAGATCAGGACCATTTTCGCATAATTATCGATTCAAACCCCAAAATACCGGACCGTACGGCAGCGATACTTTATAATGGGGAATCCCCCATTCCTCAATTGATCGAAACGGCAAAAAACCTGGAAAAGCTCGGCGTTCACGTAGCCGGTATTCCATGCATTACCGCACATAATTTTATCGACGATATCCGCCCCGCGGTATCTTACAAAATATTAAACGCGTTGGAGGAATTGAATAATTACATTACGGGGGAATGGCCCCAATGCGATAAAATCGGGGTATTATGCACATCCGGGACGATGAAAACAGGTCTGTTTAACCGCTTCCTCTCCGATTACGAAATCATTTATCCTTGTGAAGATACCCAGAACAACAAAGTGATGGAAGCCATCTTTGGTAAACAGGGGATCAAGCAAGGCAACACGGGCAAGGAACCGAAAGGCCTTTTGTATGAAGCGGGCATTGAGCTGATTAAAATGGGTGCGAAAGCAATTATCGGCGGATGTACAGAAATCCCGCTCGTTTTGTTCGACGGAGATTTTGAAGTCCCGTTTTTGGACCCGATGGCTGTTCTGGCTAAAGCGCTCGTAGACTATACGTTATAATCCTTGATAGAAAAGAATTAAATGTATAAACTGCAATCAGCATTTAGTCTTTATGCAATTTAGCTAACGCTAAGTCCAAAAATCATACGCTAATTAAGCGGGCAGCCAAGGGAAAAAGACAGAAAAAATATGCAGACCATAGCAAATCGGCCGACGCCGTTTTTCATGTGGTGACAGTCGATGTTTTATTTAAAAACATTCGACAATAGCGGCGACGGTAATGGCGATAAGGGCGGTTACGGTGCATATGTTGACGGTAAATTAAATTTATACTTAGGAAGAACTAATGAATCAAAACGGCTTGATCAATCTCAGAATTCTTTTGACTTGTACAGTATATCTCCTTAGTATATTAAAATAGTAAACTATTAGGAATTAAAAGGGCATTTATCGTTTGCTAAATCATTCTCGGTTATGCGAGGAAAAACACTGACATGACAGGACGGATAAGCATGATTACTGAAAACATTCTTGATATTATCGGCGGTACGCCGATCATCAGCCTAAAAAAAGCCACAGGGTTAAATGTCTTTGCAAAGGCTGAGTACTTGAATCCCGGTGGCAGCATCAAAGACCGGGTGGCTAAATATATGATTGAGCAGGCTGAAGCTGAAGGGAAATTAAAGCCCGGCATGACGATCATGGAACCCACCTCGGGCAATACCGGTATCGGTCTGGCATTAGTCGGTGTGCAAAAGGGCTACCGGGTGGTAATCGTCATGCCGGAAAATATGAGTGAGGAAAGAAAAAAGATCATCCGCGCTCTGGGTGCCGAGCTGATCCTGACTGATGCCAAGGAAAGCATCGGTGGAACAATTGCGGAGGTAGAACGGCAACAATCTGCTGACGCGAATATATATGTTCCGCAACAGTTTGAAAATATGAATAATCCCCGGATCCACTACTTAACTACAGCACCGGAAATTTGGGAACAAATGGAGGGCAGGGTAGATGTCTTTGTTTCCGGGCTGGGGAGCGGCGGTACCTTGACGGGCATAGGCCGCTTTATTGTAGAAAAGAATCCACAAGCCAAGATCATCGCCGTGGAGCCGAAAAATGTTTCTGCGCTATTAGGACATGAGCCGGGGTTTCATAAGATTCAGGGTATCGGCGATGGGTTCATCCCCAGTGTGCTTGATGTCAGTTTAATTAGCGAGGTTGTTGAGGTGACGGATGAAGATGCCGTTAATACTACAAGAGCATTGGCCAGCGGGCAGGGTCTTTTGGTTGGCACTTCGTCCGGCGCCAATGTCTGGGCATCTATTCAGATGGCGAAAAAGTATGGTCAAGATAAAAACATCGTCACTGTTTTACCGGACAGGGTAGAAAGATATTTCAGTACTGCATTGATTTAAACTTCCCGATAGAAACAAGCAGTCGATTACTGTAATGACAGTAGAGGTCTTCTTGCGATTAATGTCTATAACGAGGAAGTAATCAAATGACCGTTCATATAACTGCCATGAAAAGTCAGGATGATATGGATGACAAAGCTTGTGTTCACTGGAAATCTTGGCAGGAGACCTATGATGGCATAGTAGACGCCTCATTTCTTGAAAACTTTACCTTGGAAAAATGCCGCGAGACGGCTCGACGCTGGCCGGACAATACGCTCCTGGCTAAAACTGAAGACGGCAAAACGATCGGTTTTGTGGCTTATGGCGTGAGCGGCGATGAAGGCTTAGAACATTACGGAGAGATCTTTGCCATTTATGTGTTGCGGGAATATCAAAAGCAAAAAGTCGGATATGCTCTGATAAATGCCGGCCTTGAAAGATTACGGGAATACAATAAAACCGTCGTCTGGGTTTTGGAGGAAAACGACACATCGCTTGGAACAAGACGAACAGTTATCGGAGATATCTGTTAAAAGACGCTACATTCTAACAGATCGTAAAATCGGCCGCGAACATTCATCCCCTGATATTTTGTGTCTCGTTGACTAAGGGACATGTATCAGGGGATTTTAATTGGCAATAATTATACGGAACCGACGTCCTTTACTGCACAAGAAAACAATGATTCTTTCTCTCGCATTGAGTTTTGCCACGTTGCCGTTTTTTGCGTTGGCGCTGCTCTTAATTTGCCGAAACAACATAAAACGTACGTGGTTTTCAAGGTCCCAGCGGCAATTATGCATTGACTGCATAAAAACTGTAACCAGTGCTACAGCCTAACTGTTTATGTCTGCTATTGTCTAATCCGTTTGCCGTTAAAGTTAACGGTAAATAAGCCGGTTATGAGCACACAAAAAAACAACATATGCTTGTTAAACAGCGTAATTAAGTTTTTATAACTTAAATGAAACAATTCAGTCATATTAAACTTAAGACAAAATAGTTTTTTTGAGTTATTATTATGATCCGGCACTGCGCCGCGGGGGGACGCATACTATATAGAACGAAAACTAAACTATATAGAAGGGAGAGGTGAACACAATTGAAAAGGTATAATGCTATCGTCCTGCTCGTGGCATTCACGCTTGTTTTCTTTCTGGCTTTATCTTGCAGTAATGTTCACACGTTCAAAGATCCGGATATCTTGACGGATCCTTCGCCAACGGTTTTAAACGACATGAGGCCACTTGCAGCGGCTGCCCCGTCATCTCAGCCTGAATCCTCAACGAGCACAACCCCTTCTTCCACTTCAAGCTCGTTAAGCGAAGAAGAAATGACGACAACGACAACGTGTTGCTCTACTACAACAGCACCAGAATCGACAGCGCCGGAATCGACGACACCAAAATCTACAACAAATAAAACGTCAACTACGACAAAGCGAACGACTTTGCGAGCGACAAAGACGACAAAACCGACTACAACAAGGCGGACAACAACAACGAAGCCGCGCACGACCAAACCGACAACCACGACGACGACGAGAACGACAACAAGAACAACGACAAAGACAACTACAAAGCCAACGACAACTACTACAACAACTACAACGACTACGAAACCGAGTACCACGACGACCACTACACAGGCTGACGTTCCTTCCGCTGGAGACTATAAATCCAGTTTCGAGAGTGAAGTCATCAGGCTTGTCAATGAATATCGAAAAGAGAATGGCAAAGCGCCGCTGAAGCATGACCCTTCATTGCACAGATCCGCGAGGGTGAGGGCGGAGGAGATCTCCCGTAAATTCTCTCACACACGCCCTAACGGAACAACGTGCTTTACCGCCATCACGATTCGTTATACGACGGCAGGCGAAAATATCGCCATGGGGCATCGCACGCCTGAAGCCGTGATGAGAGGGTGGATCAAGTCGGATGGTCATCGAAAAAACTTGCTCAACGACAGCTTCGATACGATCGGCGTCGGCTGCTACGAAGAGGGCGGCATCATATACTGGGCTCAGATGTTTATAAAAGCGCGCTGATACTACAGTAGTTTGATTCCGTCTCCCGGTGATACAATGGTAGGCAGACGGGAGATGGAATCATGGACATAGCAAATAAACTTGAGCGCTTACGCGCAAACATGAAGGATTTCGCGATCGATGCCTGCTACATCGGGACGGGAGATCCTCACAATTCCGAATACGTGGCCGAGCATTTTCAGGCGAGAGCCTGGTTATCAGGCTTTAAAGGTTCGGCCGGCACAGCCGTTGTAACGGCCAATCGTGCTCTTCTCTGGACAGACGGACGCTACCACATTCAAGCAGAACGAGATCTCGAAGGTACGCCCTTCGAGCTGATGAAGCAGGGTGTTCCGGGCATTCCCCGCCCTGAAGAATGGCTGCAACAAACGCTTCCCAAAGGTTCGCGTATCGCCGTTGACGGCACCGTGTTGCCGGATGCGACGGCCGCGTCAATGGAAAAACTTTTTGCGGCGCGCGGTATGGAGCTTGTCACCGATCTCGATCTCGTCGGCCTTATCTGGACTGACCGTCCGCCACTCCCCTCAGGAAAAATCTACGAACACACGATTGAGTTTACCGGTCGCGAATCGAGCGACAAGATCGCTGAAGTGCGCGAAAAAATGAAAATTGACGGCGCCGATTACGCGCTCTACGTAGGTCTCGACGATATTGCGTGGCTCATGAATTTCCGCGGGAGCGATGTGCCGATTAATTGCGTCGCGCTGGCCTTTGCCCTTGTAACGCACGATGAGGCGCTCCTCTTTATCGACGAGAATAAAGTCGATGACAACATGCGGGCCGTATTTACCGAGCAGGGCATCGAATTGCGTGATTACCGCGCAATATTCGATGCGGTCAATGCGCTGCCGGAGGGTGTGCTCGTCGCCGATTCGTCGCGTGTCAGTCGCGCGCTGATCGAAGCCATTCCGGAAAACGTCAAAATCCTGAAAAAGCAAGATTACCCCTACCTGATGAAAGCCGTTCTGAACAATACGGAACTCTTCTGTCAATTCCGTGCAGGCGTCCGCGACAGCGTCGCCGTCACGAAATATCTGTACTACATCAAGAACGAGGCGGCGCCGCGGAGATTAAACGAAATGGAAGTGACGGAGAAGCTCCGCGAGTTACGCGCCGAGTCGGACGCATACATCATCGAGAGCTTCCCGACGATCTCCGCGTACGGAGCGAATGCCGCCATGATGCACTATGCGGCAACGCCGGAGCGTCACAGCGAGCTGCAGCCGCGCGGCTTCTATCTCGTCGACGGCGGCACACAGACGTACGATGGCACGACCGATATTACGAGGACGTGCTCGCTCGGACCGCTGACAGATGAAGAAAAAATCGATTATACGCTGACTTTGAAGTCACACATCGCCCTCGCGTCACTGCCATTCCTCAACGGCACATGCGGCACGGCGCTCGATGCCGTCGCGCGCTCCGTCATGTGGCGCCGCGGACTCGACTACAAATGCGGCACGGGACACGGCTTCGGATACGTCTCGGGCGTCCACGAGGGACCGCAGCGCCTGACAAACAATCCGTACTACGGCGATTACAAATTCCGGGAGAACATCGTCATTACGATTGAGCCCGGCGTCTACCGCCAAGGCAAGCACGGCATACGCCTCGAGAACGATTACGTCGTCCTCCGCGCGAACAAGATGCTTGCGACGCGTGACGGCGAAGTCGAGATCATCGAAGTTCCCGAGGAACTCAATGAGACGGGCGACCTTTTCCTGAGATTCCAAACGTTGACGTTCATTCCGTTCGATCGCGACGCGATTCTGCCTGAACTGCTCTCGAACGAAGAGATCGACTGGCTGAACGATTACCACGCCTCTGTCCGAGAAGAGCTCCTGCCCTACTTCGAGGGCGACGAGCGCGCATTTTTGATAAGAGAGACTGAACCTTTCGTCATCGGTAACGACGGATAGAGTTTGATCGTAGGGGGATAGACAGAAATGGCGATCCTGTCCGAGGAAATGATGCGGATTGGCGGCCACCCGACGTTAGAACGGGAACCGATGAAGCGCATAACAATTTCTTCCGATTGCGACCGAACCGTCGGCGTCGCGACGCCTTCCGTCCGCGTTGGCGATATCTCCTTTAACGAGCAAGCTATTTTAGCGATCGTTAAGGAGGCGGCAGATGCCGGCGTCGACATTCTTCTCTTTTCCGAGCTGGCGCTCTCCGGCGCGACATGCGGCGACTTATTTCGTCAGGAAGTTTTGATCGATGAAGTCTATCTGAGTCTGGAGCGCATTGCGCGAGCGACAGAAAATATCTTCATTACTCTTTTCCTCCCCTTTCCGCTCCACATGGACGGCAGAATCATCAAGGCGACAGCGCATATCTATTACGGTATGATTTGCGGCATTATGATCTCGCCGTACGAACGGCACCGTTATTATTTGGACGACGAGTTGACTTTCTTGTCTCCCGGACAATTCGCCGAAGACAGTCCGACTGAAGAACACGTGGACATTGAAGAAACGGAAGAGCCGGACAGCTGGTCGTTCCACACCGACGACTTGATGATTAATTTTGACAGCATGGGAGAAGACGGCGAATCGTTCGGAGCTTATTTCGATCTCATCCCTGACGCCCGGCACGAATGGACAGGCGACTACCGGCATCTGCGGAATGTGCTTATCGACCACTCCAGGTTGCATCATTCCGTCGTGCTCTACGCCGGTGCCGGCGAAGGCGAATCGGTCAACGAGGGCGTGTTCGCAGGTCGCCGCCTCATCATCTGTAACGGAAACGTCCTCGCGGAAAGTAAGGCTTTCACGACAGGATTGACGACAGCCGTCATTAAAGCGGAAGATTTTGAGGCGTTTGAAAGCAAAGGCGACCTTTCCGACGATGCCGACAACGTGAGCATCATAGGCAATAAAACTCAGAGAAAACCGCAAAAAACATTCAATCGATTCCCTTTCCTGATGAAAAACGAGCTCGACGCGCGTTCATTTTATCGCGAGACGTTGACCATTCAAGGTCAAGGACTTCGATCGCGCCTCGCCGCGACGGGAACGCGCCCGATACTCGGCTTGTCAGGCGGTCTCGATTCGGCGCTTGCGCTCCTCGCTTGTCTTGAGGCAGCGAAGATCGGCGGCTTCTCACCCGGCGAAATCATCGCCGTCTCGATGCCCGGACCCGGTACGTCCGATCAATCACGAGATCTCGCACGCCGACTCGGCGAAGCGACACACGTCAATTTCCGGGAGATCGACATCTCAGAGGCCGTTGCCTTGCACCTCGACGCGATCGGACACGATTGCAAGACACACGACGTCACGTACGAGAACGCGCAGGCACGCGAGCGTACGCAGATTCTCATGGATCTTGCGAATATGGAACGCGGCCTCGTCGTCGGTACGGGAGATCTCTCCGAATCGGCTCTCGGCTGGTGTACGTACAACGGCGACCAGATGTCGATGTATTCCGTCAACGCGTCGATTCCGAAGACGGCCGTTCGCTACCTCATTGAGACGGCCGCGTCTCTCTATGAAGGGGGCGCGTCGCCCGTTAAGCTGTCGGACGACGACATTGGCGTCATCGCGAAGGCGCTCCGTGAAATTCTCAGCCGACCGATTTCGCCTGAACTCTTGCCTCCGTACGAAGACGACAGTTTGCGTCAGATCACGGAAGATGTCGTCGGACCGTATGAGGTGATCGACTTCTTCCTTATGTATTTGGTTTTCCGCGGCATGAAGCCTTCCATGGTGTACGAGGCGGCCGTCAGTGTTTTCTCCGACACGTATGAAGACTCGAGTATCGCACAATGGCTCAAAGGTTTCATACGGCGTTTCTTTAGAAGCCAGTTCAAGCGTTCCGCTTCGCCTGAAGGCGTCGCCGCCTTCCCTTGGCGCTTGTCGCCGCAAAAAATGTGGACGATGCCGAGCGATAAAGCGCCTGCGCAGTGGCTAGACGAACTCGAATCCCATCTGAAGCATCGTTGACATCGCTTTTATCGCTCGGTAAGTCGCTCACCGTCTTCTATTCTCTCGATTCCGTTAATTCTCGCTGCGCTTATCGCTCAAACAAGGCCACAGCGATACTTATCGTCTGTCGGTTTCCTTTTTTCGCTTCACCGCTTTTCCGCCTGCAGCAACGTGCACCCGTGAAACAACATCGGTGTCGTGTTATTCTTTATTAAGACGACTACTTTCAAAAAATAAGACTTGGAGCGGGAAAACTATGCAAACTAAAAAGGACATCTATCTCGATCAGAGCAGTACATCTTTTCCGAAGGCGCCCGGAGTCGCAGACGCGATGTGGACATTGCTTGAGCACCACGGCGTCAACATCAGCCGCGGCAATTACCAAGAAGCTTATTCCGTCGAAGGCGACGTCTTGGACACGCGCTTGCGATTGGCAAAACTTTTTAACGTAAAGGACGCTCGCAATATCATCTTCACGCCTGGCGTCACCTTTTCGCTGAACACCTTTTTTGATGGATACTTGCAGCCGGGCGATCACGTCGTCGTAAGCGGCATGGAGCACAATGCGGTGATGCGTCCCGTAACGCGTCTGCAGCGGACGCTCGGCGTCCGTTACACGATCGCGGAAGCGAACGAACGCGGAGAAGTGCCGGTCGAATCCTTTGAGAAAGCGTTGGAACGCGACACGAAAGCGATCGTCACATTACACGCCTCCAATGTCGCCGGCACGCTTCTCCCGGCGCAAGAGATCGGGCAATTGTGCAAAGAGCGCGGTGTCGTCTTCGTTCTCGATACGGCGCAGTCCGCCGGCAGCGTCGAAATCGATATGGAAGCCATGAACATCGATTTGCTCGCTTTTACCGGACACAAAGGTTTGCGCGGTCCGCAGGGAATCGGCGGCTTCGCGATCACCAAAGATTTGATCGACCGCATGGAACCTCTGACGGTCGGCGGCACGGGAAGTCGCTCGAACAGCCTCATACAACCTGATTTCATGCCCGACAAGTATGAGAGCGGGACGATGAATATCCCCGGAATCATCGGCCTGCGTGCGGCTCTCATTTACCTCGAGGAACAGGGCATTCATAAAATTCACGACACGAAGATGGCGTTGACGAAGCGTTTCCTTGACGGCCTCGCGACCATTAAGGGCGTCCGTGCCGTCGGTATGCCGGGCGTTGAGGGTCGTACGAGCGTCGTATCGATTACGGCAGTCGAGCGCGACAACGCCGAAATCGCGTTTGAGCTCGAACGCGACTGGAACATCATGACGCGTGTCGGACTCCACTGCGCGCCTATCGCACATCAGAGTTTAGGGACGTTCCCCGCCGGAACCGTTCGCTTTTCGTTCGGCGCGACAAATACGGAAGCCGAGATCGACACGGCACTGGAAGCGTTGGCGGAATTGACTTCCTAGGCGCGTTGTCCGACTCATCTTCAACAACTACACTGCACAATCTTCCTTAGATTTATGGAGAGATTGCGTTTGCGTGCATGCAACAGAGATCGGTTACCTTTTGGGGCGGGTCGGTCATATCAAATGACCTGACGTGTAGATGACACTTTCACGACATAATGCTGAAATATTTAAAATTTTTAAAAAAGTTGTCAACACGGAAAAAATGAATAATTCACAAGTTATCAACAGACTTTGTTGAAAAAGTGGTCGATTTCGATCGTTTCGATTGAAAGCAAAAACGAGAAAGAAGACAGGCGGTCGGACCTCTTTATGGTCGGTCGTTTTTATTAACAAACTTATCAACAATTCACACTTTGCAAGTCACAAATTGTTGATGTTTTCAAGGGGTGAAAAGCGGCTAAAGCGCCCGTATTTTCGGTATTTTTCGCTTTTCCGATGTCAATTTTTCTGTTAGGATATTCCATACCCGTTTCGGGGGAAGAGTTGACGCAAGCTTCTAATTCTAGGAGGAGAAGGTATAAAGAGTGAGGACACAAAGAAGTGCTGATTCGATATGGACGTCTGTCTGTGAAAAGACTCTGTGCAGGGAGGTCAGCCCTCTAACTTACAATACATGGTTTGTTAGCGCGAAGCCGTATCTTTCCGGAGATCGCACGTTCGGACTGGCTGTGCTCAATGATTTCGCAAGGGAATATATTGAGCAACACCGACCGCTTATCGAAAATGCGCTTCAAGATTACACTCGTGTCCACTATGCATTGGAGATTGCCGTGCGGCCTGACGGCTCCGTTCCCTCAGCGGAAGAACAACAGAGGACTTCCGCGCTGTCGTTAAACGGCAACGGGACATTTCAGGTCGGCCAGCTGAATCCGAATTATTCTTTCTCTTCTTTTATTGTCGGACCCGGAAACAGCTTCGCCCACGCGGCGTCCGTCGCCGTCGCATCGATGGAGAGCCCTCGTAATTACAACCCTCTTTTCCTCTACGGCGGTTCAGGCTTGGGCAAGACACATTTAATGCACGCGATCGGCAATCAGGTGCGCCGCGATTTCCCGCATAAGCGCGTCGTCTACGTCCAGACGGAGCAATTCGTCAATGAATTTATCACGTGCATCCAGAAAAATGAATTTGATGAATTCCGTAACCACTACCGACTGGCCGACATGCTCCTTATCGACGATATTCAATTCATCGAATCGAAAGAGCGCATGCAGGTCGAGTTCTTCTATACTTTTAATGCGCTCTTCGAATCGGGAAAAAACATCGTCTTCACGTGCGATCGTCCGCCGCAAAACCTCACATCGCTCGTCGATCGTCTTAGGACGCGTTTCGTCAGCGGTTTGACAATCGATATCACGCCTCCTGATTACGAGACACGCATCGCCATTCTTAAAAATCTGGCCAAAACGCAAGGCGTCGTAATTTCTCACGACATCCTCGAATACATTGCCGACAACATCACGTCTAACGTTCGAGAAATTGAAGGAGCGTTTAAAACAATTTGCGCACTGCAATTGATCGGCGTTGAAGTTACTCTCGATACCGCGAAACAGGCGCTACAGAATGTGATCCAGCCGGGAGCCGTAAAAGAGCTCGATTTCCCGCTCATCATGGAAATAGTGGCTCATTATTACGGCGTTACCGTCGATGACCTAAAATCGCGTCAGCGAAGTCAGGATATCGTCGAGCCTAGACAAATCGCCATGTACCTCTGCCGTAAAAAACTGAATAAGACGCTTAAAGAGATCGGAACTGCCTTCGGAGGCAAGAATCACGCCACAGTTCTACACGCCTGTGATAAAATTACGGAAGGAATAGAACAAAATGCGAAGCTTGCCGAGGCGATTCATAACATCGAGGCGCGCCTGCAATAAACAAAATTATGATCATTTGTTGATAACTCGCTGTGAGAGGCATGTTGATAAAAAGTTAATAATTAACTGCCGTTGATAAGTTGACTTTTTTAACAAACAGGTAACAAGCGTCTAACAAATGACTAACACGGTATAACATCGCAATCTGCGGGGTGACGATGAGTTTTTAACAGAATTGACACCCTTAAGAAGAGGATAGATGAATTATCATAGATAGATGCAAGACAGAACAGGAGTTGCAACATGAAACTTACATGCACAAGAAATCATCTGATGGATGCCATATCGACTGTTCAGAGAGTCGTCGCTTCGCGGTCGACGGATAAACTTCTGGACGGAATCCTGCTTGTGGCGAATCAGGAACTTGTTTTAACCGGCTACGACAATGAGACCGGGATAGAATTTCGAATGGACGCCGACATATCGAAAAAGGGTGACATCGTCGTTCCAGCGAAGTTTTTATCGGAAGTTGTGCGCAAACTCCCCGACAATCACGTGTATCTTGAAGTGCAGGAAAACAACATTCTCATGATTGAGAGCGGTAATAGCCTGTTCCGTCTGCGCGGTTTCTCGGCCGAGAAGTACCCTGAGATTCGCTTTATTGAAGATGAGTCGAGAATTGTCGTCAAACAGAAAACGCTCAGAGACATGATCAATCAGACGATTTTTGCCGTCAGTTCAGACCAGAGCCGTCCTATCCTGATGGGACTCAACATGATTTGTGAAAAGGAGTCTTTGACGCTGGTGGCGCTCGACGGATTCCGTCTCGCTGTGCGACATGAATCGATTCCCGGCTTGGATGTAAATGTCAACATCATCATCCCTGCGAAAGCGATGGCCGAAATTGCGAGAATCATGTCGGACGGAGATGATGAAGTCGTTATTTCACCTTCTCACAATTACATTATTTTCAATAAGGGTAATGTTAAAGTCGTAACGCGCCTGATTAAAGGTGAATTCTTGAATTACAAGAGCATCATTCCGCGCGAGGCTGATACGAGTTTGATCATTTCTCCGGAAGTGCTCCTTGCGTCGATCGAGCGCGCGTCAATCATGATCGAGACGGATGACAGGCGGTTCCCCGTGACGCTCAACATGCCCGACCACGATACGATGGTCATTGAGTCGAGGACGGATATCGGCGAAGCGAAAGAAGATATTGCGATCGCGCTCGCCGGCGATCGAGTGGAAATCGACTTCAATCCGCGCTTTTTCATTGAAGTGCTCCGTCAGATTGAGGACGAGCGCGTCATGTTGACATTCAGCGGCAGCCTCGGACCATGTTCGATCAAACCTGAGAGCGGAGATAAATTCTTCTACATGATCCTGCCTTTGAGAAGATAAGCTCCTAAGTTGTCGGCTTATGCGACTCAGCTCGATCGAATTAACTAATTTCAGAAACTACGATCGCTTTCGGCTCGATGTTCCTGACGGCACGCACGTGTTCCACGGCGCGAACGCTCAGGGAAAGACGAATCTTCTGGAGGCGATCTATTTATGTACGTGTGCGAGATCGCACCGCACCGGTCGCGATGAAGAACTTGTCAAGCACGGCACCGATTTTTACCGCGTAAACGTTCAATTTGTGACGGATCGCGGCCTTCAAGAATCTGTCGCTCTCGAATATAAAATTGCTTCGACGCGTGGCGGTTCCCCTTCTCGCACCGTTTATTATAACGATCTTGAGGTATTGCGCCTTTCCGATATGATGGGACTCTTTCACGCCATTATTTTCGCGCCTGAAGATTTACAGATCGTCAAAGGCGGTCCGAGCGAGAGGCGTCGTTTTCTGGACGTTCTGATTTCGAGGACGGACAGGGCGTATTTTCGAAGTTTGCAAGATTTTTGGCGCGTGATCGGCCAGAGAAATCGTCTGCTCAAAAACTTAAAGGCGAACGGGACTCTTAACGGTCGCGATATGAACAGTCGCTTTTCCGGCGGTCGCACGGCGTTCGACGAAGAAGATTGCGAAGTCGCCGGTGACGAGATCATCTTGCCCGATCCGCGAGCGCAGCTCGATATCTGGGACGAACAACTCGCGTCGATCGTGTCGTCTATTTTGAAAAAGCGGCTCGATGTCACGGAAAAACTCTCCGAATATTCATCGCTCTCTTTGCGTCATTTGACATCTTCACAAGAGCAGCTTGACATCCAATACAGAGGGTTCGGTGGACTTGATGGGGATATGGGTCGCGAGACGATTGAGCAGCTCTATTTAGAGCGTCTCGGGCGCGGCAGAGAAGATGATATCTTGCGTGGGAGTACGTCGACCGGTCCGCACAGAGACGATCTTCTTTTCGCTCTTAACGGTGTCGAGGCGCGCCTCTTTTCATCGCAGGGACAGCAGCGCTCGATCGTACTGTCGTTGAAAATTGCGGAACTTATGTTGTTGACCGAGATGACGGGCGAGACGCCGATACTATTGTTGGATGACGTCATGTCGGAACTCGACCAGTCGCGCCGCGCGCGGCTGATGGAAGTGATTCGCGGACATCAAGTCTTTTTGACGTGCACCGATACGGCGCAAATTTTTCCTCCCGCGTCGCCAAATGCCGTAGGAGGAGATAACGATAATCGACATCGGCCAGATGACAGTTCACAGCGATGCGGATTAGCGGGGAACGTCTATTATTACGAGGTCGTAGAGGGCACGGTTAAGCCTGAAGGGCTGAAGCCGAATACCCGCTGAGGGGCAATGTCGGGCAATGAACATGACTGATTTAAAGGAGGAGAGAAAAATGGAGAAGAGACATATCGTCATCTGCGGTCAACGCGGCGTCGGCAAATCGACGCTGATCGAAAAGCTCTTGCGTGAGATTGATGCGCCCGTAAAGGGATTTTTTACGCGGAGCACACCGAGAGATGACAGAGGGTATCACTCGATTTATATCTTCAGGCCGACCGATCAGGAGCGCGAAATGAGTCGTGCCAATCATATAGGCGACTGCAACGGTCGGGATCGGACGATCAATCTCGACGTTTTTGAGACGGTCGGCGTCGATTATTTGCGCGAAGGACTTGAGGGTGCGGAGAACGCGCCCGTCATTGCGATGGATGAGCTCGGTTTTATGGAGACGGATGCCGCGACATTTCGCGCGGCGGCCATGTCGTGTTTTGACGGCGACCGTCACGTCTTGGCATCGATCAAGGCGAATCCTCGTACCGAATTTTTAGATGCCGTGCGTTCACACCCGAAAGTGGAAGTTTTCGATATCACCGTTGAGAACAGAAACGAACTATGCGAACTTCTAATGCCGATGGTCCGTCGCTGGAATGAGGAATTTAGTTCAACTCGCTAAAAAATCCTTCATTGTTATACGATTATTTGAGCGATTTAATATTGTTGTCAAATGGCTTCCGGACGCCGCTCCTAAATGTCGTCAAGTAGCGTAACATCAGTACTTTCACGTGTTTTTTGTGGTATAATTTAGAGGACTGACGGAGCGCCGAAACGTGATGAGAACAGGAGCTTTATGTACATCCATATAGGAGCAGATGTCTCCATTCCGGCACATTGGATTATAGGCATTTTCGACCTCGAGAAGGTCTCGCCATCGAGTGATACGGTCGCATTTCTCGCACAAGCCGAAGAGGCGAATCGTCTGGACTGGATGACTGAGGATGTCCCTCGTTCTCTGATCCTCACATCGGGTAGAATTTTCCTCTCCCCCGTTTCGACTGCGACCTTGCGCGCAAGGTGTTCCGGGGCGGGGTTTTTATCGAAAGGACATTATGAGTACGGAAAGAGATAAAACAAACATACGTTCTGAAATGCGAAGTGAAGGCTTTAAGGAATTATTGCGGCGCGCGGAAGAAGATGCGGCAAATAAAGTGGAAGCCTCCGATTCCGCCGATGAACTGATCAACTTGGCAGATAATGTGCACGCGCTGACCGATGATTTTTCCGAAGATCGGGCATCCGTCACGGCGATAGAAGAGCAAGCTTTCGATACGACGGCAAACGGCTCTTACGAGGAGAGCGACATTCAAGTGCTCGAAGGGTTAGAAGCTGTCAGATTGCGTCCCAGTATGTACATAGGCGATACGACGTCGCGAGGAATGCATCACCTCATCTATGAAATTGTCGCCAACTCGGTCGATGAAGCGCTTGCCGGGCGCTGTGACTCGATTATTGTGACGGTCCTGTCCGACAATTCCGTCCGCGTCGAGGACAACGGCAGCGGCATTCCCGTCGGTATCCATCCGACAGTCGGGATTCCGACGGTTGAGGTCGTCCATACAATTCTCCATGCCGGAGGCAAATTCGGCGGCGATGCGTACAGTTTCTCCGGCGGTCTGCACGGTGTGGGCGCTTCCGTCGTCAACGCGCTCTCCGAGTGGATGGAAGTCGTCGTCAATCGCGACGGGTACTCTCATTTCATTCGTTTTGAAAGAGGCGAGACCGTAACGCCGCTGACGATCACGGGCGAGACGGACCGGACCGGTACGATCACGACATTTAAGCCGGATCCCGAGATCTTCAGCGAGACTGATATCGACTTTTCCCTGATGGTGACGCGTTATCGCGAGATGGCTTTTCTTAACCGCGAAGCCGCTTTTACGTTGATCGACGAGCGCGAGACACCTGCCGTCGTGAAAAAACTTCACTATGCCGGGGGTATCATCTCTTTTGTCGAGTATCTCAACAGGAACAAATCCGTCCTCAATGAAACACCCGTTTACTTCTCGGGTGAGCAGGACGGCGTGTTCGTCGAAGTCGCGATCCAATATAACGACTCCTACAATGAGAATGTCTACTCCTACGCGAACAACATCGCGACGATAGAAGGCGGTTCTCACTTGACCGGCTTCCGATCGGCGCTCACAAAGACGGTCAACGACTACGCGCGCAAGTACAATATCTTAAAAGAAAAAGATAAGAATCTTCAGGGAGAAGACATCCGCGAGGGCATGTGCGCCATCATCAGCGTCAAGCTGAAGAACCCGCAATTTGAAGGCCAGACGAAGACGAAACTCGGGAACCCCGAGGTGCGCACGGTCGTCGAGGCGACAGTCAACGAGCGCTTGCTCATATTCCTGGAGGAGAATCCTCAGGAAGCGCGCACCATCGTGTCCAAAGGCGTGTCGGCGTCTCAGGCACGTGAAGCGGCGCGCAAAGCGCGTGAGATGACGCGCCGAAAGAGCGCGCTTGACAGCAACGCACTCCCCGGCAAACTCGCCGACTGTCAGGAGAAAGATCCGACCTTCTGCGAATTGTTTATCGTCGAGGGAGACTCGGCGGGCGGAACGGCGAAAAACGGCCGTGAGCGCAAGTATCAGGCGATCTTGCCGCTCTGGGGCAAAATGCTGAACGTCGAAAAGTCGCGCATCGACAAAGTACTCGACAACGAAAAGCTCATGCCGATCGTGATGGCGCTTGGTGCCGGTATCGGCAACGATTTTGACTTGTCGAAATTGCGTTACCACAAGATTATCTTGATGGCCGACGCCGACGTCGACGGCTCCCACATCAGAACGCTATTGCTGACATTCTTCTTCCGCTACATGCGACCTCTCGTCGACGCGGGACATGTCTACATCGCTTGTCCGCCGCTCTATCGAGTCTATCAAGATAAGGCGAACCACTACGCATATGATGAGGACGATGTCGAGCGCATCATTGACGAGACAGGTTGGAAAAACCCGAAAATGCAGCGATTCAAGGGTCTTGGTGAGATGAACGCCGACCAGTTGTGGGATACGACGATGAACCCTGAAACGCGCAAACTCTTACAGGTAACGGTGAACGACGCACAAATTGCCGATGAAACGTTTACACTTCTAATGGGCGATCGCGTCGAGCCGCGCAGAGAATTTATCCGCGCCAACGCGAAAATGGCGACGCTCGATAACTGATTGCAACGAGTCGACGGTAATCATTGACGGATGTAATAGGCTCACAATGTTTCACGTGAAACATTGTGAGCCTTAATCTATACAAATCTGCTGTCCGCAGTGTCAGATTAGCGAAGACGCGATCGGCGGGCCCGTCAGCTCGCTCAGTCTGAGAGGAGATGTTATGAGACTATTCGTAGCAATCAATTTTAATGATGAGACTCGGACCGAGCTGGCAAAGATACAGCGAAACGTCAGATCTTCAGCGCCTCGCGGCAGATTTCCTAATCCGGCGAATTTTCATCTGACGCTCGCCTTTCTCGGCGAATGCGACACAAAACAGCTCCATGCCGCACAGAGCGTCTTATCTTCGACCGTATTTGCACCGTTTATACTGACATTTGAGCGCGTCGGACGATTTAAAAGACACGGTGGAGATCTCTGGTGGGCGGGCATCGCTCTTACGTCCGAACTGCAAAGGCTACAAGCAGTTCTCTCAAAAGGCTTGACTGCTGTCGGTTTTAGCTTAGATATGCGTCCCTACAGGCCTCACGTAACGCTTGCGCGCCAAGTCCTCGATTCAATCGCCGTTCCGAGTCCGCCACCTTTCAGCGAGGAGGTCCGCTCCGTTGAATTGATGGAATCGACACGTGTCAACGGGCGACTGACGTACATACCGATCTTTAGCGTTGAAAGTCAGTAGGTCATTTCCCCGCACCGAACGTTTTTTTGCCAGTCCGCGCATCGGCATCTCTGGCGCTCAGCCGGATAGTTTCGTGTCTCGGCGCATTCACATCTAGTGAAGGCGCGTTGTTCAGTGAGTTTGCGGTATCGTTTTGCACCGAAAAACGTGCGGTTTTTCGCAATCAATGTAACAAACCTGCGATTCTATCGAATCAGATTGCAATCTCAGATCGATCTTTCACAGTATTCAAACCGAATCATTGGTAGAATGACGATATGATAGCGCGCAGGAGATGAAAACACGTATTTCGTGGTATTTCTTGTGCGCGTAACGGAGAGAATACTAGAGCGAAGAGGGCAGATTTCATGTTCGAACGAGTATCTTTTCAAAATGACTACAATACAGGATGCCATCCGCGCATATTAGAGGCGTTGACGAAAACGAATACGAATCGAACGACAGGCTACGGACTCGATCGGTATAGTGAGGAAGCGCGTTCCTTGATCAAGGAGGCCTGTCGTGCACCCAACGCCGATGTACATTTCCTCATCGGCGGAACACAGGTCAACCTTGTCGTCACGGCAGGCATCCTGAGGCCGTGGCAGGGCGTCATCGCTGCCGAGACGGGGCATATCAACGTCCATGAGTCCGGGGCGATCGAGGCGACCGGCCACAAAGTGCTTGTCGTCGAGTCACGTGACGGGCTGTTGTCGGCAGAGGCGATCGACCGGTTCTGTCAATCGTATCACGACGATCCGACGGCGGAACACATGGTGCAGCCCGGGATGATCTATCTGTCCCAGACGACGGAGCTCGGCACCGTCTACCGGTTAAACGATTTGCAAGAGATCAGAAAAGTCGCCGATCGATGGGGGTTGACGCTGTTTGTCGACGGCGCACGCCTTGCCTCAGCGTTGGCGATCAAAGCGGCGGAGCTCGATCTTCCCGCACTCACGGAGCTCACCGATGTCTTTTCCATCGGCGGCACGAAATGCGGCGCTCTCTTCGGGGAGGCCGTTGTCATCACGAAGGACAGCCTTAAGCGGGATTTTAGATCGCTCATGAAGCAACGAGGCGGGTTGCTCGCCAAAGGGCGTCTCTTGGGGATTCAGTTTCGAGAGCTGTTCCGCGATCAGCTGTACGTGGAGATCGGACAACACGAGAACGAAATGGCAGAGACTTTGGCTGCGCGTTTTGCTGAGCGCAGATTAGAGTTCTTCGCTCCGCCCGTAAGCAATCAGCTGTTCGTACTGATGAATGAGCGCGAAGAGGCGCATTTTGCGGAGCGCGCCATCTTCGAGCGCATCGGTATTCAGGAGGACGGGAGCCGTATTTGTCGTTTCGTCACGTCATTTTCGACAGAGATGGCCGAAATTGACACCTTGTTTGCAGAATAAGGAACGTATGTTCGGGCTGATGCATGGTACAATTAACGAGTTATCATGCATGGATAATTTCGTTGAACGCGGTGTTCAAAAAGGATCGAAAAGCTTTTAGTAAAGGGATTTTATGAGCAAAGTGATCGCAGTCGCCAACCAAAAAGGCGGTGTCGGAAAGACGACGACGTGTATCAATTTGGCAGCGGCAGTAGCGGAGCAAAGGAATCGCGTTCTCCTCATCGATATGGACCCTCAAGGCAACTCGACATCGGGGTTTGGCATCGATAAAAAAGCACTTCCCCTCACAATCTATGATTTACTCGTCGGCAAAGCGAGCGACGTCGGCCAAGTGATCATGAAAGCGAGGACGAGGCTCGACCTTCTCCCCGCCAATATCGATCTCGTCGGCGCGGAATTGGAGCTCGTCGAGATGAGGCCGCGCGATCGACAGCTGAAGAATCTCATCGTTCCGCTCCGTGATCAATACGATTACGTGGTGATCGACTGCCCTCCCTCGCTCGGTTTGTTGACGGTGAACGCACTCACGGCGGCAGACGCCGTCTTGATTCCCGTGCAGGCGGAGTATTACGCTCTCGAGGGGCTGATGCAGCTCATGACGACGCTCGGACTGGTGCGCAAATCATCGAATCCCGAGCTGCGCCTTGCAGGCGTCTTTATCACGATGTACGACACGAGGACGCAACTCTCAAAACAGGTGCGCGACGAGGTCGAATGGTATTTTCGTGAAGATTTTCTCAGGACGGTCATCCCGCGCAACGTGCGCCTGAGTGAGGCGCCAAGTCACGGCGCGACCATCTTTGAATACGATAAACGGTCGAAAGGCGCGAACAGCTACCGCCTGTTGGCTCGAGAATTGACTAAACGCTTGGAGAGCCTGGCTTGGAAAGACGGAACGCTCGGACAAATATGAGGCGACAAACAACAGGATCGTCGACGGAGCGGTTGGGAAACATCGAGATCAGATAGCGGGCAGCGACATATCGCCTTGCAGAAGTGAAAAACCGCCGGAGCGAGACCCTCGGACTCGGAAAGTGGCGAAACGAACGGAAAAGATCGGAGTATAGGAACATGAACGACGAAACGACACGGATGAAATCGAAACGCGGTTTGGGCAGAGGGCTCGGAGCCCTTTTTGAGGCAGTGCCCGAAGAAGAGCAAATAACGAAAACCGATCGGATTGTCGAGCTGAACATTAATATGATCGAACCGAACCGCGAACAGCCGCGGCAGGACTTTGATGAGGGCCGTCTCGACGAATTGACGGAATCGATACGCGACCAAGGCGTCATCTCGCCTTTAATCGTGACGCCGGTGTCAGCGCCCGACCGCTACATGATCGTGGCGGGAGAGCGTCGCTGGCGCGCCGCCCGCGCCGCCGGCCTGCATACGGTCCCCGCTATTATCCGTGAACTGACGGATGCTGAGGCGCAGCGTCAAGCCTTGATTGACAACGTGGTTCGCCAAGATCTGAACGCCATCGAGGAGGCTGTCGCGTTTGACCAATTGATCAGGCAGTACGATATGACACAGGACAGCTTGGCATCGGCGATCGGCCGAAGCCGTTCGGCCGTCACGAACACGCTGAGGCTGCTCAATCTTCCGGAAAACATCCGCGATATGGTGAGGCGAGGCGAGCTTTCGTCGGGACACGCGCGCGCGTTGCTCGCGCTGTCCGATGCTCGCGCTCAAAGTGACGCCGCCGCCGTTATACTCGCCAAACAATTGAGCGTCCGCGACACGGAGCGTCTCGTCAAAGAGATCAATGCGCCGCCCGCTCCGCCCGTTCAACGCGATCCCGCCGATGACCGCAAAGACCTTCACATCCGCGCGGTAGAAGAGCGGTTACGCCGGTCGCTGGGCACGAGGGTGACGATCAAGGACAGCAAAGCGGGGCGAGGGAATATCGTCATCCGTTACTATTCTGCCGATGAGCTGGAGCGACTCCTTGAGCTCTTAACCCGAGAGTAACGCTCGGCGTGTGACTTTGAAGGCACCCGGCGATTGATAACGGTCGAGGCGCGACGCCGGCACGAGAGGTGTTGTGTGAAATCTCGACAGCACAGGAGATATTATTCATGTGGGATGTTGTGAAGAGGCGTTTGGTTAAGCGCCGCGAGAGAACACTGCTTGAGGAGCGACAGCGGGCAAGAGAGCGAAAGCAGCGTCTGTTGGCGTTTATCCTTCCCGTACTCGCGTTTTACATCGGGTTCGTTCCGCACGGTCTCTGGCCGTTCGGGAATCGACATCTTCTGGCGTACGATCTCTATCACCAGTACGCGCCGTTTCTCTTGGAGCTGAAACGGAAACTCCTCTCCGGCGACACGCTCTTCTTTTCGTGGTCGGGCGGTTTGGGTGTCAATTTCTACAGCTTATTTACGTATTACATAGCCAGCCCGTTGAACTTGCTGATGGTTCTATTCCCCGATCAGAATATTACGGAAGCCGTCATGACATTGACGATCCTGAAAATCGGCTTCTCCGGTCTGTTTTTCCGCGAGTTTCTGTGCGGGACATACCGTAAGAGCGACCCCTTGGCTTCGCTCTTCGGCGCTTTCTATGCGCTGTCGGCATGGGTTTACGCTTATAGCTGGAACATTATGTGGCTCGATACGCTCGTGTGGTTCCCCCTCGCCGCATTGGGGCTCGTAGAGCTCGTACGCGGCGGCAAAGCGCGGCTTTTCGTCTTCAGCCTGACGCTTATGCTGATGACGAACTACTACACCGCATTCTTCGGGTGTGTATTCCTGTTCTTCTTCTACTTTGTACTGCGCGTACAGTTCAAGCAGCCCTTTCCGGGAGTCGGGAGGGAATCGCTCCGATTAGAGCCCTTGATCGCTTTCGGTAAATTTGCCGGTTTCTCTGTCCTTTCGGCGCTTCTTGCCGGGATAGTGTTATGGCCGACAGCAAAAGCGCTGTCGATCACGTCGGCCGCGAACGACGCGTTCCCAAAAGGTTTTACGTTTACGCAGGCGTTTCTGGATACGCTCGGTAGGATGACGCCGCTTCGCAGCCCGAACATCATGTCGGGGCTGCCGAACATCTACGCCGGCATGTCGGTGCCTCTCTTGTTGCCGACATTTTTCGCCGATAAAAAACGCCCGACGACAGTACGCCTCGCTTACGGAGCATTGCTCGCGTTTTTATTCTTCTCTTTCCAGTCTCGCACGCTGAGCTTCCTGTGGCACGGTGCGCATTATCCGAACTCGCTCGATTTCCGCTATGCTTTCGTGTTCGTCTTTCTCGTGCTCGCCATGGCGTACCAAGCGGCGGGGGACGAGCTTTCGCTTAAAATGAAGACGATCACCGGTACCGTCGCGCTGATCTTTGCGTTGCTCCTCGTCGAACAGAAATTTCAGCTGAACGACACGCTCTCGCATTGGAGGATCGTGACATTTGTCGTCTTTTCCGTCGGGTACTTAATGATTTTTGCCGGGATGAGAATACCGGATCTCCGACGCCTGCGTACCGATGACGCTCCGAACGACGGGAGACCGGAGGGCGCTTTGCCGCTACACCTGGGTGTTCGCTATGCGTTGTATGTCCGAAAAGAAAGGCGCGGCGGTTCTCCCGGTCATGCGAGGTCAGATGACAGTCAGGCCGGCGAAGATGCGTCGAGCGCGTCTTCGAATGGGCACTTGTCCGTGTCGGCGCGACAAATCGCCATCTGGGATAAGTTGTGGCATCGTCTCAAAATCAGGCGCAAGAGACTTCGCGTTCCCGATACGCGCACGCGTCTCGGCAAAATTCGCTATCAGCGCGCGCTGACCATCCTTTTTGCTTTTATGCTGACGGAAGTGCTGTTCCACGCGATTACGAGCGCCGCGCTCTACCAGCAAGTCGCCCCTTTAGGCGATCGCCAATATTACACGAGTAATCTCCATGCTTCGGAGATCTACGAGTACATCGCCGAGCTGAAACGTGAGAACAAAGGGCGTCCGTGGCGGGCCGAGATCCTCCCGGACACGTGCGTCAACGATCCGTTTCTGTACGGGACGAACGGTCTTTCGCTCTTTGCCTCGCCGTATCCGAAGGCTCCGATCGCCTATTTTTCCGATTTAGGTTACCCGACGAACGGCGTCAACAGTATGCAATACAAAGAATCGACGATCGTCATGGACAGCCTCTTGTCGATCAATCACCTCATCGTCAGGAACAGTCGCGTGTTTGACGACCGCTCGCGAACACTCGTCGCGACAGGAAAAGAGACGATGCTGTACGAAAATCAGGACGCGCTGCCCTTCGGCTTTTTTGTGTCGTCCGACGCCGGGTATCTCGATGGCGAGATCCTCCCGGAGGATCACCTCGACGTTCAGGCGCAGCTCCTGCACGCACTCGGCGGTGAAGCGAACGTATTCATCAAGGAGCCGTTCGTCCCGTGGGGACTGGAGGGCTGTTTCGTTGAGCCTTCGTACGATCCGTATTCCTTCCGTGTTGTGCGCGAAAAGGGGAATACCGAGTGGGCCTTTCTCGTTTACGATGTCCCCGAGGACGGCATTTACTACATCTCTTGGGAGGACATCTCCGCAGGCATTTCGTACAGCAACGGATTTATCGGGGATGATGACTTCTTCCAGCTCGGCGGCAGCAAGCGCGGAATCGGCGATGTAGGGTTTCTGGAAGCCGGATCAAAGCTGCATTTCCGTGTCAGCATGAACTCGGATCAAGACATTGACGGCGAGTTCCGCGCCTGCGTGAGCAGACTTGACGAAGAGGCGTGGAAGATTTCGAGAGCAAGGCTTGCGGCATACCCGCTCAAGCTCGAGTCCTTTAAATCCGGTTCCTTTGACGGGACGATCGCTGCACCTGAAAATGGTTATCTGTTCCTCCCGACGACGGTCAATCCCGGGTGGACGTTCAGGGTCGACGGTCAGGTGACGGAATCGAAAGCGATTCACGACTGTTTCATTATCTTGCCGCTCAGCGAAGGCGAACACACCATTTCGGCGCGTTTCGTCCCGGTCGGCTTTACGGCAGGCGTCCTGATGACCGTCGCGGGGTTTGCCTCGATCGCCG
>MTKW01000104.1_pt2 | contig 42921 bp, 35 predicted proteins | sample 1042761 | NCBI WGS metagenome assembly MTKW01 (sample SAMN06205366, study PRJNA360243) | anaerobic digester metagenome | biome: Wastewater treatment plant; feature: Anaerobic digester sludge; material: sludge; isolation source: anaerobic digester fed with sludge from wastewater treatment plant ... | reverse complement strand
GCAGATATCGTCCGCGACGGCGTGAAAAAATACGATAAGCTGATTTATTCAGTGAGCCCTAAATAATCATTTCCACAATCTTGAAGAAGACGTTAAGATTAATCAATTAATACTTCTTCATGATACAAAGGGAATTTTGATATTAGCAACTTTGCTTCTTCTCGAAGTTGATTTAATTTATCGTTATCTTCGATATAATTTGCTACTCTGTCCATTATAGAAGCAATCTGGATTACTTCATTCTCTTTTAATCCCCTTTGCGAAATGCATGTTGTCCCTATACGGGCACCGCTAGTTACAAATGGACTCAGAGGATCATTAGGTATCTGGTTTTTGTTAACTGTTATACCTATTGAATCCAGAGCATTTTGAAACTGTTTCCCAGTAATATTCTTGGGTGTCAAATCAACCAAAACGATGTGATTGTCAGTTCCACCGCTTACTATCCGAAATCCGTGTCTTCCCAACTCATCCGCCAGAGTACGAGAATTAATCAGCACCTGTTTCATTATTCCAATAAATTCGTCTGTTTGCATGTATTTTAGAGACCAAGCTTTTGCGGCCATCGTTGTAAGATGAATTGATCCTAGCGCACCCGGGAAAACACCCTTGTCCAATATTTTTGCATGTTCATTTTTGCACAGCACCATTCCTGATCTTGGTCCGCAAAATGTTTTTGTGGTTGAAGAAGTGACAAAATCAGCGTGAGGTACAGGAGAAGGTATAAGTTTAGCTGCCACAAGACCCGCAATATGTGCCATATCTACCATAAAAAATGATTTTGTAGCTTTTGCGATTTTTGCAATTCTTTCGTAGTCGATTAGCCTTGGATAACTACTTGCGCCTGCAATTATCAGTCTTGGCATAAACTCCCTAGCTAACTCTTCTAACTGGTTATAATCGATGGTTTCAGTTTTTTCGTCAACTCCATAAAACCTAAATTCGTAATGCTTAGACAAAAAATTCGCAGGGCTTCCATGTGTTAGATGACCACCTTGATCCAGCCTCATACTTAATACACGGTCCCCAGGAGATAATACAGCGGCATATACCGCGTAATTTGCTATTGAGCCAGAATAGGGCTGCATATTAGCATGTTCGCATCCGAAGACATCTTTCGTTCTCTGGTTCAGTAGTATTTCTAACTCATCAGCTATCTCGGATCCTGCTTGGAAACGGTTTCCCGGATAACCTTCAAGCGTTTTGTTAGTGAACAATGAACCGCACAATTCCATCACCTCTAACGGAACTGTAGATTCAGACGCAATCATTTCGATGTTGTTTTTTTGTCTCTCATACTCTTTTTTTGCAAGCAAATAGACTTCAGGATCCGATTTTCTTGTAAGTTCCAACATTAAACACCATTCCCTTTAGCTTGATTTATAGTAATTGTCACATTATTATAGCAGCAAAAAAATTACTGAAATTGACTTGCCTTGCATCAGAATTTGACCTGTTTTAGTCAGCCTTGTTAATTTTTTTGTTTTAAAACTACTTGGGTTCTTTGAATATCTCTTTCGGAAAATGTCGATAAATGGGATTAATACTTTGGTATCCCACAAAATCTGCGATTTGCTGAATGATAAGTTGTCCTTTAACCTTGAATTCTCTTCTTGGAGAAATATCTTTATAGACAAACAAATAGTGGCTGCCATGATTTATCGCTTGGTTCACCATGGATACCTGAATGTATTCGGAGGGCAAACTACCAGATTACGCATGCTGATAGGCCAATATCCGTTTATTTCAAGGGAGGGTGCTATGTCGTAGTCAACATATTTGTCACGGTTGACTCACCGTCATTATTATGGAGATTACCACTTGATGAAACTAACAGCTGAACCATAACACATTGAATAAAGCCAAGAAATCTGTCATAATTATTTTAGTGATTTCGGCATAACTATGAACGAGGGGGTTCGGGTCTCTGCCGGGTAGCCGTCTTAGCTCGACTATCGAAATACAATAGAGGCAATGAATCCATAACGTACAGTATATTATTGTATTTTTTGTGTTTCATCCTTCTCGGTCACGGTGCTGTCAACAAATTAAAAAGAGGAGATGTAAAAAATGTTTAAACTGAAAGAACATGGCACGACAGTCGGCACTGAGATCATGGCAGGTTTGACAACGTTCTTTGCAATGGCATACATCATCGTTGTTAACCCGTCAATTCTCGCTCAGTCTGGCATGGAGTGGGGCGCTGTATTCCTCGCTACCATTATTGCCTCGATCATCGGCACTCTTGTAATGGGTCTCGTTGCAAATGTGCCTTACGCTCAAGCTCCCGGAATGGGGCTCAACGCATTTTTTGTCTATACGGTGTGCTTTCAACTGGGGTTTACATGGCAGCAGGCTCTGTCGATGGTATTTATTTGCGGCATATTAAACATACTCATCACAGTGACCAAGCTCCGCAAACACATCATTAAGGCCATTCCGCTCAGCCTACAAAATGCTATCGGAGGAGGCATCGGCATTTTCATCGCCTACATCGGACTGCTCAACGTTGGCTTCATTAATTTTGACGCCGGCGTGCCTGCGATTCCGCCTATTAACAAGCCTGTTCTGTGGCTGTTCCTGATCGGTTTGGTGCTGACAGTTGTGCTTACCCTTCTGAAATTCAGGGGCGCGATACTAACGGGTATTATCGTTACGGCTCTTATCGGCATACCCATGGGTATTACCGCAACAGGGGACACGATCAGTTTTACTGAAGCAGCCGCAGCGCTTCCCACGACCTTCGGCGTCATATTCACAAAAGAGGGCCTCGGGTCCATGTTCTCCGATGCCAGCAAGATCCCTCTTGTTCTCATCACGATTTTCTCTTTGAGTCTGTCTGACACATTTGATACCATCGGAACCTTCATCGGGACCGGTCGTCGTTCGGGCATCTTCAGCGAGGAAGACGAAAAAGCTATGGAAAGCGGCGCAGGTTTCAAATCCAAAATGGACAAGGCTCTGTTTGCGGACGCTACGGCAACTTCCATCGGCGCTATCTTCGGTACCTCCAACACAACCACATACGTGGAGAGCGCCGCCGGCATTGGCGCCGGCGGACGCACAGGCCTCACCAGCGTTGTCGTCGCGATCTGCTTCGCATTAAGCGCGTTCCTTGCAACGTTTGTGAGCGCAATCCCATCTGCTGCTACAGCACCAGCATTAATTGTCGTAGGTGTCATGATGATGTCTTCCTTCAACGATATCGACTGGGCCGAGCTCACGGAAGCAGTCCCCGCATTCTTTGCAGGCGTGTTTATGGCTCTGTGCTACAGCATCTCATACGGTATCGCGGCAGGATTCATCTTCTATGTGATCGCAAAGATCTGCAAGAAGGAGGTAAAAGACATTCATCCAATCCTCTGGGTGGCATCATTCCTGTTCATCCTGAACTTCGTACTGCTTGCCTTGCTGTAAGTTATGTAAACAGTCAATGGCTTTAGTTGAGAAAACGCTCAACTAAAGCCTCACAGCAAAAGAGGCCGCCCTGCCTGCTCAATGAGAAACAGGGCGGCTTTTCAATGGTTATCGTTTTCTTATTTCTCCGTTGAAAGTGAGATAAAACAAAAAATAAAGCAGCCGAACAAGGCTACTTTACGTATGGAGCGGGTGAGGGGAATCGAACCCCCGTATTTAGCTTGGGAAGCTAATGTTCTGCCATTGAACTACACCCGCGTACGCGACCATCATGCCATGCCCCGCAAGTCTTGATTTGAATAACAGCATGACGCGCTTCTATCTGATGCATTATAGCACGATCACGCGAGCCATGACACAACCTCCCTCAAAGAAACGAAACATCGTCTTTTTGTTGCATCGGCAGATGCGGTATGCGAACCGTTGTCACTCGCCGGCCGGGAACATCGGCTGTTCATCAACTAATGAGTGGACTTGTTGTACTTTATCCGTTGCAGAACGTGTTCGATGGCAGGCCGCAGTTTCCTCGTGCCGCCGCCTTGGCTGACAATTTCCAAGGCAAGATCGGGTCTTATGACTATACTTCCTGCAAGCAGACTGATGCCGTGCCTAGAGAAAACGGCGGGACACATGGGTGTCGACGGTCCAACGAGGCAGACCTCTCTTGCGCCCCGACAGTGCTCTAAAACCGAGTCAATCGTTTGGTTGATGAGGCTCGTCGCGGTGAGAACGATGACGTCACAGCTTGGCAGATATTGCGGAATCTCTTCCGAAGGATAATAGCCGCTGCCGTCTTCGACCTCCTTTTCAAAGACATAAATCTTATCGGTCAGAGATCGTATCTGCATGAGGATGGGACCAAAGGCTCCCACCATGCCGAAGGTATCCTGCCTCTGTAGATTGAGGACGTCCGCCACGTTGGCACGGGTCATGTCGGGAGTTTCCCGATTCATCAGGGCGTTGATGGTAGCGAGACCGAGAGCCGCTTTAATCCGATGATCCGATTTAGCCCACGTCAGCATTTCCGCCGCCGGCAAACCGAGCAGTGTGCCGGCAGTTCCCAGAACAGAGCACGTATGTCCTGTTTCTCGACGAAAAGTGTACGCCAGACCGCAGCCGCCTCCGCTCAATTCCACGCAGGTGTAGCCAAGGCCGATCCGAATGTCTTTAACAACCTGATCGCCGGCTTCCGGCGCAATATAACTAATAAGTTCATCAATGATCATAAGTACCTCCTCGGTGTTGCCAATGCCTTCTAAGACCTGCACAGCGACATAACGACGACCCGCGACGATGTGAACGCAGAAATGATAATTCTATGCGTTTTCGCCCTTCTTGTTCAGCATTATGTTGAGCAGCAATTCGTCCATATTGTCCATGCCTTCTCTCGAGATGCGCTCCATATTCTTGATCGTCTCTTCGACATCACACTCAATAACGCCGTCCGTCGGGGCGATTTGCTTGCCTTGCATGGCGACAGCCACCGCCTGAACGGCTGAATAAATGCAAGCGGAAACTTTTAATGAGCAGCCTGGTTTCGCTCCGTCGCAAATCATGCCGGTCACTGTACCGAACATGTTCTGTACGGCTGCGATCACATGCTCAATACCTCCGCCCCGCAGCAGCACGATTCCCGCGCTCGCGCCGACCGCCGCCGCCGTCGCGCCGCAGAGCGGCGACAGGCGACCGAAACTCTTTTTTACATGGACGGCGATGAGATGACTCAAGGTCTGAGCCCGTGTCAGCTCTTCCTCCGTACTCCCGAGATAACGCGCGGCACTTAAAACGGGTATGGTTGCGGTGAGTCCTTGATTACCGCTCCCCGAATTGCTCATGACGGGCAATGAAACGCCAACCATCCGCGCATCGGTTGCGGCGGCCGTCCAAGCGGCACAATAATCCGATAACGAGCAACACTCGACGTCAGGAACATCTTTTCCGCCGCGACACGATTTCGCTATGGAACGCCCGACCTCAAGTCCGTATGAGTTTGTCATCCCCTCAACGGCGATCCTCTCATTCAGTTCGACAGCCTGTCGGATGAGATCGAGTTTCTCAAGGTCAACCGTCATTGCGAAATTCCAAACGTCGCGCAAATCATCAGCCGTAATGGAGTCAGTCAACTCCTGGACTTGACTCGTATCATTCAAAAATGTCAGCTCACCGTCGCGCTCCAGTTCCATAATGAGATCGTGCTTCCAAGCTATGGTCGCCCGCCCCTGATGGTTCTTCGAGCGAACAATGACATCGATATATAAAGAAGGCGTTCCCTTAGGCGCTAGATCGAGCGCAACCTTGCCCTCGGCGCACAGCATGCGAGCCGCGGCAATATCCTCTTCGCGAATATCTCGGAGAACTTGCAAGTTGAGAGAAGGATCGCCCCCGACGGCACCCAAAGCGACCGCCATCGCCGCGCCCATATCGGATGTCCCCGGTATGTAAACGCTCATGGCGTTCTTGTAGATACTGATACTTGCCTGCAGCTCAATCGATTCGATCGGCTCGTCGTATCCCGTCTCTTTTCTTGCCAGTGCCCCCGCAAACGCCACGGACACCGGCTCCGTACAACCAAGCGCGACAACAAGCTCTTCTTCCAACTGTTGAAGATAATATTCCTGATTCATCCAATCCTACCTCAAATGATCGTTCTGCTTTACCGAAATTCTATCATTCATTGTACCGTATACTCTAATAATATTACTTCGACATTGCTCCGACAAAGACGCGGAAGGCAATTACATAAGCGTCTACTCCTGCGCCAAACCGGAAGTGATCAATACGAGATAGCGTTACAGCGCCCTCATGCATCTATACTTCGGTGCTCTAACCCGCTTGACGTTGCGTATGGCAGATCAGGCGGGTTTATCTTGCCTCAACACCGCTATAGGAACTCAACACTTAAAGCATGAGCGACCTGTACAAGGAAAACGCTTTTTCAAGATCTTTCAGCGAAACGCGCTCATTCTCGTGATGAACGTCGGCGAGGTCTCCCGGCCCGATGATCACCGGAGTCAATCCCGCTTCTCGCAACACGTTGGCATCCGTGCTGCCGGCAAAAATCGTCTCGTCAAAGGCGCCTAATGAATGTATTTTTAAGACGAGACGATGGTCCGACGCCGTCACCCAAGGTTCTCTCGTGTCTTCTGCCAAGAATTCGGCCTTTACGTGATGAGTTGTCTCAATTTCGGCGAGCATATGATTGAGGCGCGAAATTTCATCGGCGCAAGAACTCATCGGCGAGACGCGACAATCCAGACCCAACCGGCAAACATCGGGGATAATGCCGGGTTCGAGTCCTGCGTGAATCGAAAGCGGTTGCCAGTATGATGGTGCTTCCAATCCGTATAGGCTGCGACGCTCCTTTTGCTCACGATCGCCCCGCCTCATCTGAGGAGATGTCCAACAGGCATTGAGGTTCCGTAGAGATCGGACGATGTCTGCGGCGACATCAATAGTATTAACGCCTTCTCCGGGACGTGAACCGTGAGCCGTTTTACCTCGTATCACGAGTTCGCCATACGTCCGGCCGCGAGAGATCCGGCAAAGCGTCATACCTGTCGGTTCACAGACGACAAGGTCGGAAAGCTTAGCCATGAGGGGATGTTTGAGAAATGTGCGTGAACCGCGCATCGCATCTTCTTCATCACATGTCAAAAGTAAATGGACTGTGCGACTCGGAAGTATAGAGGCACGCGCAAGCTCGCTCATCGCGAGCAGGACGCATGCAAGTCCGCCCTTCATATCTGCCGCTCCGCGACCTATCAACCAACCGTTTTGAACGTGAGCTTCAAAAGGGGATGTCTGCCAGCGAAGCAATTCGTCGTTCCAAACAGGCACAACATCCATATGTCCTGTGAATGCAAGCGGATCATCGTCTCTATCGCCCGGCAATGTAATGATTAAATTTGCGCGATTCGAAGTGACCGGGACACGCTCGACGTGCAGATCGTTCTTTTTACAGTATCGAATTAAAAACTGCTCAACGAGAGATTCACGACCGGGCGGGTTCTCGCTCGGCAAGCGAACGAGATCAGACACTAGATTGATCAATTCCTGACGTTGTTCGTTTCTTAAAATAGAAGTCGGTGAATCGGCTTGTACAGGATTATTTTGAGCGTCTGCTTCGTGTGGCTCTTTCATACAATAAACTAATTCGGATCGACACCGTCCCAGAGCGATTCTTCAACAGGGTTCAACTGTTCGCGGCATTGAGGGCAATCAAGCGAGGCGATATGTGTACGCTTGACGTGCGACATGCGCTCCCCGCATTCAAGACAATAGTACGTCGCCGAAAGCGTGTGATCTTTTGTAATAAGCCTCACGCGTTTCTTCACATCGAGCGTTCCGCATGAGCGACAGCGGTAAAGCTCGCGCGAAAAGTCGATCTCGCAGTCATCGCGCTGCACGAGATCAATCGCGATCGCCGGATCAACCTTGCCGCGGCGAATCTCTTCCATGATCTCTTTGAACATAAAGCGATCTTCACCGCTTCGACCCAGATAATACGTTTCCTTAAAATCGCACCCGGGGCAAGCCAACGTATACGCGATGCGCCAAGGAAGGCGGAACGGCTTGGATGCGGCGACGTTGATTTTTGTACCTTCAACAGGAGCGTCCACTTCGAGGAAGAGCATGGTGTAGCTCCGACCCTCTTCTTCGATCGTCGTCGTCACCATCGAGATGGCGACATCATCACCCTTTTTCTTTTTTCTCGTCCCGGGGATGTTGTCGAGCAACACGGCGCGCCACGTGCCGTTATTAGCAGGCACCAGATCGGTAATGCGAACGAACTCGATTGTCATCGCATCGACGGGGAGCGGCTCCGGCTCGCCCTCGACCTCGACGTCCTTCGCTTTGATACCTTCTTTTTCCGCCTGTTCATAGGCAGCTAAAAGAACCTCTGTATATTGATCGACGCTTTCATTAAAAGTCTTTTCCAATATCTGTTCGTCTCTGATCCAAGCAGCCTTCAAGATTGCGGGACGAAGCGGGTCGCGAAGATGATCGAGCTGGCGAAGTGAGAGAGTGCAGCGCAGAAGGAGATCAGACTCATGAAAATCGAGAACGCCTCGGACAAAAGGATGTTTCTCCAATTCTTCCGTCGGTTTAACAATGCGCACGAGCATCGTCGGCAACATGGATGCCTGCGCGACAAGCACTTGGTCGCCATCAAAAAACTTGTATGTTTCATCTTCCTCATCACAGAAGCCTAGAAAGGCAATGCGCATCGTATCGTCAAGGTAGGCATACCCGAGATAGCCCGAATCGCTCTCAGGCAAAGATTCCATTCCCGTCAGAGTACAGAGCTTTTTATCGGGAGAGATCATAAGGAATTTTTCATCGAGCTGCCAAAACTCGGAAGTTCTGAGCATGTGACGTTTAACACGTTTTGCGTTCAATTTTTTCATCAGTTCGCTCCTTGACAGATAGATTATGGAAACGGCGGATACAAAACGGATCCAAACAAATCAATTCAGTTATTACAGCCGAAAAAGGCACCTGACCCCCGTCGCATTCACGTGCCGCAATCGGTCAGGTTGCCCCATTTGCTTTAAAGCACTTTTATTATATATGAATTTTCTTCGCCGCGCAGTACGTAAATACACAAAAACCTGCCTGTGAGGGGCAAGGAGTTATCGACCCTGAAACGGCGGCGCTTTCTCTTTGTTGACAAAAGCGCGCATCGCGTTTCTCTGATCGTCGGTATCAAAACACCGACTGAATTGCTCCGTTTCGATCGCGAGCCCGTCAGAAAGTGTGACGCAGAGTCCCTCATAGATAGCACGTTTTGCGTTTCGTATGGCGACAGGAGCTTTCTCTGCAATGTTGTTCGCAATCTCGAATGCGCGCTCGAGAAGTGATTCCGGTTTCGCTATTTCCGCGACAATCCCGAGCGCTAACGCCTGCTCAGCGTTGAGACGTCTGCCCGTAAAAATCAAGTCACAGGCGACCATAGAACCGGCGAGGCGCGCGAGACGCTGTGTCCCCCCGAAACCGGGGGTAATGCCGAGACCTGTCTCCGGGAAAGCGAAGCGAGCTTTTTCGGAAGCGATGATCAGATCGCACGCAAGCGCCAGTTCAAAACCGCCGCCCAAGGCGTAACCGTTTACGGCGGCAATCGTAGGCACCGGGAATGAAGATAGTTTGTTCATCGTCACATGACCTGCGCGTGCAAAAGAAACAGCTTCCTCCCGCGTCAAATCCGCCATCTCTGCGATGTCCGCGCCGGCAACGAAAGCGCGGTCACCTGCTCCCGTGACAATGAGGACTCTCAAATCGCGATCCTTCTCAAGCGCGTCGAGTGTATCCGATAGTTCTTTGAGAACAGCCGTATCTAACGCGTTCAACCCCTCCGGTTTATTGATCGTAAGGAGTGCGACAAATTCTCTCTTTTCAACTATTATGAATGCCATTATTCTCTCCCGCTCATACCATGTCGCCGTGTAACGGCAACTACATCTGTGACAGCCAGTACGTCGTTAAAAGCATTTTTGGCAAAACGAAACACCGTGCCTTAAAAAGGATTTGCGCCGATTACGGACATTCAGCGATGGTCGCGACACCCTGGCCGCCGCCGATGCAAAGCGCCGCAAGTCCGCGCTTTGCGCCGCGCCTCTTCATCTCGTACAACAAGGTAACGAGAATACGGGCACCTGATGCGCCGATAGGGTGTCCGATGGCGATAGCGCCTCCGTTGACGTTGACTTTATCGTGATCGACATCGAGCTCTCGAGCTACGGCGACGGCCTGAGCGGCAAAAGCCTCATTGTATTCAAACAGATCGATCGCATCGAGCGTCAAGCCTGTGCGCTCCAGTATCGCCTTCGTTGCGTAATAGGGCCCCATACCCATGTATGCCGGATCGAGTCCTACCGAAACGCCCGCCCTGATCGTTGCGAGGGGCTCGATACCGAGCCCGTCGGCTTTTTCGCGACTCATGACGACGAGCGCCGCCGCACCGTCATTAATGCCGGAGGCGTTGCCGGCCGTTACCGTACCGTCCTTTTTGAAAGCGGGGCGAAGCTTTTCAAGGCCTTCGATTGTCGTGTCGAGTCTCGGAAATTCGTCTACGTCAAAATCAAATTCGCGATGTCTTTCTTTGATGTGGACGGCGACGATTTCCTCATTAAAACGGCCATTCTCGATCGCGTCCCTCGCCTTGAGCTGACTTGCCAAAGCGAAAGCATCCTGATCCTCGCGAGAAACGCCATACTTCTCGGCGACATTCTCCGCCGTCATCCCCATATGGTAATCACCAAAAACATCCCAGAGGCCGTCCGTAATCATGCTGTCGACGAGCGAGCCGTGCCCCATCCTGTAACCGTATCTTGCCTTGTCGAGAAGATACGGCGCGGCCGACATGTTCTCCATGCCCCCGGCGATGACAATGTCGGCCTCACCGCTGCGGATCAGCGATACGGCCAGGTTGACAGTCTTCAAGCCCGAACCGCAGACATTGTTGATTGTCGTCGCGGGGATACTCGGAGGCAAGCCGGCAGCGATGGCAGATTGCCGTGCGACGTTTTGCCCTTGACCTGCGGCCAGTACGCAGCCCATCAAGACTTCATCGACCGCGTCGCCATCGAGTCCCGCACGCGCCAATGCTTCTCGCATCACAACCTCACCGAGTTTTACGACGGGAACCGACGCGAGCGTCCCTCCGAACTTTCCGACTGCCGTACGGCAGGCACTTACAATAACAACTTCTTTCATTCTCGTTCGTCCTTTTCTTTACCTCTTATACTGATAGAACCCTTCTCCCGATTTCCGTCCGAGCTTGCCGGCGCGTACGAGGCGCCGCAACATGAGGCTAGGTCTATATTTCGGATCTCCCGTCTCGCTGAAGAGTACTTCCATAATGGCCAACACGATGTCAACGCCGACAAAGTCGGCAAGCTCAAGCGGTCCCATCGGGTGGTTCGCCCCCAACTTCATCGCCTGATCAATGTCCTCGCGACTGGCGACACCGCGATCCAACAGCTCGACCGCCTCGTTGATCATCGGGATCAGGATGCGGTTGACGATGAACCCGGGGCTTTCACGGCAGACGACAGGTTCCTTGCCGATTGAGCGCACAAGGTCAAGCGCTGCTTCCATCGTTTCATCACTCGTGGCATCCCCGCGAATGACCTCGACGAGTTTCATCACGGGCGCAGGGTTGAAAAAATGGATGCCCAGAAACTTGTCTTCGTGCTGAAGACCGCTTGCCATCTCCGTAATGGAAAGCGAGGAGGTGTTGCTGCCGAACAGGCATTCGGGAGCGCAAATGATATCGAGCGCTTCAAACAGTTCGCGCTTGGCGCCCATCTCTTCGTAGATCGCCTCCAAAACAAGCGACGCGTCAGATGCATCGTTCAAATCGACGGAGCGCGAGAGGCGCCGAAGCGCCGTATTGACCTCTTCCGCCGTCATCCGCCCTCTTTCTTCCTGTCTTTTAAGCTGTTTTTCGATCATGGCATACCCGCGGTCAACGAGCTCTATCGTTCGGTCGAACATGACGACCTCGTACCCGTTGACTGCAAACGTCTGCGCGATCCCCGATCCCATCGTGCCGCAACCGGCCAGAAATACTTTCATTTACTATCCCTTTCTGTTTCTATTTATTGGCAAATACGTATTTTCCCGATTTTTCCGTGTGACAACAACTTTTTCCATAGGATACCGTCGTCATTGTTATCGGCACAGCACGCAACAAAGCAATTGCACTAAAACACAAGCCCGGATGCCATCGTCTCCGCTTCGGGCGCCTCCAGGAGCGGTAAGAGCGATTCGAAAAAGTCTAAAATCTCCGGATTCTGAAGCGCGTCACGGTTCGTCACTTTGCGGCGATGCAAAATATTCGTCACGGCGCTTTCCACGATTTTACCATTCAACGTCTTCGGAATGTCCTTTGTCTCCATAATTAGCTTCGGGACGTGACGGGGCGAGGCGTTCCGTCGAAGCTCCGTCCGAATCCGTTTAGCGACGTCAGCCGTCAACGTCTCCCCCTGCTTCATCTGCACGAACAAAATGACGCGCTCGTCGTCTTCGAATTGCTGCCCGACGGCCAGCGAATCTTGAACCTCGTCGACTTTTTGAACTTGCGCGTAGATCTCCGAGGTGCCGATGCGCACGCCGGACGGTTTCAGAATGGAGTCGGAACGGCCGTAGAAAGTGACGCCGCCCGTATCGGAGTGCACTTCGATATAATCGCCGTGACGCCATACGCCGGGAAACACATTGAAGTACGCGTCATGATACCTTTGCCCGTCGTGATCGTCCCAGAAATAGATCGGCATGGGCGGAATCGGGAAGGTGCAGACGAGTTCGCCCTGCTCATCGTATACGACCTCACCCTTGTCATCGAACGCCTTAACCGGCTCGCCGAGTCCCACGCACTGAAGTTCATTACTGTAAACGGGCTCCAACGGGTTGCCGAGACAGAAGCAACCGTTGATGTCGGTGCCGCCGGCAATCGAACAGAAATGGAGATCGCTCTTGATCGAGTCGTAGATATACTTGAATCCCGCATCGGAGAGCGCGGAACCTGTCTGCGAGATGTTTCGAAGGTGCGAGAGGTCGGCATGGTCTTTCGGCACGAAACCTTCCGCCATAAGCGCGTGAATGTAACTTGCCGAGAGTCCGAAGAGGGTCACTTTCTCCTCTTCGAGAATTTTCCAAATGGCCGACGTATCGGGGTACGAGGGGTTGCCGTCGAACAGGACGAGCGAACAGCCTGTCCCGAGCGCGGCGAGCATCCAATTCCACATCATCCACGAGCACGTCGTGATGTAGAGCATGCGGTCTTTTTCCGTCACATCGTGATGGAGGGCGATTTCCTTGAGCTGATTGATGAGAAGCCCCGCCTGCGACTGGACCATACATTTAGGTTTTCCCGTCGTCCCCGAGGAAAACATCACGACGAGTGGGTGCGTAGCGGGCAGTTGCTCAAACACAAACGGCTCCGGCACGTCGTCCGCGAGGTAATCATGCCAACTGACGCCGTTCGGCACCGTCCGGATGCGGTCGTGTTCGCCGGCGTAATGGGCGAAGACGACTCGTTCCACGCTCGGGATACCTGCTGCCACTTCGGCCGCGCGCTCCGTCACATCAAAAGGACGACCCTTGTAAGTGTAGCCGTCCACCGTGAAAAGAATCTTGGGTTCAATTTGTCCGAGACGGTCGATCGCCGCCGTCGGTCCGATATCGGTCGCGCACGAACACCAGATAGCTCCTATGGCAGATGCGGCCAGCATCGCGATGATCGTCTCCGGCATATTGGGCATGTACGCGGCGACGGTATCTCCGGGGACGATCCCCTCCGTCCGCATGGCCGTAGCGAGTCGTTCAACGCGATCGCGCAACTCGCGCCAAGTGAGCGTTCGACGCGTGTGGTTCTCGCCTCTGAAGATCATGGCGATCTCGTCGCTTCGTCGGTCGCGGAGCATGTTCTCCGCATAATTCAGCATCGCGCCGGGAAACCATTCCGCCCCGGGAAATTTCGTCAAGTCATCGACGACTGCGTCGTAATGGCGCGATGTGATGATATCGAAGAAAAACCAGAGCTCATCCCAGAAGATTTCCGGTTGTTCGATACTCCATTGATGCAATTCCCGATAGCCGGAAAAAGTCAATCCGCGACGTTCCTCAAGCTGCTTCATGAACGACTTCATCTCCGACACGTTGATACGATCCTCGCTCGGTCTCCACAGTATTTCCCTCATTGTTTCCGCTCCTTATCCTGTCTGTACGTCACTACGCTGATGTCGCACTTCCCTCGCCCGACACTTTTTATATCGTCATTCATAAGTCTCAGATCACGCATATCGTGCGCTTTCCCCTGTTTGACGTCTCTTATCAAGTTCCATCACGAAGTAGCTGGCGACGTCATCCGCATATTTGCCCGGCCCGAACCCGGCATCACAACCGAGCTCCTTCGCCAACTCGTGTGTCACGCGAGGCCCTCCTAGGATAAGCAGGAAGCGATCTCGGACCGATTCCGCTTCCAGCAATTCAACAAGCTCCGTCACATTTTGAATATGAATGTCCTTCTGTGTCACCGTCTGAGAAACGAGCATCACATCGGCGTCGAACGCGATCGCTTCGCGAATATACTCCTCGTTCGGAACCTGGCTTCCGAGGTTGAGCGCTTCAATCATATCGTAGCGCTCCAGCCCGAAGTGGCCGGCGTAGCCCTTCATGTTCATGATGGCGTCGATTCCGACCGTGTGCGCGTCCGTTCCGGTGCTCGCTCCGATGACTCTGATTTTGCGGCCGAACCGTTCGCGAATCACGGCATCCGTCTCCTCCATGCTCATAACGTGTACATCGACCGTTTGTACTTTAATCTTCGAGTAATCGATACCCATTTCATGTGATCCGTATGCGACGAAGAATGTAAACCCCTCATCGAGCGCTTCGTGCCAGGCGATCACCGGATCCGTCAGTCCCATAGACAGCATAATTTCTCTGGCTGCTTCGACGGCGCGATCGCCGTCGGGCACGGGCAACGTGAAGCTCACCTGAATGCGCCCGTCATTCATCGTGTCGCCGTACGGTTTCACCCGGTGCTCGGTCGGCATCGCATGTCCCCCCTCATGTCCCGGATTTTTCTGTTTCATATCACTTGCGCTCCCCCTGTTGCTCCGCCAAAAACAAGTCGACGAAGGGATTCTCATAGCGTTCGCCTTTTGCGACGACGCCGTCAAGCCCCTTTCCGCCCGCGCGGCGACGCTTGATGCCTGCGAACAGCCCCGTTTCAAGCGCATGAAAAAGTCCGTCGACGCGAATGTTTTCCAAAAGCTCCAGCGCTTCGCTCAAGACTTGATCGGCGCGCCGTTCCATCAGACCGCCTTCTTTGTATTCAATCTCCGATGAGAAATCGGCCATCGCGCGCTTGATGTAGCGTGCGTTCTCGATCGCCAGAGCGCGATCGGACATATGCGGCGTATGGATCGCCTCCGTCATCATGCCGAGCAGAAGAAAGCGCTGATCCGTCAAGACAGTCACGGCGTTGAACAGAGCGTCCTGAACATGTCCCCTGAAGATATTCCCCGTCATGTATTTCGTCGGCGGCATATATTTGAGAGGCGCTTTCGGGAAGATCTGGCGAGCCATCTGCGCCTGAGCGAGCTCGTACACGAAAGAGTTTTCCAACTCGGGATTCATTTCAAAGGCGTGCCCGAGCCCCATCTGCTCTTCCGCCATCCCCGCGCGGAGGGCGAACTGCTCATTGATAAACTGCGATGCGAGCACTGTATGCGCAGCCTCCCACGCATCGGCAGTCGTCAAGTAGTTGTCTTCGCCCGTGTTGATGATGATCCCGGCCGCCCCGTTCACCATGCGTGAAAAACTCTGATCAATGAGCGTACGCTGCATGTTGATGTCGCGGAAAAGAATTCCGTAAAGCGCGTCGTTCAGCATCACATCGAGACGCTCAAACGCTCCCATGACGGCGATCTCCGGCATGCAGAGCCCCGAACAGTAATTGCACAACCGCACGTAGCGACCGAGCTCGTCGCCGACTTCATCGAGCGCCGCGCGCATCAACCGGAAATTTTCCTGTGTCGCCATTGTTCCGCCGAAGCCTTCCGTCGTCGCGCCGAAGGGAACGTAATCGAGCAGACTTTGCCCCGTCGTCCTGATCACGGCGATCACGTCGGCCCCTTGGCGAGCGGCGGCTTTCGCCTGCACCATGTCCTCGTAGATATTGCCTGTCGCCACGATCGCATAGAGGAGAGGGCTTGGGCGTTCGCCGAACTTTTCTATTTTCTTTTCGCGAAATCGCTTGTTCTCACGTATACGCTCGAGCGCTTTTTCCGCCTGTTCTTTCGCCCAGAGTGAACACGCAAACGGATCGGCCTGTTCAAGGCGCGTGAGGTCAATGTCGCCTGAAGCAATCCCTTCGGCAAGTTTCTGCTGAGACAGACCGGAAGTCAGAATACCTTGGGCGAGCCAGTAGGCGACACCTTCGCCCAAGACACTTTTGTCCTTCAGGTGGTCAACCACGATGTTGGAGAGCGGAACATCGAACGCGTCGACGCCGTCAATTCCGAAAAGGCGCGCAATCGATCGCTCGACCGTCACCGTCGTGAAACGGCTGAGACGGTCGTTGACATCGTCGGCAATGGCGGAGGAAGCTTCCCGCGCTTTTGCCACCTTGTCCCAGTTCAATTTCAGTTCCGCCACGGTTACCCCCTTTGTCGTTTTTCTAGCGCTTGTCTCTCCCGTTCACGTCATCTATAAGTGCGAGAATTTCTTTGTCCAACCCGAGGAGCTCCGCAATACGAATTGCGTCGGTCGGAACGGAGGCGCCGCCGCCAACGTGTTCGAGGCGATAATCCATCAAGGCCTCAATCCTGCTGACGGCCTCGCGATCCGACGCGGGGAGGCCGTCCGATGCGACGTCATCGAGCGCTTCCGATTGAATCCCGCGAATCCTCACATGTGCGATGTCGTCACCGCCGGGAACGCGGTAATGTGTTGAGATGACAAACGATCCGCGTTGGTTGCCGTAAAACCGCGCCAAGGCTCCGACGAGGGCAGTCGCCTCTTCGGGGTTTGTCCCTCGACACGGCTCGTCCATGACGACAAGTCCGCGTTTTTGTCGAGCGAGCGCGGCGTCATCGCGGATCCTTACGATCTCGTTGCCGAAAGAGGATAGACCGCGCTTCGTAGTATCGAGATGGTCGGAACTGTAGCTGATGAATTCGTAAAGAGGCGTCGCAGATGCGGCCGCGGGCGGGTAATATCCAAGCTGGATCAGGATGAGCGCCAACGTCATCGACTTCAGGGCAACCGACTTGCCGCCCATATTCGGACCTGACAAGACGATCGTCCCCGGCGGAAGTGAAATCGATTGACGGACAAAGGCCGCCCCCCTCTTCCGCAGATCTTCCTCGACGACAGGATGACTCATATCCTCAAGTATTGCAGGAGCGCCTTCTTCAAGAAGCGTAGGCTTCCCCGATCCCCAGTGATCGGCCAAAACGGCTCGAGCAAGGCGGAAATCGAGAACGCCGACAGCTGAAAAGTTCGCCTTCAACTCGTCAAGGTGCACTGTCAAGGCATCCGTCAACCGAGCCCGGACGGCTGCCTCTTCGCGCTCCTCCTCCGCGACAAGAGATGCTCTTTCAGTGAGCAGCGCCTCGCGCGCGCGCGCTTTACCCGATTCCATCCGGCGCTCAATAGCAGAACGATGTTTCCGCAATTCAGCTAAACGTGGCGAGTATTCATCGTAGAGATAAAACCCGCTCGTCTTTCGATCGCCCGGGTCGAGCAACGCTTCAGCCTCCGTCATCGCGGTCACCGAAACCGATGCCGCGCGGAGGAGCGGCTCCATTGACGACAACTCGCGGAAAAGCTGCAGCGCCTGTTTGATCTCGAAAAGTTCCGTCACCTCGAGCGGACGATTCTTTTCAAGTCCTGAAAGCGTGCCGTGCAAATCGCGAAACCTTCCGAGCGTCACTGAGGCGCGCCTCACGTCTTTCGGGTGTCTGTTGAGAAAAGCGATGAGCGACTCGATCGCATCGAACTCTCTCTCGAGCAAAGCGCGATCGGAGGGCTTATAGAATGTGCGTTTCGCCTTCAGTTGCCGACCTTGAGGCGAATAACAGCGACAGGCGTCAAGCACCTGCGGCAGACCTAACCTCTCTTCGTCCCGGCGACTAATAATCAGCATTGTTCACCTTCTATATATTCTTATTAGTCCGTCAAACGAGCGCCGGACCGAGCTCACATACAGGGACGTCCACGACGGATCCGATCGCCTCCAGTATATCTTCGCTGCGGGCGGTCGACCCATCTCGCCGCATCGGATTGACGCAAATGATCGGAAGCGACAGTTCCGACAGAACGGCAAGTTCGATCGAGCGCTGTCTCAACCGCTGCATGATCTGCTCGCCGAGAAAAAATCGCGTTCCGTCTTCCGCGACGAGCGTCATATCGACGAACTCACTGTCAGACAGCAATGATTCCACCACATTGTCGGTAATCGCCCCTTTCAAAAACAGAACCGTATCGTCTTTACGGAGCTCTTCGGCGATCGATTTTCCTTCCCCGACAATGGAGAGCAGCGGCATCGACCTCGTCCGCATCGTTCGTTCTGTTTGTACACACGATACCGACGCGTCTGAACCGATCTCGGTAAGAAAGACAGCGCGATGCTCCGGACGCCCTTCCATCGCTTCATGAATTTTTTTCTTTTCCAATGAACTCACGGACGGAAGTGTAAGAAGCGTGACTTGTCGCGCCGTCTCCGCGGCCAGTTCTTCGAGTGACGGCGCATTCGCCGCTCCCGCAACGAGAATAACCGATTCCGTCAGTCCTCCGCCTGCAGATGACTTTCGCGACAAAGCGCCGTCGACAATGAAGAGACAATTGTCTACGATTTCACGACAATACCGTTCACACGTCGCAAGATCGCGGGCGACGGATGGACCTGCCAATTCGACGTAGCCGTTCGTCCGAGCGCGACCGATCGCTATTTCTCCGGCCGCCGTACGGATCCCCGTCAGAGCGAGAATTTCGATCACTGCATCGGACTTGTGAAGCGAACCGCACGCCGTCACAAGCAACGTTCCCTCCGAGAGGTAGATGCGCGGTTTCACGCCTCCGGTGACAATATCCTCGTCTTCTCCGTCGAGACCGATCGACGTTACGGCGACGACTCTTTTCCGCCTCATTTGCCTAACGGCCTCCAAGATGTGATTGAGGACGGTCGTTTTCCCGGCGTTCTTGCCCATACCGATAATCGCGAGCGACTGAAGGCGGTCGAGTCCGAGCGTCTCGACGAGAAAATCGGGCGAATGACGGGAAGAGTTCCTCAAAGGATTCGACCGTTAAATGTAGTTGACGCCTTCGTCAACTTTAATTTTGCGCAGAAGAACCTTCGGTTCAATTGCGAGCTCTTGACCTTCAAGCAGCCCCGAGACGCCGATCATTTCTATTTTTTCCTTCCCGGTACAGACGGGGCAATGGCACTCGCTCTCATACGCCTCAGGTTGCGTATACGCGGAGATCAGCCCCTCGTAGTTCCGGAGAATGACGCGCTTCGGCCCCTGAGAGATGACGTAGTCGGGCATCACGGGGATCTTCCCTCCGCCCGCGGGCGCATCGACGACGAATGTCGGCACGCACAACCCCGATGTGTGACCGCGAAGACTTTCGATAATCTCGGTTCCCTTTGAAACACATGTCCGGAAATGGGCGATCCCTCGCGAGAGATCGCACTGGTAGATGTAGTATGGTCTCACGCGAATCCATACGAGGCCGTTGACGAGTTTGCGCATCACGTGTACACAGTCGTTGATGCCCCTGAGCAACACGGACTGGTTACCGACGGGAATGCCTGCATCGTTCAGTCGCTCACACGCCTCACGACTCTCCGGAGTCATCTCGTTCGGGTGGTTGAAGTGCGTATTGACATAAATCGGCTGGTATTTTTTGAGCATTTGGCACAGTTCCGGTGTGATTCTTTGCGGAAGCACGACGGGCGCCCTCGTGCCGATGCGAATCATCTCGACGTGGTCAATTGACCGCAGTTCCCTAATAACGTATTCGAGTCGATCGTTGCTCATCAGGAGAGCGTCACCGCCGGAAAGCAAGACATCGCGGACGAGCGGTTTACTCTGGATGTAATCGATACAGGCGTCGATTTCCGCTTTTGTGCGTGCGCCGTCCTTTTGTCCTGCGAGTCGACGCCTCGTACAGTGGCGGCAGTACATGGAGCACATATCGGTAATGAGGAAAAGGACGCGATCAGGATATCGATGCGTCAACCCGAATACAGGCGAGTCGACATCCTCCTGGAGCGGGTCTTCCATGTCCTCCTCCGACGCCGCGACTTCGAGCGCCGTCGGAACGGCCTGCTTGCGCACAGGGTCGTACGGGTCGTCGGGGTCGATCAAAGTCAGGTAATACGGTGTGATCGCCATACGAAATTCGCAGAGCGCATCCGTCACACCCTGCACCTCTTCGTCCGTCATGGGAAGAAGCTTTTTCAGCTCATCGACCGTCGTGATACGGTTTTTCACTTGCCAATGCCAATTGTTCCACTGCTCGTCCGGCACATCTCCGAAAATTTCCGCCTTTCTGACTGCGCCTTTTTTATTGATGTATTTATCTTCCGCCTTCATCTTCAGTTTCCCCCTTCATAAACTACACCGAGCCGGCAACCGACGTGACAGTGATCAAGCGTACATCGTCTCGAATATGCGTCTCAGGCTTTCGCTTTCACGTATCACCTGCAATGAAAACTCCGCATGGTTTTTCGTGTAGCCGTTACCGACGATCATGGTGACATCTTTGCCCACGCCTTCGGCGCCGAGCGCCGCACGCGTAAAACTCGTCGCCATGCTGAAAAAGTAAACGAGTCCGCCCTCTCTTGCCGGCAGGATGGAAGACATCTCGGTTCCGTCGATGTTTACGACATTGATCACGACGTCATACTCGTTGCCGTCGTTGGAGGCGAGCGCCTTCTCGAGCACCTCTGTCGGGTTTTGAGCGTCCGCAACGAAAAATTTGTGTACGAGTTTGTTGTCGAGCAGCGTATCTTTCGGACGATCATTTCGACTCATGCCGACGACATTCCCGCAGGGGCCTACGCGCTTCATCGCCTCGTAGCCGCAGAGCATGCCGCTTTTACCGCCTGCACCGAGGATAAGAACGCTGTCGCCCGGGCTGACGATTTTCGCCGCCTGTGCCGGAGCGCCGGCAACGTCGAGTACCGCCAACGCGAGGTTCTCATTCATGTCTGCGGGAAGCTTCGCATAAATACCGCTCTCGAATAAAATCGCCTGACCCTGCACCTCCACGCGTTCAATCTCGGGAAATACGGCCGTAATTTCCTCGATATAGAGAGGCGTCAGCGACAGTGAAACGAGCGTCGCGATACGGTCACCCGGTTTGAGATCACGGTCTTTCAACGCGCTGCCGATCGCCGCGACCGAACCCATGAGCATCCCGCCCGATCCCGTCACGGGATTCTGCATCTTGCCTCGCTCGTTGACGATCGACAAGATCGACTCCTTTAAGCGTTCTTCATCACCGCCTGCGGCTTCCCACAATTGACGGAAACTCGCCGCGTCGATGTTGAGCGCCGAGACGTCAACCAGAATCTCGTTGTCATAGATCGTCATCGTGTTATCGATTTTATCTGCCGCCTGCGGCAGGAGTCCTTTCGGTTCGAGAACACGGTGCGCCCCGTATTTGCTTCCCATAGCCATCTATCGTTTCCCCCTTACATTTGCTGCTTTTTATTTGAGCGGCCGCATCTTGAGGATTTCTCGCGCCTCCTCAGGTGTCGCAATTTCCAATCCAAGTTCATGTGCGATGCGCACGAGACGAGCGACGAGTTCGCCGTTGCTCTTCGCATTGACACCGCGAGTGTACTGCAGGTTGTCCTCCAGCCCTGTCCGCGGATGCCCGCCCATCACCATCGCCATCACGTTTAACGGCAGCTGATGGCGGCCGACCGCCGAGACGGTAAACGTCGCATCGGGCGGCAGCGAATGGCGCATAAAAAGGAGGTCGCGCGGTGTCGCCGCCGCACCGCCGTTTACTCCGAGAACAATGTTGAAGTGGAGCGGCTCCTCTATATGGCCCCTTCTGACGAGACGCATCGCCATGTCGATGTGGCTCTTGTCGAAGCACTCGAGCTCCGGCTTGATCCCGCGCTCCTTCATCCTCGCGGCAAATTCAATGATCATATTCTCCGTGTTGACAAAGATCTCATCGCCGCCGAAATTCATCGTTCCGCAATCGAGACTCGCCATCTCCGGATTGAGCTCAGTCGGTTGAAGCCTTTCTTCCGCTGTCATCCCCGTCGCTCCGCCTGTGGACGGCTGAATGATGACGGTCGGACAAGCCTCGCGAATCGCGTCAATCAGAACCTTAAACCGTTCGCGATCCTGCGTCGGCGTCCCGTCGTCCTCGCGCGCATGCAAGTGAATGATCGCCGCGCCGGCGTCCGCCGCCGATTTCGCCTCTCTCACAAACTCTTCCACCGTGTACGGAACGGCGGGATTCATCTCCTGTGTGACTTCCGCACCGCTGATCGCCGCCGTGATGATGACTTTTGACATAAAAATTTCCCTTCTGTCATTTTCTTTGGTTTGCCTTCGGTGTTATACACGTACCCGTCGCCTTGCAGACGAGGACAGGTTCATCGAGCACGTCTGCCGCGGATTCGGAAATGTCAGGTCTCGGTGCGATCACTTTCCACGCTTCAAACTCCATACGGCGCGAGCTGTTCCCCTCTTCGACGATGCGACCTCTCGCCTCGATGAAATCACCTGCTCGTACAGGCGCCAGAAAATCCACGCTGTCATACGCGCGGAAGAGCCCTTCGTCTCCGTCACGCCGAATCAATAGTTCCGTCGCCACGTCGCCGAACAATTTAAGCATATGAGCACCGTCGACGAGCTGCCCTCCGTAATGAGCGTCTCCCGCGCCAATGCGTACACGTATCATTGCTTCCATCATGTCACTCCTTTTCCACTTCATCTCTGACTCAAAAAAAATGAAGCGCCGCGTTTCGTAAAATCGCATAGCGCTTCATGCTCAAGCATGACAGTAAACCGTCCTTAGTCCGACTTACCAGGGCTAATGGGCGGGCCACCACATTTCCCTTCGGCAGCGGATACTTCAACACGCCCCCCGGCCCGGGTTAGATGCCGCATTTACCCATCCGTTGCTCCTCTATCGTCACTCGATTGTCAAGCTCAATCGCCGCATCGCCTACCGGTAAATATGTCATTATGCATATCCGCAAGCGCTGATACGACGACTGCTTAGTCATTATATACGACTGTTGTATGCATTCGCAACCCTTTTATGCATTCGCAAGCGCCTTCCGCCCTGCCGACTGCATGCCACATCAGACGTATAGCATCGATACCGAGACGACAAAGCAACACAGGTACTTCGTCAATGATGACGAGTACTCCGAATGAATTAAGATTAATTGTTAAATACCTGTTTTTTCAAAAATTAGCTATATTGCACGATTTGTGCAATGATCTCGTCAATTGTCTCTCGTTCAGGCAAATTTAATACGGATGGATTGATGAGCATTCTCTCTGTCAATCCGGCCAAGGATGGAATTTTTATGCGAGCGCTCGGTAAACTGCTCGCGTAGGGTTCAGGCAGGTCCTGTTCTTCAGAGAAGCGATTCATGATTAAGATCTGTTTTTCCAAGCCGAGCTCTTTCGCCAACCGTGAAATGAAGCCGGCAGTTTCTAAGGAGCGGACGCTCGGCTCCGTGACGATCAGAAGTCTATCGACGGCCTCAACCGTGCCTCTCCCCAAATGTTCGACGCCCGCTTCGAGATCAACGACAACGTAATCGTCCTCGGCAGTCAGAAGATGGGCGAGCACGGCTCTGAGCAGAGCATTCGGACGGCAGGAACATCCTTCTCTCGCTTGAGCTACCGTACCCATGACTAAAAGCCGGAGAATCCCTCGTCCTTGTTCGCATGGTGGTTGTTTTGACGGATCGCCGCAAGGAATATTGATGGCGAGACTTTCCGGCAAATCGGAAACGTCCGGTGAGAGCGAAATTAAGCCCTCACCGATACGCTCATCAATCAATTGCTTTTGCAGAACCATGGGTTGCGGCAATTCAGATCGCTGCACCCCCATGCTGGCACCGAGCGACAACGCCGTGTCAGCGTCAATCATCCAGACATTTTTACCTTGTCGCGACAAGTAATCTCCAAGCCAAGCAGCGACCGTCGTCTTACCGCTTCCTCCCTTTCCTGCAACAGCGTATTTCATATACAGCCCTCAACTTCTTTAGATAACGAGAAGATCACAAACGATCCGCTCCGGTGTGCCGATCGGGCTTCGCGGATATGCCCGACAACATATCGCACGCACAGACTCATCCGGCCTCTCAGATGCAAATACATGCGCTTGAGCCGGATTCAACACGGCGCGTCCTCCGAGACACTAAGCTTCCTAGATACCCAGCTTCTCTCTTCTCTCAAGAATGATTGCTTCCAGCTGATCGGCCGCTTTTTCCATATCGCCTTCGACTAAGAAATGCGCGCCTACGAGATCCTGCAGACCGGACACGGCAAGGTTGGTTACTTTGCTGCTTCCCAGAATCATAGGCGGATGACCGAGATGAGTCGGGATGCCGCTCATAACGGCATAAAGGCCGATAGCCGCCGCTTTCTCGGAGTACCATTCCGGAGCCGACGCGCAAACGGGGACAGCGGACATGTCGACTCCCAGCGCGTTTGCAACCAAAGCCACAAAATGAATAATCCTTGAGTTATCGACGCAACTCCCCATGTGCAGCACAGGCGGAATACCGAGCGCTTCGCAGACGGCGGCGAGACCGGCGCCCGCTTTCTCCTTCGACGCGGGCATCATCAAGCAGGCTTTTGCAGCGGCCGTCGTCACGCAACCTGTCACAACCACGAGGATGTCTCGCTTGATCAAAGTCTCTATAAGTGCAACACTCGCCGAGTCGTGCTTAATTTTGGGATTGTTGCAGCCTACTACACCGACGATCCCTTTAATGTTACCCGCAACGATAACATCCAGAAGGGGCTGTAGCGAACCCCCCAACGCATTTGTGATGGCTTCGACGGAGAACCCTGACATCATTTCAACAGGCTCGCTGGGAATGAGAACGCGATTGGGATCGCGCTTGGTGTATGCCTGAATCGCCGCTTTGACAATGTCGCGACACTTCTCGCGGGCATTACTTGCATCGACCGGAACATGAATAGCCTCCGGGAAACGCCCCTTTGTAGACGTCGTAAAGAAGGCCGTATGGTAACATTGGGCGATTCTCGCCAAGCTCGGCATGATGCACTGGTAGTCAACGACAACGGCATCGGCGGCTCCCGTCACGATCACAAGCTCTGTCATGAGGTGGTTACCTGCGAGTGGGACACCCTGACGCATTAAAAGTTCATTTCCTGTGCAACAGAGTCCGGCAATGTTGATCCCTTTAGCGCCTGCCGCCACGGCTTCTTTCACGAGATCATCATCTCGCGCCGCCGCCAGAATCATTTCAGAAACGACGGGGTTGTGTCCATGCACTAAGACGTTGACGTGATCTTCTTTGAGTACTCCCAGATTGGCCTTCGACACGCAGGGCTCCGGAGTGCCGAACAAGACATCGGAAAGTTCTGTGCCGATCATCGAGCCTCCCCAGCCGTCTCCGAGGGATGTGCGGGCGGCGTGGAGGAGCAAGCTGGCGTAATCATTGTCCACACCCATGTGAGTTCGGTGCATCATCTCGGTAATCTCCCTGTCAACGCCTCGCGGTGTGATACCGAGCGCCGCCCAAATCGCTCTTCTCTGTTCAGGGACGCGTTTCAAGAAGCTGATTTCCTTTCTGCGCGACGAATAATTGTCATAACACTCGTCGACAAGGTCAGATGCCACATCGTTCAGAGGTCTGTCGTAAGCTCCCTCAATGTCAAGCTCCGCCGCCAAAGCTCGCAGCTTGCCCTCATCCTTAATCGAATAACCGGGTGCCTCACCCAGCAAGACTTCCTCTAACGTCTCGACGAGGTCGCGCCCATGATCTGAATGGCTCGCGCTGCCCCCGGCGACAAACCGTCCAAAATTGCGCGCGACGATGGTGTGTGCATCTGCACCGCAAACCCCGTATTGCCACTTACCCACTTTGCCTTCCATGACGCGGCAAGGTCCCATACTGCAGATATGGCAAGACGTGCCGCCCTCACAGAAAGTACAAGTCGGAGTCTGTAACTCTCTGCGATCCCAGACTGTTTGCACACCCTCCCGTTCTGCCTTTTCCATCATCACTTGAGCTTCTTTCCAAATGGAACGCTCGCTATATTTCTCATTTCCCATGGAAACCTCCCGTCAACAGCGAATAATCGAATTAGTGCACATCAGAATGCACCTGTGTTTGCTTAGAGATGCAAAATATTCCGTTTACATAATATCACCAAAAAATATTGAAGTAAATATGCTTTCTTTAGCCTTAACGCTAATAATACCGGAGTAAATCCAATGAACAGATCGTTCCCTCTATGATAAGATTGTATATACAAAGTGATTATACACTGCGTCTTGTACATTGGCTTTTTGCACACCGAGAGGTAAGGAACGAGGGGGACTTATGAGAAAGATCTTATTGACCGGCTGTCTCGGTCAAATCGGCACGGAATTAACACTGCATTTTCGCAAAGAATACGGTGACGAAAATGTCGTTGCCTCTAATCGCACAAAAAAAGATGTTCCTGAAGTCATCGACGGAGGACCGTTCGAACTGCTCGACGTCCTCGATGCCAGGCGACTGGCGGAGGTCTGCAAAAAGTATAGAATCGACACCATCGTCCACTTGGCTGTTATCCTGTCCGCCGTCGGCGAGATCAAGCCGCAACTCGCATTCAACGTCAATCTGAACGGACTTTACAATGTCCTTGAAGTCGCGAGGGAGAACGAGATGCAAGTCTTTACGCCAAGTTCCATCGCCGCTTTCGGCCCATCCACCCCGCCCGATAATACTCCTCAAGACACCATCCAACGCCCGAATACGATCTACGGCGTCACGAAAGTGGCGGGTGAGCTGCTCTGTGACTATTACCACACGCGATTCGGCGTCGACACGCGCGGCGTACGACTCCCGGGACTAATCTCGTATAAAGCCTTGCCCGGCGGCGGCACAACGGATTATGCCGTCCATATCTACTACGATGCGCTCCGGTACAATCGCTATGAGAGCTATATTACTGCCGGAACGAAGATGGACATGATGTATATGCCGGACTGCCTGAAGGCGTTCACCATGCTTCTTGAAACCGATCCCGATCGACTCATCCACCGGAACGCCTTTAATGTCGCGGCGATGAGCTTTGCTCCGGAAGATTTAGAAAGAGAAATCAAGAAGCATCTTCCCGACTTCGAGCTCACCTACAACGTCGATCCTGTTCGTCAAGCGATCGCCGACTCATGGCCGAACTCCATGGACGATAGCTGTGCCCGCGAAGAGTGGGACTGGAAACCCGATTACGATCTCCCCGCCATGACGACAGATATGTTAACGCAGTTGAGATTGAAACTTGGGGTCTGATGCTTAAAGCCGCTACCGTCATTACACGTATGCTCTCAGCTTCGGGAACTGGCGTCTCTTAAGCGACCTCATTCAGCTTTTACAGTTAAAAACAAAAAGAACCCGGAGATGCTGTTACAAGAAGCATTTCCGGGTTTAATACCACTTTTATCGGTTTATATCTGTTCTTCGGTAAGCGGAACTGTGATAGCGCGATGAATTATTCAACAAAAGTGATCTGCGGATACACCCACGCCGCCATTTCTTCGAGCATTGAAACGGTCGGTACTTCATCCATGTAGATGTGGATCGGAACGAGCTCGCGGATGTTGTCTTCTTCCAATCCCGTGGCTTCGGCAACGCTTTTTACGTACTCAATGTAGGAGACGACATCAAGAGCCGCTCCCTTTTGTTTCAAATATTCTTGCGCGAGAACGCGAAACAGGAAGGAGGATCGCCCGAGATAGAGGACGTATTGACGCACTTCTCCTTCGTCCATCGTCGGTACGCCGAATTCTTTCTGCCCGTATTCCTCCAAAGTCAATCCCTGTTCTTTTGCTTTCTCCTCAAAGATTTCCAGTCGATGCTTGCTTTCGCGCGTCGCCTCTTCATCGTTGATTTCAAAGGTGCTGCGCTGCACGAGCTGAGGCACGAGATAGTCGGAGACAATCATGTGCGACTGCTGCGATCTGATCGTGAGCGGAATTTCGCGACGCAAGGCGTCCTTATACTCCTCTACGGTGGCGACACCCGGCAATTCTTCCGCTTGAACCATCTCGTCCGTGAGCACATGCGCTTGACCCTCAGGCAGTTCCAACTTACTGTGCTTCTCGGCAAGTGCGCGACATTGCTCCTCGATGAAAGCGTCCATGGGAGGAAGATTCAGCTCGATGAGAGCTTTCGGTATTTCTATGTTTTTGTAATCGTAAATTGTCGTGACTTTTGTTTCCATGATTCATCTCATTTCCATTCTATCGGCATCGAGAGAGCACTTTGAAAGAGGCCCTCCCTCGGTTCAAACTATATCACGAATAAGAGGCTAACAGTGTGACTCCGGACACCTGTAGCGGCGACCGCCGCAGTAAACACGAGGCGCCCAGTGTTTTAGCAAGAATACCGCGCTTCCGTCACCTTCCCGCGTTTCACTTCGAACACGGCATCGTAAAGCGGCATCGTATCGGGGAAGAGGACATGGCTGACGGAGAGAACCGTTACCCCCTCAAGTGACAGCAGTGTCTTTTCGATGCTGCGCGAGACCTGTTCGTCCAGACTCGCGAACGCCTCGTCGAGCAACAGCAAGTCGGCATGGGCGATGAGACCTCGTGCGATCGCTACGCGGGCGCGCTCGCCGCCGGAGAGATTCTTGCCGTTATCGATGATGACGTGTTCAAGGCCGTCCGGCAATCTTGCGAGATAGTCCGACAGCCCCGCCCCCTCAATCGCGCACATAATTTCATCGTCACTGTAGTCCTTGTAGAGCGTCAGATTGTTTCGAAGCGTATCTTCAAATAAAAATACTTGCTGTTCGACATTTGCGATATGGCGAAAATATGATTCGCGCCGGATGTCGGCAAGATTCACGCCGTCGACCAGAACAGCCCCTTGATCTGGATTGAAGTATTTGCGTACCAATCGAAGAACCGTTGACTTGCCCCCGCCGGACGGCCCGATCATGAGATATTTACCGCCTTTCCGCAACGTAAAGTCTACATCCTGCAACACCTGATTGTCGCCATAAGCGAAGGAGACGGCATCAAATACGAGTTCACCGTCAAAGCCGTCAAAATCTTGTGTCTCGACATTCGTCTCTTTGTTCTCAAGATTCTCCTCCATGCGCAAAAAAACAGAACGAACCGAAGCAACGGCGGGAAACGCTTCCGCCATTTGACTCAGTGATCCCATGATCATGCCAAATCCGTTGATGGCCAGGAGGATTCCGCCTGTCGTGATCCCGCCTCTCTGAACAGCGAGCATCGCCAACGTCAGTAAAGCGGCGATGAATAAGCCGAACATGGCGTTTTGTCGAGTCTGAATGACTGTCTCTTTTTTATCGAGCTCATACCGCTTCCACTGCACGTCGGTGCTTCTGCGGTTGAATTCTTCCTCGATTTTATCTTCGAGGTTATGGCTCTTAATGATACGGAACGCAGACAAAATTTCCCTGATAAAAACAGTGTATTTCTTCAGATAGTCTGAACGTTCTCCTTCTCCTTTTTCAAGTGAACGACCTGAGCGCATACCGAAGAAGATCAAAAGGACTCCTACGCCCGCTGCGACGACGGGAATCCACGATTTTGTCATTGAGAGTATGAAGATGCCGCCAAAAAAAGTGACTGATGCTGCCAAAATAGTGTAGAGGGAGGCGAAGCAACGTTGCTCCACGGTATTCATATCATTTGTGATGTTTGAGAGATAAAGTGCGCGGTTCTCACTTTGGAATTCACTGACATTCTTCGCAAAAACGCGCTGAATGTAGCGCTGTTTCATCAGCGTATTGGCGCGCCGTATGTAACATCCGCGCATAAAGGACGACAAAAGATCGACCGGAATAAAGAGCGCCAACCCGATAAAGAACGGGGCGACAATTCTCGCAATATGGCCGGACTGTCCCGACAACGACGCATCGAGAAGGCGTTGCGTCAAGATCGCCAGATAGACATTAAGCGCCTCGCCGACCGCAACAGGAATGGCGGTGGGAAGGAGCATCAAAAGTGCTCTGCGAATCGTCCGCTTCAGCTCCGGAGGCAATGGTTGGCGCGGTGTTTTTTCTTTTCCTTTCGCCATCAGACGACCTCCGTAAAATAGTCGTCGACGTGCCACGTCATGACAGTCCCCGACTTGAGCTCGAGAACGTAATCATATCCCTCCGTAACACCCTCGTAATACCGATGCGAGATAGCAATCACCGTCGCGTCGAGCGAAAGGAGCGTCTCCTCGACATGGCGTCCCAGACTCTCGTCGAGATTCGACGTCGCCTCATCGGCCAAAATCAGCGTCGCGCCCCTGATCACGGCACGAGCGATGGATACGCGCTGGCGCTCGCCGCCCGACAAGTTCTTGCCGTTCTCCTCGAGCATCGTGTCAAGTCCGTCCGGCAATCGAGCGACGAGTTCGGATAACCCCGCCTTATCAACGGCATCGCGCACTTCTACGTCCGTGTAGTCTTCATAAAGAGTGATGTTTTGGCGAAGTGTATCTTCAAACAGAAAGACATCCTGATAAATCTCCGCGATTTGACGGTGTTGAGAGGAGGGACGAATCGAACGCAATTCCGTTCCGTCGTAGCGAATCTCGCCGCTGTAGTCGGTGTAAACGCCGGCAAGAAGGTTCAACAGCGTTGTCTTGCCGGAACCTGAAGCACCTTTTAATAGGATTTTCTGACCGGGCTTTGCGGAAAAAGTGACGTGGCGCAGAACGTGTTGATTACCGTATGAGAACGAAAGCCCCTCAACGTCGAGCGAACGATTGAAAGAGAATGGCTGATCTCCCGTCGCGAGTTCCTGTTTCTCGCTCGGATCACCGTTGACAACTTTGTCAAAGATACTCTGCGACGCCAGCAATTTGTTGCGGTGAGGGAAAATCCGAACGATGCTGAAAAGACAGCTTTGCGTAATCATGGCGATCAGCATGCCGTCCACCAAATCGAGTAGTCCTTGCGCAATACGTATGCCGACATAGAAAAAGGAGAGAACCATACATGCATATCCAAGCGTATCCATCGTTCCGCTCTGAAATCGGTCAAAGATGTTGAAACGAATCTTCACTCTTTCGAGCGCCGCGATAAACACATTCGACTGATCCTGAAAGCGATCCTCCACTTGATTAAGTTTCAGGATCTCCAAACCGCTGAAGACGTTCGACATTTTCTGCGAAAAATCCTTGTTCGCCTCCGACTCTTTTGCCTTGAGCTTAACGAGCCTCCCCGCGAATAACCGCCCCAAGAGACCCATGGCAATCGTCAAGGCGAGAACAATAAGGGCAAAAATGCGATCGACGACCAGAAGAATCAGAAAGCCGAAAAACGCCACGCCGCCGTTGAAGATGACGTTTAAGAAGGACAGAAAAAAATCATTCTCGATGATATTGATGTCGTTGACAAGGTTGGAAAGATAAACATCGCGCGATTGCCGCGAGAAAACGCGTACGGGCAGATCGATGATGCGACGAAAGCCGAGCTTGCGTATATCGAGCAGAATGTCGCGCATAAAACCGATGCGCAGTCGTCGCGATACGTGGAGTAAGGTCGCGGGCAATACAAGGCCAATGAACAATACGGCAATCCTTATGAGCGTTTCTTTTCGGGTTGTCGCATCGATGATGCTGAAAGCATAGCTGAACATCACCTGTTGTATCAGCTGCTGAAAGATGGGCAACAACGCGCCGATCAAGTACACGATAAAGCCGCGCCTGCGCTTCCGGAGCACATCGATCATCGTGATGGTTTGCTTGTTCTGTTTATCATTTTTCAACTGTCGTACCGCCCGCCATCAAAAATAATGCTCTTCGGTATCACTTCGTCTCAGTATAACAAGCAAAAATTGTGTCAGCCGCAGCCAAAATCAAAATTTAACACAGACTTTCCATCAGTCGATGTCAAATGCCGCAAGTCGCTGGTACACTTCCGAGACGGGGAGTCCCATGACAGAGAAAAAGTCGCCTTCAATTCTTGAAATCAGCAGTCCGCCAAGTTCTTGGATACCGTAAGCGCCGGCCTTATCGAGCGGCAAGCCCGTGGCGACGTAGCGGTCGATCAGGGACTCGATCTCAGGCGAAAGCGGGTGGAAGGTGACGTATGAGACATTTGAAAACACGTCGGAGGACGACACCGTCAGGAGGGCGACACCCGTATCGACCTTGTGTGTCCTGCCTGCAAGCGTGCGGAGCATCTTTCGGGCATCGTCTTTGTCTTTCGGCTTTCCGAACAGACATCCGTCGAGCGAGACAATCGTGTCGGCTGCCAGAATTAAACAGTCGGGGTGTTCGCGCAGAGAGGACGTCGCTTTGGCGAGCGCCAGACTCTCAACGAGATCGCGCTCGTCGAGATCGCGATCAGCGCGCCGCCATTGGCGCAATATTTCGTCTTCATCGCATGGCGAGGGTGCAACTTCAAAGGGAAATCCCGTCATCGCCAGTAATTCCTGCCGTCGCGGCGATCGGCTCGCCAGTATCAGTTTCATGGTTTGAATCTCCTCTTTCCCTTACCTTTTTCCCTTACCTTTCGACGCGAAGTATCTTGTGCATAGATCTCCGCGTACGGACGGCTTCACATCGTACCACGATCGGCCTTTCCTTGGTGATAACGCCGAAACATATCTGTCAAACGGCGACGTTGCTCATTTTACTACAATTTCAGCCTATAATAGGGATACCATCACCATTCAAGGGACAGGAGAAGAACATGAGCGACTTAAAGTATCTTAACTTGCTGGCAAAACAATTCCCGAATGCTTCATCGGCAAGGGCTGAGATCATACGTCTGCGCGCCGTCAGCGAACTGCCTAAAGGAACAGAATACTTCTTCAGCGACATTCACGGCGAGGACGTAGGCTTTATCCACTTGTTGCGAAGCGCATCGGGCAACATCCGCAAAAAGATATCGGAACTCTATGAATATGAATTAACACAGGATGCGCAGAATCAATTAGCCAATCTCGTCTACGATCCGAAACGCGTCTTATCAATCCTCAAGAAATCAGGGCGTATCACGCACGATTGGCTCGCTATCACGATTTACCGTCTTATTAATCTGAGCAAGTACATCAGTGTCAAATACTCATGGCATTCAATCTCTTCGAAAATACCGAAAGAATTTGAAGTCATCATCACGGAACTTCTTTTCTCGTCGTACGAAGAAAGCAAGAAGAACTACCTCAACAGCATCATCCAATCCATCATCGAAGAAGAGACGGCGTTCGCCTTCATTGGCGCCCTGTGTGAAATGATTCAAAACATTTCCGTAAACACGCTCCACATCATCGGCGATATCTACGATCGCGGACCGGGGCCACACCGTATTATGGAGGAACTCATCGATTTTCCGGATGTTGATATCCAGTGGGGTAATCACGATATCGTCTGGATGGGAGCCGCCGCCGGCAACACAGCCTGTATGGCCCACGTCATCCGCATCGGCATCGGGTACAATACGTTCGATTTTATGGAAGAGGGTTACGGCATCAATTTGAGACCGCTCTCTACCTTTGCGGCAAAAGTATACGCCAGTGACCCCTGTGAGCGCTTCAAAACGCGTCAATTTGATACACCCGAGTTCGGATCTATTGATGATCAGCACTCCGCGAAAATGCATAAAGCGATTTCCGTGATCCAGTTCAAGCTGGAAGGACAACTGATCGAGCGATATCCGCGGTGGGACATGGAACATCGCAACGTCCTCAAAAAAGTAGACTTCGGGCGCGGCGTCTACGTGCACGACGGGATAGAGTATCCCATGCTCGATACGAACTTCCCGACCATCGACCCCGACGATCCCTTGCGCCTTTCCGAAGAAGAGGAAGAGCTCGTCCACAGCCTTGAGGCGTCGTTCAGAAACAGCGAACCGCTCCATCGTCATATCCGATTCCTCTACTCCAACGGCTCGACGTATCTCAGCGTCAACAAGAATCTCTTGTTCCACGGCTGCGTCCCCCTGAAAGAGGACGGTTCGTTCCAAGAGGTACCGGTTACGGGGAAGAGATATTACGGACGTGAGCTCTTCGACGAACTCAATGCCGTCATCCACGACGCGTATTTTCAGCAGGAGGGTTCGCCTGAACGCGTACGGGCACGCGACTATATGCTGTACCTGTGGTGCGGATCGCTCTCGCCGTTGTTCGGGAAAAGCCAGATGTCGACGTTCGAAAATTTCTTCGTCGAAGATAAGGTTTTACGCAAGGAAGTCTACAACCCCTATTATGAGCATTCCGCTCACGAGGATACGTGTAAAATGATCCTCGAAAACTTTGGGTTAGATCCGGAGATAGCACGCATTATCAACGGTCACGTCCCCGTCAAAGCGAAAGAAGGCGAGAGTCCTGTCAGGGCGAACGGCAAACTCTATGTTATCGACGGCGGACTCGCCAAAGCGTATCAGAAACGGACGGGCATTAACGGCTACACGTTGATTTTCAATTCACACCACCTCGCCCTCGCGGAACACAATGACTTCGAGACGATTGAAAGCGACATGGGAAGCTACACGCCGCGCGTCTTCATCGTTCAGCCGATGAAACACCGATTACAGGAAAAACATACGGATTTAGGCAAAGAGATTTCGGCAAGAATTGAAGATTTGAGAGATTTAATCGAGGCGTTCAGCCGCGGAAGCATCAAGGAAAAATAGGCCGCACCGCGAAGGAAAACGATTGAACACCCAAAAAACCGCGCCTTCGTGAGCGCGGTTTTTTAACGCTTGCAGGATTATCCGAAATCAAGTGTGGCGCGTTTGCTTGGCGATTGTCACGACGCTTGCGTTGAGACGCTCGATGAGGTCGTGATCGTGCGATGCGAGGAGTATCGGCTTCTCTCGGGCGACTTGACGGACGAGCTCGATCGCTTTCGCTTCACTGTTTTCATCGAGCTCGCGGAATGCTTCGTCGAGATAGAGAATGTCGGACGCCGGCGCCAGTGCGCGCGCCAGCGCAAGGCGGCGCTGTTCTCCGCCGGACAGTGTTGATGCCGGCTGGTCTTTCACCGAAACGAGATCAAGCTTTTCGAGCAGTCGGTCGGCAACATTGCCGCAATAGCCGGGCAATACGACACGAATATTATCCCTCGCCGACAATTGCGGCAGCAAGCGATTGTCTTGGAACACAAACACGCCGCGCTCCGGCACCCCGGCAATCGTCCCGCTGTCCTGCCTGTCAAGACCCGCAATGATGCGGAGCAAAGTCGTCTTACCGGAACCGGAAGCGCCGACGAACAGAACGGGCCGGTCAAGCCTCAAATTCGCACTGAAATCTTCAAATACAACAGATCGGTCGAACTTTTTATACAAGCCGCGGATCGAAATGACATTCTCCCGACTGCCGGCAACTTGAGCGACGGTTGCACCGTCGGTCGGCGTCATCAAAGGGCGGTTATCGTGTGTTTCCTCACCTTGCCGGACAACGCGTGACTTGGGCAATGTCCCGCCGATCCGGACGAGCGCAAGGCGATAGAGCGTTACCAATACTTTTTCAACGACAAATGCCGCTGCGACGAGCACGACTGTCCACGCCAACAGACGCTCCATGTCGAGATAAAGTTTGGCGTCGTAGATTCGCCGCCCGATCGTGTCTTTTGAAAAAGCGAGCACCTCCGCGGCGACGCCCGCTTTCCACGCCATGCCGATCGCCACGCTTGAAGCGGCGAGGAATTCCTCGCGCGATTGAGGGATGATAATATAGCGCACAACATCGCGCTTTTTCATCGAAAACGTGCGCGCCATCTCCAAGAGTCCCTCATCGACATTCAGAAAGGCACTGAGCAGATGGTTATAGATCATGGGAAAGACGACAAGCCCCGCGATAAAAGACGTGAGGATGCGCGTACCCATGAAAAACATCGCAATCAAGATGAACGAAACGATCGGAACGACCTTCATCACTTGAACGACGGGTACCATGAGAAAGCGCAGTCTCTCGCAATGCGCCGCACTCCACGCCAGTAAAATGGCGGCTGACGTGGCGACCAGAATGCTGATAACAATACCGGACGTGGACCGCGCAACAGTTAGCCAGCTCTCCCCGAGCGCAAGCAATTTAAAGATTGTTTTGAGGACGCGATAAGGCGAAGGCAACAAAAACCCCGTGCCGCCCAATACGGAGAGGAGCTGCCATAATAAAATCAGGAGCAGCGCCCCTGCCACCGTATAGATTGTTTTTCGCTTCTTACTTTCCACCGAAATAGAAATCATCACCCGGCAGCTTGCCGCCGACAGACTGCGGATTTGCCTCCATCAAGAGCTCCAGGAAACCTGATAATTGTCTCTGCATTTCTTCGCCGGCAAAAAAGCGAATGTAGCAGAAAGGAATCGCTTTCTTAGCGATGGCGCCTTTGAATATGTCGAGTTCCTCGATCATGGCGGACGCCTCGTCCGTTTGTTCATTCACGAATTCGATGCTCGTCTCATAACGGTTGATAAAAGCTTCAACGGAGTCGGCATCCTTGTCGATGACCTCCTTGCGTGCGACAAGTACGCCCATCACCAATCCGGCATCTGTGATCACGCGCCCCCACTCCGTGTTCAAATCGATCGCAGACCGAAGGTCTGTCAACTGTTGCTGTGCCACGGTGACAAACGGCTGCGGCAGGAGAGCGATGGAGCCCTCCTCTTTTGCCATCTGTGCGACGACGGCGGAATGGTCATTTTCCCATATGAGCTCGACGTCAGCTTCGGGGTTAATCCCGTTCTTCTCCAACAGAAGGCGCAGGACATACTCCGGAACAGCTCCTTTACCCGATGCGTAGATCGTCTTGCCGACGAGGTCTTTCAACGAGCGGACGGACTCGCCCCTCTCCACAATGTGGAGGACGCCGAGCGTGTTGATCGCGATGACGGCAATCTTCCCCTCCGTCTTATTGTAGAGGACGGACGCTAAGTTGGACGGCACGGCGGCGAGATCGACGTCGCCGCGAACGATCATGGGGACAATCTCCTCCGGCGAAGCGACAAGATCAAACGATAAGTCAAATGCTTCCGTACCCTGTTGTGCACCGACAATGAGCGGTGCAAGTCCCATGCTCGTCGGACCTTTCAGTCCTGCAAGCTTGAAATGTGCGCGAGGCGGACCGGATTGCTCGGAATCACTCGGTGTCGCCGGATCGTCCGGTATCGATGTCGGCGAGCTTGGCACCGTGTCTTGCGTTGTCGTGCCCTTCGTCGCGTCATTGTCGACCGGCGAACACGCGGCGGCAAGCAGCGAAAGGACGAGCACGAACACAAGTAGTCTCAGTCGTTTTTTCGTAATCATGTCTCCCTCCTGTCTTTACCGGCTTTACACCGGTACGCTAAATATAACCTAACACATTAATACATTTGCAGCGTAACGAAAAGATCTCCCTCGCGTCGATCACTCACGCGTTACGATCACAACCCTTCTCCGTGCTATAATGTCCGAGACAATAAAGGGAAACTGCCCGAATTAAGAATTGGAAAACTGCCGTGAAAAAACGTCGCATAGAACACATCTTTTCGGTCCTTCTTGTGATCGTCGCCGTCATCTCTGTCACCGCCGTTGTCGTCACGTGGAGGCTGATGTCATCTTCAAACCAATACCCGCATGAAACGGTCGACGATCTCTCCGCTCCTAACGAAACAACCGTCAATAGCTCCGCTCCCTATGAAACGACTGATCATAGCTCCGTTCACACAACTAACACGACGACAGGCTCATCGGCTTCTACGAGTTTGATCTCCTTAACGACAACGACCGAAAGTCGTGAGAGCAGCACTTCAACTGTCCCGCCGACATCCAAACCGAAGCAATCGTCGAAAAAAACCACAACAAAACCGCCCGCTACACGGCCCAAAGTGAAGGGCGCCGTTGCCATCACCTTCGATGACGGCCCTACAAAGCATACGGCTCGCCTGCTCGATGCGCTCAAAAAATACGACGCGAAAGTGACATTCTTCTTGTTGGGACAGAATGTCTCCAATAACAAAGCGCTCATTCAGCGCATGATCGACGAAGGACACGAAGTTGCGAACCATTCATACAGCCATCCCGACTTGCGCAAACTGTCGGACGCGGAAGTGATAAGTCAGCTCCGTAAGACAAACAATGCGATCTCCGCCATTACAGGGAAGAATCCAAAACTTTTGCGTCCTCCTTACGGTGCATTCAATCGACACGTCACCGATCTGGCAAAACAAGAGGGGCTCGCGTTAGTACTTTGGACGCCCAGTCCTCAAGACTGGAAATACCGGGACGTCGACTACGTTTATAATTACATCCTCAAAAACGTGAAAGCCGGCAGCACGCTGTTACTTCACGACACGTATCGAACATCGGTTGACGGCTTTATCAAGGCACTGCCCGTATTGGTCGATCGCGGTCTCAAATTCGTCACCGTCAGCGAGCTTGTCGACTTGAAAGCGGGCGATGTCCACCCGGCATCTTGGGCGAAATAAACGAATCGCCGGTACAATTATCTCAATTGAACTGAGAGCGCCTTTTCAAAGTCATCGACAAGTCCGCGCCCCGTATCTAAATGCACGTATGTCTGCGCGAGATCGCAGCCGGGGCGATCATTCCCCTCAATGATAACGGGTCCGTCAGGAGTTATCGCGACATCCCATCCGATGTATCGCGCCCCGGGGTTTTTTAAGGCCGCCCGCGTGACGAGCTCTTTAACTTCTTTGATCATAGGTATTTGAATACCGACAAAGGGAAGATTTGTATCGGGATGATGCGTATAAACAGTCCCGTACTTCTCCCTCGCGCTGTAGCACGGATGCGTAATGCGGCCATTGTCCGACAGCCTCGTATACAATCCCCCCGCGCTCAAATTATCAACGACAGAGCCTTTGCGCCCGACACGCAAAACCATGTAAAGCACCGTGACATCGCCGCGATCGCTGATGCAGGTGCAGACGCGCATCGTATTGACGGAATCGGCGTTTATGGCGCTCAGTTCGCTATGCTGTCGCACCGCCTCTTCAATCACGACCTTGCCCTCTTGGACGAGACGATCGTATTGCCCCTCGGCCTGTTCCCGCGTCAACTTCTCAATGCCGACACCGCCCAATCCGCGCGCAGGCTTGGCAAACACATAATCAAAATCGGCGACAAACGCCTCGTAGTCCTCGCAATCGGTTTTGCGCAAGTCAATAAAATCTCGTCCGAGAAACTCGCGGTATTCTTCATTAAAAAAGCCTTTATCTTTGATAATGCTTGAGATCTCGGGCGCGTTGCACCGAAACAAAATAGCATTATCCGTGTATTCCGCCACGAACGTATCGCGAATTGCCGGATCCCGCTGAAGATCGAAACCGAAACACAGATAATTCAGCCATGTCGCACCGCGTTTACGGTAGCAATCAATAAGATCAAAAAAGATAGCAAGAGATGATCGACCGCTTCGCTTAGCCATCGCCCTCGCAGAACCGACAATTTTGGCCCAATCAAACTTAAAAATGCGACGCAGACCCATTGAAGCACCCTCCTGCCCGCCTGACGCAGGGCACCCAGTCATCGGTCCGCCTTGAGCGGCAGATCCTCTATTTTACATCCCAAAAACGCTTCAACGGTCGGACGCGCGCCGTGCCCAACGCGCTTCACGTGGTCGTCGTATTGATAGAAATCGTAGTAGCCCCAACAGTTGACTTCGATGACACACGGCCCTTCTTCCGTCGCCGTGATGTCCCAGCCCAAGTAGCCGTACTCATCCTCTGCCTCCATCATTTCCATGAGCATGTCAACCATTTCACGATAGTACGGCACTTGATAACTTCCGTCGGACAGGGCGACGCCTGTTACCGGATGTGTATCATACGCCGTCTCCTGCTCAGGATCGTAATCAAAATCGTTAACAATAGCGCGAGACACAATCGTTCCGTGCTCGTCCAACGCACAACAGGCGCTCTTTCCCACTTTGATAAATTGTGAGTCGTCGCTCGTCGCAATGCGTATTGACGCGGGGAATATGTGAATCTTTCCGTCGTGTTTGAGAACCGTAAAGCGGATAGTAGCGACAGCGTTAGGCGAAATGCTCTCTAAAAGGTGATGCTGTTTGATTTCTTCTTCGAGCATGTCGTATTTTTCACGCAAATAAGCGACGGTCGAATCGACAGTCGAGGCGTCGAAGCGAATCTTCTCAACGCCCCTCCCTTCACCGCTTCTCGCCAATTTAGCGTAAACAGTTCCGTGTTTCTCCAAAAACGCTCTGATGTCTTCGTCGCTCACATCCGCGATAACCAGAACATCGCGACGGTAATATTCTTTAAATCGCTTATAACCGAACACCTTGTTCTTTATATGTTCCGGACCTTTAATGGGCGGATTGAGACTCGCGATCATTCGATTCCATTCCTTAACGAAAATATAGTTATCGCGCTCTTCTCGACTCGTGCGTTCCATGAAATTAAACAGAATATAATCGTTCACGGAGTTTCTGTAACGAAATTTGCATCGCATCATGTCAAAGAACAAATCGAGATGTGATCGATCCGTAAGGATTGATTGTTTTTTTGACGCGCGCCACGCTCTCTTGACGTAAGGCCACGCTTTTCTAAATTTCATTCTGTCTTTACTCATATATAATCCTTTTCTCAATTCGAAAGATGTTCGGAGAAATGGGCAATCGTCATCACCGGCGCATTAAGTCGTCACGATTACCCCGCGATGAAATTCTTTATGGCTAAAATGATCATCGAGATATACCTTCAAGATGTCAGACAGGGCGTTCAGTCACCGATCCGCCTTAAGCGGCAGATCCTCTATTTTGCTTCCCAAAAACGCTTCAACAGTCGGACGCGCACCATGTCCTATACGCTTCACATGGTCATCGTATTGGTAGAAATCATAGTAGCCCCAAGGGTTGACTTCGATGACGCAAGGTCCCTCTTCCGTTATCGTAAAGTCCCAACCCAAATAGCCGTAGTCATTCTCCGCTTCCATGATTTCCATGAGCATATCGATCATCTCGCGATAGTACGGCACTTGAAAGCTTCCGTCGGATAAGGCGACGCCTGTCACCGGGTGCACATCGTAAAACGACTCTACAGCGGGATCGTAATCAAAATCGTTGACGACAGCGGAAGATATAATTCTGCCGTGCTCATCCAATGAGCAAGTAGCGCTCTTTCCCACCTTGATAAAATTCACATCGTCGCGTATTGAAATGCGAATCGACGCGGGGAACATGTAAATTTCTCCATCGTTTTTGAGAACCGTAATACGGACAGTAGCGACGGCGTTAGGCGAAATACTCTCTAAAAGGTGATGCTGCTTGATTACTTCTTCGAGTATGTCATATTTTTTTTCACGCACATAGACAACGTTCGAATCGATGTTCGAGACGTCACTGTGAATGATCTCGATGCCATCTCCGCCTCCACTCCTCGCTGTCTTCGCGAAAACGGCACTGTGTTTCTCCAAAAACGCTCTTATTTCTTCGTCAGTCGAATCCTCGACAATCAAAACATCGCGACGGAAGTATTTTTTATATCGCTTGTAACCGCTCACCTTGTTTTTTATGTGCGTCATGTCCGTAAAGGCAGGGTTGAGACTCGCGACGATTTTATTCCATTCCTTTACATATATATAGTTGTCGCGCTCTTCTCGACTCGTGCGCTCCATGAAATTGAACAAAATGTAATCATTCACGGCGTTTCCGTAGCGAAATTTGCATCGCATCATGTCAAAGAACAAATCGAGGTGAGATCGATCAGTGAGAATCGATTGTTTTCTTGCCGCACGCCAGGCACCTTGAATATAGGGCCATGCGTTTCTCAACTTCATTCTGTCTTTTTTTTCTTTTCTCATGTATCATCCGCTCCTCAGTCAGAAATGGGCGTCACGAAATGAACACTCGTCATCACGGGCGGATTAAGAGGACGATCATGTGCGTCGACTCTCAATGCGGCGACGCGATCGACTTCCTCCATCCCGAACACAACCGAACCGAAAGCGGCATAAGAACCGTCAAGGTGCGGGCTGTCGGCATCACAGATAAAAAACTGCGAACTTGCGGAATTTGGATCTCTCGTTCGCGCCATCGAAATAGCGCCCCTTTTGTGCATCAGGTTATTGTCAACGCCGTTACTGCTGAATTCTCCCTTAATCGTCTCATTTGAACCGCCTAATCCCGTTCCTGCCGGATCTCCTCCCTGAATCATAAATCCTTGGATGATACGGTGGAAGATTAAACCGTCATAAAACTTCTCGCTCACGAGTTTCTGAAAGTTCGCAACGGTCAAAGGCGCCTGGTCAGGTCGCAATTCGATCACGATCGAATTGCCGCTGTCCATCACTATTTCAACAAAGTTGGTCTTTTCTTCTGTTTTAGCGTAACCGCTCACCGGTAAAGATGACATTTGTGTAATACTCCCTTCAGTTGTCCGTTCTGTCTGTGCGCTTGTCAGATCACTGTCGACTGTCTCCTGAAGACTCTTCGACGGTTCACTTGCCCGCTTCTCGCCGCAGGCAGTAAGCGCAAACAAGCTCAAAACGATCATTATGATCAGCCCTATACGGGCGCACCATAAAACTATTTTCTTCATTTCCGACTTTATCCCTTCGCTCACATCAACGTACTGACAATGAAGTGTGCGCATACGAAACATTTGTCCTGCTTTTAATCTGAATCGAGCATAACACAAAGACTAATGCTCTGGCATTGTAGCAGGCGGCATCGCATTTCCCACAAAACATATTGATTATATACGAGACAGGCGATTTATTCCCGCCTGAGAACGTGGAGATGTTCTGTTGCTTAAAAATAGCTGAATGCCAAAGTAATCTGGACAGTGAGAAGCGCGGGGCGTCCAGTTTAATCTGGCA
>MTKW01010104.1_pt1 | contig 42960 bp, 45 predicted proteins | sample 1042761 | NCBI WGS metagenome assembly MTKW01 (sample SAMN06205366, study PRJNA360243) | anaerobic digester metagenome | biome: Wastewater treatment plant; feature: Anaerobic digester sludge; material: sludge; isolation source: anaerobic digester fed with sludge from wastewater treatment plant ... | reverse complement strand
AAACTAGCTTCTGAAGCTAAGCTTCAGTTCTCGAATTGAATCGAGCGCACAAACTGTGGCTTTCGAAACAATTGTTTCGAAAAATTCTCGTTGTTTAGTTTTCAAGGTTCCTGCTCCTCATTTTGGGGAGCGGCTCCATGATAACACGTTCATGGATGTTTGTCAACCCGTTATTAGAACAGGTTTTCATCGTTTTCTCCCCGAGGGGCACTAACGATTCTAACTGTTCGCCGCTTTCTTGTCAACCCCATTTTTTCGGGACCACATCGCAGCGACAAGTTATACTATATCAAGTCTTTCATTCGTTGTCAAACCCAATTAATTCTAATGCTTCGGGCCGTTGACGACGACAAGTAGTATCCTACCATGACCCCTCTATTACTGTCAACAGTAAAAGCGGATCTTTTTCGATCTCCTCCGGCAATTGGCCGCAAACGTGCTATAATAAAGGAAAAGGAGGGTTCATTATGTGTGGACGATTCACCCTGCATACTTCCGCGGACCTATTATTATCCCGGTTTGAACTACCGGAACTGAGCTTCGAATATGTTCCCAATTACAACGTGGCGCCAACCCAAGAGGTACTCACCGTAACGGGAGGGAACGGCAATCTTCGGCCTAGTCTGATGCATTGGGGTCTCATTCCCGCCTGGCAGGGGGCCAACCGCCCACTAATCAATGCGCGGTTGGAAACACTCGCCCAGCGGAAGACGTTCAGCGGATTAGTGGATGCCCATCGCTGCCTCATCCTTGCGGACGGTTTTTACGAATGGCAGACGGAAAACTCACGCAAACACCCAGTGTATATTACGCTGGAGAGCGGTGAACCGTTCGCCTTCGCCGGCCTGTGGGAGCCGGGAGACGAACCTCGCTGTACCATTATTACCACCGCAGCCAATCCCTTTATCAAACCGATCCACCACCGCATGCCCGTTATTCTCACCCCAGGGATGGAAAAGAGGTGGCTGAGCGCCGATCCTTTCCGATCTATACAAGCTGAACTAAACGCCATGGCCGCCCCTGACATGAAGTATTTCCGTGTCTCCACCCTGGTCAACTCGCCTAGGAACAATGATCCCAGCTGTATCCAGCCCCTGAACTGATCAGGTTTTGAGGAGCAGGCGCAGAGCCACCAGTAGAATAACGCCGGGTACACCCAATAAACCTACAATAAGTGCAGTTATGGGATTAACACCAATGCTGAAGCCCCAAAAACCACCGATGAAATTGATAATCAGGAGAACGCCTCCGCCGATTACCGCGTTAACAATCAGGTTGAAAATCGCTTTGAGCGGGATTAACAGCGCCCTGCCTAAGATATAGAGCAGAAGCACACCCGCAGCGTAGGCCACAATCACTAGGAAGTCCATCACCGGCTCACCTCACTTAGGTTCGTCCTCATGACATCTTATGGTGATGGACGGTGGATTATGACCTTTGTCCCTACTCTAAATTTTTGTACTGCTTCAACCAATACATGTACTTCCGTTCTGCCGCCTGCAGGGTAAGGATGGCATGATCGATCAGGTCCGTTTCGATCGCCGCATTGAAATAAGATTGGGCATCGAGCCATTCCTGCTTTGCCGATTCCACCGTCAGCCGAAGCTCTTCCCTGCTGTACTCTCCCGTTTCGGACGGCAGCGCGGGCGTACCATCGTCAAACAGACGAAAAGCCAAGTCCCTCACTCTACCACCCAAGCTGTTGGACAAAAAATCACCCCGCCTCGAGCAATACCTAATCTAGTATTACTCCAAACAGGGTGGCTTATTCTCCCGTTTACAACTCGCGCCGGCCTTCCAGTGCTTTGGCCAAAGTAACCTCATCAACGTATTCTAGATCGCTGCCAACCGGCATCCCGTGGGCCATGCGCGTCACTTTGACGCCAATAGGTTTCAACAGCCGGGCCAGATACATGGCAGTCGCTTCCCCTTCTACATTGGGATCTGTAGCAAGCAGCACCTCTTCCACATCGGGCCCTACGCGGGCTATTAACTCCTTCACATGCAGTTGATCCGGGCCCACACCCTCAAGGGGGGAAATGGAGCCATGTAAAACATGGTAAATCCCGGGAAAGCTTCTGGTTCTCTCCATGGCAATGACATCCCGCGGCTCTTCTACTACACAGATGAAATTGCGGTTGCGTTTAGGATCGGAGCAGATCTGACAGGGATCCTCCTCAGTCAAGTTAAAGCACTGGGAGCAGTACTTGGTGCGCCGTTTCGCATCTACAATTGATTCGGCCAGGCTCTGCACGGCGGATTCGGGCTGGCTGATCAAAAAGAAGGATAAGCGCTGCGCCGTTTTGGGCCCGATCCCAGGTAGGCGAGTTAGCTCCTCAATCAGTCGGGCCATGGGTTTAGGATAGCGTGACATGTTAGAACATTCCCGGCGGCAGCCCCGGGAGATTGACTTTGCCCGTTACCTTCTCGATTTCGCTGGCTTGAAGCTCCCTCGATTTGTTCAAGCCGTCATTTACGGCAGCCAGAATCAGATCTTCCAACATGTCCACATCTTCTGGATCTACTACGTCCGGTTCAATCTTGACCTGCTGAACCTTCTGGTGGCCGTTTACCACAACGGTAACAACTCCGCCGCCGGCCGTACCCTCCACCGTCTTTTCTTCCAATTCTGCCTGGACCTTAGCCAAATCTTCCTGCATCTTCTGGACCTGGCGCATCATCTTTTGCATGTTCATCCCCATATCAAGACCACCTCTAAATTATTTTAGCTAATCCTCTTGGGACCGCTTGAAAATCCTTCCGCCAAACGTATCAAGGCTTATATCGATAAAATCCTGTTGTTTTGTTCGATTGTCTGGTTCTTTCACCTGGGCAGATGCAGCAGCTTCCTGCCCCTTTTCTGGTTTGGGCAGATCGTGTTCATCCTCAAAAACGCATTTGAGCCGCAGGGCCATACCGGCCAGTTTCGCTAACACCCGTTCAGCGGGCTCGCGATGGTTAGGCTGTTCGATACTGGCTTTGTGAAAACCTCGATCCCTGGGAAAGGCCACAATCACATCGTCTCCCACCACTCCAACAGGAGAGCCTTCCCGTAGAAACGCCTCACACTGCATCAGCCGTTCCCGGCGCAGGCCAGCTAAAAACTCAGACCAATTGTTGAGGATAAACTGGGTCCGCTCCTTATCCGTTGAACTGCGCTGCAGACGGGGCTGCTCGGCAGGAGCCTCGTCTGATGCTGGGGCGTCTTTAATGCGTTGTGCTGCCGTTTTCAGCTGTTTCTTCAGATTGGAAATCTCCGTTTCCAACAGGACAATCTTCTGTTCCAATTCGGCAATAACCCCGTTAGCCGCTTGACTGGCACCGGAGGCGATTTTCAGAGCCGCCACTTCCAGCAGCAGGCGGGGGTCGGTGGCAAACCGCATTTCCCGTAGGGCATCGGCTAGAATCTCCAAAGCATTTAACGCCTTTTCCTCCTGACCGTTGGACGTCGTCTCCAAAACCTGACGGCGCAGGTTTTCCATGGCACTGCGTACGAACTGGGCCAAATCCCGGCCGTTACTGTACACATCGCCTATAACCTCAAGTGCCTCAGCACCTTTACTGGCCAACAGACTCGAGACAAAGCCCACAACCTGTTCTTCCGGGGCTATGCCCAGAACCTCAACCACGGCCTCAACCGTTATTTCGGGTACGAAGGAAGCACACTTTTCCAATAGACCTAAAGCATCTCGCATACTACCCCCCGCGTGGCGGGCTATGAGCGTTAATGCCTCCTGGCTGTACTTAAACCCTTCCCCGTCCGCCACAGTTTGCAGGCGAGCAGCCACCGCTTCCTCACTGAACCGTTGAAAATCAAAACGCTGGACCCGGGAGAGGATTGTAGCCGGCAGCTTATCGGGATCTGTTGTTGCGAAAATAAAAATAACGTGGGCAGGTGGCTCTTCCAACGTTTTCAAAAGGGCATTGAACGCATCCGTTGTCAGCATATGTACTTCGTCTATAATGTAGACTTTGTAACGGGCATTGACGGGCGTGTACTGAACCTGTCCCCTCAACTCCCGTACATCATTAATGCCCCTGTTAGAGGCACCGTCTATCTCAATCACGTTGAGGGAAGTACCCGCGGCAATACCAACGCACTCTTCACACTGGCCGCAGGGAGTAGCTGTGGGACCTTCCTGGCAGTTCAATCCCTTGGCTAGGATTCTGGCCACCGTCGTCTTGCCGATGCCCCTCGGTCCGGCGAAAAGATAGGCATGGGAAACGCGCCCCGAATCCAGGGCGTTACTCAATGTCTTGACAATATTGTCCTGGCCTACCACATCACTGAAGTCCGCTGGACGCCATTTCCGGTATAGGGCTAAATAGGACACGGACCATCCCTCCAGTCAGTCTCCCTACAAGTTCTCGACTGAGGCGAAAAATCCCTCTCAAATAAAAAATGTCGTGCACCTATTGTCGAAAGTGGTCTTCCAGACGGTACTTAGGTAGTTAGCTCGGACCAGGCACCCTCACGGCACATAGGAGCTTCCACTTACCGCTGCTTCCTTCCGGACCTGACGGGGTTCATGGATTCCTATTGCGTAAGACCCAATCGTCAACACCACTTATCTAAGCCAGACTCCACAAAACCATTCCTCGAATAGGAGTTCGACCCCGCTATAGCGGATTGCGGGTACAGGGCACCGCTACTTCCCCGTCTAGCACGACATACTTCATTATACTGAATGATCACCCCCAGTGTCAAGCAAGCCCGTCCCCCGCAGGGAGCTGGGGATTAGGTAAACTGGGGTTCTTCTTTTTCCACGTGACCCAGGCGTCCCTGCAGCTTGGGGATGATATCCTCTACCTGCTGCGCCATCTCATTGTACATTGCCTTAACAGAGGGCACATCGGTGTCCAAGGCACACGCTTTTAGCTGTCCTACCAGGCTGTGGGCACCTGCAACCGCTTCTTCAATTCTGGTTTTAGTGGTCATCCTATCCCTCCTCGGCTTTAGCGTACCCCCTGGTAAGAAAAAAACACCCACCGGGATAGTCCCAGCAGGTGCTGCTGTTAGATGGCGGAGAGAGAGGGATTCGAACCCTCGAGGGGCTTATCACCCCTACACGATTTCCAGTCGTGCCTGTTCAGCCAGACTCCAGCATCTCTCCGTGTTTACTGATAACTAGTTTTATGAAAAAGTGGCGGAGAGGGTGGGATTTGAACCCACGGGGCGCTTGCACGCCCAACGGTTTTCGAGACCGCCACATTCGGCCGCTCTGTCACCTCTCCCCCTTATTAACGCAGTTCAAGGAAGAAGTTCCGCAGGAGCTCTGCGCACTCTTCTTGGCAAATCCCATCGTATACCTGGAGAGAATGGTTCAACCGCTCATCCTGCACCAGATTCATCAGGGAAACCACAGCCCCGGCCTTGGCATCGTAAGCCCCAAAAACCAAGGTATCCAGGCGGGAATTGACGATGGCTCCGGCACACATGGGACAGGGCTCGAGCGTAACATAAATGCTTGCTCCAGTCAAGCGCCACCGTTTGAGGCGCTCTGCCGCAGCGCGAATTGCCATAATCTCTGCATGGGCCGTCGGATCCTGCAGCTGTTCCCGGCGGTTATGACCCCGCCCCACAATCTCGCCGTCCAAAACCACGACGGCACCCACAGGTACCTCTCCTGCAGCCAAAGCCAGCTTAGCCTCGGCAATCGCTTCCTGCATATATTTCCTGTGCACAGCAATCTCTCCAACCTCGTGTTGCCATGTTTTAATATACCACAGATACACTGGACTGACAAGAATAAATTAAAAAGAGGGGCTTTGTGCCCCTCCCCTCACTTGAAGCCGCCTTCATGCTCGCCTAGGCTGCGCTCTGCCTCGGCAATCATGCGGCGTACCATGTGGCCGCCAACTGCTCCGCACTCCCGAGCAGAGATGTTCCCCCAGTATCCCGTCTTGTATTCGGGATTAATGCCCAGCTCTTCCGCCATCTCATACTTGAACCTATCCATGGCCTGAGCTGCTTCGGGAACTAAGATCTGCCTTTTCCCCTTCTTCCTTCCGGCCATTTCATTCACCTCCCCCGCTAGCGGGAGAGGACGCCCGCAGGCATCCTCTCAAGTGAATTGCTATCCTATTTTACTGGGAAGGCTCCTGCGGGAAGCTGCCACGAAAACCGCCGGTGGCTGTGGCCGCGGGTCCCCCGCCCTGGCCTAGTAACGATTGCTGAGCGGCTGCTATCATACGTCTTACCATATGTCCACCAACCGCACCACACTCACGGGAAGGAATATTGCCCCAATAACCTGTCTTGTATTCAGGGTTGATGCCCAGTTCGGTTGCTACTTCGTATTTGAACTGATTCATCACCTGGTACGCCTCCGGGATAACCTTCACGTTTCTGCTGGAAGATCCTAGCGCCATCAAAGTTCACCCCCTTCCGTCCCTGCACGCTTACTTTGCCCGCCCCGTGCAGCAGTTACACAAGTAGACTTCTGGGGATTTTGGAAAAAGAAAACCAGCTGAATTCAGCTGGTTTAGTCAGTTTCCTCTCAAGATTACAGTGAGATAGCTTCAGTGGGACACGATTCCGCCGCATCTTGGCAGCAGCCGGCGTCCTCGCAGCTGGCCCCTTCAATTACGTAAGCCAGATCGTCGTCACCCATTTCGAATACTTCGGGACAGATCTCTGCACACAGCCCACAGCCAATGCACAGATCATGGTCTACTGATGGATTCATTCATTTCCCCTCCTCGCGGTTTATAATTCCTCAAACTGATCCTTGCCCACACCGCATTCGGGGCAGACCCAATCATCCGGCAGGTCGTTAAAATCAACCCCGGGCTCGATATCTTGCGTCGGATCACCGACTTCAGGATCGTAAATGTATCCACATACGATGCATTCCCACTTCGACAATACACTCACCCTCCCACGGATTTTGCTATGTAATATTCTCCCCAAAGGGAAAATATCCTACCGTTGTTTACAATAATTCTCGGATTGAGGAGGGAACGGAAATACCGTAGTGTTTGTACATTGCTTCCACTACCTGCTCCGTTATGTTAAGGCCGCCGTAGATGATTGACCCCTCCGGTAGGACCGCAGAAATACCGAGCTCAACGGCTACCTCTTCAATCACCTGCAGAATGAAAGCAACCAGTTCGAGACGGACTTCCTGCTCGATCAGTTCGAATTGGTATTCGTAGTAAGCCCCCAATTCATTGATCTCTTCCTCTGTCTCCAGCTGCTCTGCCTCTTCCTGAATCCTTACATACAGCTCTTCCGCTTTCTCCTGCAGCTGTTGGTTTTTCAGGTCGTACTCAGGATGGGCATAAAAAAGAAACTCAAAATCAACATAACCGATTGCCTCGGCAGATACGACAGCGGGTAATAACAGTAGTATTCCTGCTATTAGTATGATTCCCAGTGCTTTTTTTCTCAAATCCAGACACTCCTTTATTTTTCACTGTCAGCAAGAACAGTTCCACCTTCGACATATATTTCCTGCCGGGGACAGTTTTTGGGGGGGTAATTAAACCAAATCTGCTATCGATACGTTTTCCAAGACCCCCACAAAGGCTCCCTGAGCCCTTTGCCATACGGGTCTAACCGGACATAGGCCTCCTCGCGGACAGCCGTTCTCCTCCGTCATACATTTTACGATGGCAATTGGCCCTTCGATCAATTCCACCACATCGCGTATTGTGATCGCTTTTGGGTCAGCCTGAAGTAACACTCCCCCACCGGGACCGCGTACACCCTCCACCCAGCCTTTGGCAGTAAGCAGGGCCATAATTTGAGGTAAAAAATTGACAGGGATCTCCTGCCTTTCCGCTATAGTCTTTGAAGATATATGTTCACCTGGATTAGAGGCCAATTCCACGAGTGCGTTGATGGCGTATTCCGTTTTTCTGGTTATTTCCACCGTGTTCACCTTCCTATTCTTAACAAAATTATACTTAGTAAGTTAAGATCTGTCAAGAAACGGGCTGTGGGACGTCTTGTACCCCTTGCGTGACCCGGTGGATCTGTTACAATAGAACTAACCAAGGTCGGGAGGTTTTAACATGGAACGGATCGGCATAATTGATGTGGGTTCCAACTCAATTCGCTTAATCATTATTGATGTGAAAGACAACCGGGCCCACCACCAGATTGAAAACCTCAAAGAGACGGTCCGATTGCGCAGCGGCACCGATCCCCAGGGGTCCCTGACTGAACGGGGTATGGAATACGCGATTGAGACGGTCAGCCTGTTCGTCAAACTCTGCCAGGTGCGCAAAGTGAACACTATTCGCGCCGTTGCCACCGCTGCTGTGCGTAGGGCTCCAAACGGTGCAGAATTCGTTGCCCGCATAGAACAAAGATGCGGCATCAAAGTGGAAATCTTATCGGGAGATCAGGAGGCCTATATGGGCTATTTAGGCCTGGTCAACAGCATCACCCGTACCGATGGGCTTATGGCCGACCTAGGCGGCGGTGCCCTGAAGCTGGTGCAGTTTGCTGACCGCCTGCGGCAGAATTCCATCACCCTTGATTTCGGAGCCGTTTCCCTTATGGAGCAGTTCAACCTCCATGACCGACCTGCCCCAGAAGACCTTGCCCGCCTAGAAGCGTTTTTGGATGAGAGTTATGCCGCTGTGCCTTGGCTGAAGGATCAACCCTACCTGATTGGGGTCGGCGGCACATTTCGCTCGCTAGCCCGCATCTACCGCAATCATGTCAACTACGTTCCTGACCTTACCGATGGTATCATCATCCCCACCGAATCTGTGGGTGAGATTTACAACATGCTGAAGGGAATGGATTTGGCCCAGCGGCGTCAAGTACCTGGTCTGGAACGGGCACGGGCCGATCTGAGCGTCACCGGGATCGGCATAATTTACAAGCTGCTTCAGGCCACGGGCAGTCCCGTCCTTGAAGTAAGTGCCAGCAGCATCCGTGACGGCCTTTTCTTCGCGCACGTGTATTCTAGGGATCCAATCGTGTTCAACGTGCTCACCCATCATACCCAGAATCTCATTGACTACCACCAGCTGGACGAAAACCATCTGCGTCGGGTGGCGAATCTGGCTGTTACGCTCTTTGATCAGCTGCAGCCCCTCCACGGTCTGGGCAGTTGGGAGAGGAGGCTGCTGTTAGTAGCGGGTCTCCTGCATGAGCTGGGCGTTGTGATCAGCGTGGAAAGCCTGGAAAAACACACGCTATATACCGTGTTAAACTCGGCCCTCAAAGGCCTCAACCACAGGGAACGGGTAATCATCGCTTACCTAGCAGCGTCCCACGATCAGCTCTTTACGGTCAACCTCCAGCAGTACGTGACTAATGGACCCGTTGAACCGGGCGATATTGAACGCCTTGAAAAGCTGGCACCTCTGCTCCAGATCGCCCACAGTTTGGATCGCTCCCGCACCGGGGCAGTTACCCATGTGCGAACCCGTTTGGATGGGGATCTATGCGAAATCTTGGTTTTCGGCAACCAAAGCCGCGATTTGGAAATCAGAGATGCCACTCGCAGCGCCGATGCTTTCCAGGATAAATTCGGAGTAAAGTTGGTGGTCACTCAGGCCACTGGCAGCTAGCTAGAAGTGTTTTTACCAATTGGGTCAAGCCTTCACTATCCGCCTCACTGAAACGGTTTAACTCTGGGCTGTCGATATCAAGAACTCCCAGGAGTCGGCCGTCGGCAGTTAGCAGCGGTATAACCACTTCCGAGCGGGATGCGGGATCACAGACTATGTGGCCCGGGAACTGATTCACATCGGGAACGACTGTAGGCTGCCTGCGCTCGGCTGTAGTGCCGCACACTCCCCTGCCCAAGGGAATGCGTACACAGGCCGGTTTGCCCTGGAAGGGGCCTAAAATGAGTTCATCACCTTCTAGAAGGTAAAAGCCTGCCCAGTTGATGTCCTCAAGCCCATGGTAAAGCAGGGCCGCCGTATTGGCCAGATTAGCTAGCCAATTGGTTTCGCCTTCTAATAGGGCCTGCAGTTGTTTGTGCAGCATGGAATAATCGGTCTTATACATCTCGTCCCTCCTTGGATTTTCCTTGGCTTCAAGTATAACTTAAACAGACAAAATGCGCCAGATACGGCGCTTTTTTTCTGCCTAATGCACCTCCGTGACCTGCAGGATTTCCCTTCTGATCCGCTGCAGTGTTGCTGGCGGCAGATAGAGCAGATTGTAGTACTCGCCCAGCATGCGCGCAGAGGAGAAACGGTGCAGGGCGTTGGCAATACTCGCCCGCATCATACCCTGCCAGCGCCTCTGATCTTCGTAATAGGTGGGAATGACCTCGTTCAGCAGCACTTCGTAAAGGGAAAAGGCATCCACCATCGTCTGCTCTGGACCGTCGTACCCTCCCCCAAACTGCCAACCATTAACCCCATGCAGGCAGCCTTCGGGCCACCATCCGTCCAGCACACTTAAGTGGAGAACACCGTTCAACGCGGCTTTTATGCCCGAGATACCCGAGGCCTCCAAAGGCCGCTGGGAGGTACCCAGCCAGACATCGCAGCCCGAAGTCAGCAGCCTAGCCAGCTCCATATCGTAATTTTCCAAAAAGACCACGCTCTGGGGAAAGCGATAAGCCATTTCCGCCATATTAGCCACAATCTTTTTGCCCCAATCATCTTCGGGGTGGGACTTACCGGAGAAAATGAGCTGGATGACACCCTCCCGGAGTAGGGGTTCGATCACGTTGGGCCGATGGAAAATAAGGCCGCCCCGTTTATGGGCTTCCGCCCGGTGGCCAAAGCCAAGGGTGAGGGTGTCCAGATCCAGGGTTACTCCTGTACGGTTCTCAATTTCACGCAGAAGCAGCTTTTTCAGCTGAAAATGCGTTTTCCAGAGGTTACCATTGACCTCAAAGGTCTGCCTGATCTGGGGATTCTGCCAAGTCTTCACATGCACCCCATTTGTGATGCTGATAATGGGAGCTGCGCCCTCACTGCCCCGCCACATGGCCCTAGCGGTAGCCCCGTGCAGCTGGGAAACGCCATTGGCCATGTGACTCAAGCGGAGACCAGCCAATGTCAGGTTGAAGGGCCTGCCACCGATCCGTTCCATTTGATCGTGTTCGAAGCCAGCAAAGGCTCCCATCTGGCGAAGAAGATCATGATCATACACTTCATTTCCCGCCATAACCGGTGTATGGGTTGTGAACACAACCTGCTGACGCGTTTCTTCCCAGGCAGTTTCAAAATCGCTGCCCAAAGCCATTTTCTCCCTAATCAATTCCAAACCGGCAAAGGCGGTGTTTCCTTCATTGAGGTGATATACATCCGCTTGAAAGCCTATCTTCCGCAGGAGCCTAACTCCGCCCATGCCCAACACCATTGCGCCAGCTATTCGCTCCTCCGGAGAGGGAGCGTACAGCCGTCTGGTCACCCAGGCATGGAGACCGTCGGGCAGGTTCGCATCCAGCAGATAAAGGGGAGCGTTGTGATAAGCCTCCGTCTTCCAGATCCTGCAGGTAAGAGGTTCCCCTTTGATTGTGATCTCAACCGTAAGCCCCGTATCCATCAGGTGGGAACGATCATACTCCTGCCGGCAGTGCTGGGGAAAACCATCCTTATCCAAGTACTGATCTGAGTAACCCTCGTGCCACAGAATGCCAATACCTATTATAGGCAGCTGCAGATCCTTAGCCGTTTTCAGGATATCCCCTGCCAAGATTCCCAGGCCGCCGGTGTAGATGGGAAAGGATTCATGTAAACCGTATTCCATGCAAAAGAAAGCAACTTTTGGCGGGGCTGCAGTCGCCATTTCCCTGTTCCCTCCTCAGTTCGCCGTTCTCTAAGAAAGGATACCCGGATAGGAAGGCGTTTATTAGATGGTCGGTTCTGATGAGCAAAAAACCCCTCACAGAGGGGTTTTCACAGACAGACTCAAACAGAACCTAGATACAGAGAGGTGATAGGAGGTACTGATATAGCAGTTTAGCACTGTTGATCACCGCATCCACATGGGTTCGTTCAAAGGCATGGGACGCGTCTATGCCCGGACCGATCAAACCGTGGATCACATCGTGACCAGCCCTTAGGGCAGCGCTTGCATCCGAGCCGTAGTAGGGATAAATATCAACCTTGTAGTTGATTTCATGTTCCTCTGCCAGGGCAACCAAATGCTCCCGGAGGCGAATGTTATAAGGTCCGGTTGAATCCATGGCACAGATAGTCACGCTGAATTCATCGCTGGTCTGCCCATCACCGATGGCAGCCATATCCACCGCCAGGTATTCCACCACTTCCGGTGGGATGTTGGAGTTCCCACCATAGCCGATCTCTTCCGCGTTGGAGAACAAAAAGTGCGTAGTGTAGGGCAATTCAAGCCTATGCTCCACCAATTCCTGCAGGAGATACAGAATCAAGCCTGCCCCTGCTTTGTCGTCCAGATGTCTGGATTTAATAAACCCGCTGGGCAGAACCTGTGCCCGGGGATCAAAGGCAACAAAATCACCTACGCAGATACCCAGTTTTTCCACGTCGTCCCCGTTTTCCACCTTGGCATCGAGGCGAACCTCCATGTTATCCTGATTGCGCTTGGCATCACCGCTGTCACGGTAGACATGAACCGAGGTCTGGTGCATCAAAATAGTCCCGGTGAAGGTACCGTTCGCGCTGAAAACCTGGCAGTACTCCCCTTCCACATGGGGCCATTTGGAACAGCCAATCATGGTCAAACGCAGCCGGCCATTGCTCTTAATCTCCTTAACCATGGCCCCCAGCGTATCTATGTGAGCGGTGACAAAACGCTGCTGTTCAGTGTTTTTCCCCGGCACAGTGGCAATTAACCCACCTTTGCGGGAGACGGAATTAGTTATACCCAACTCATTCAGATAGGAACGGATATGTTCAATAATCTGCCCGGTGTAACCGGTCGGACTGGGGATGGAAACCAACTCATTAATTAACTGCAGGATCTCTTTTCCGCTGAATGTTACAGACACACTGACACCCCTTTCAATGTGTACATTATTTGACGCTGGCAGGGCAATTCCTTTTAAAAGGCATGGGCAGCGCGGAATACTTACCCTAACCTTTCCCCAAACTAGAAAGGAGAGGAGGAAGGGAATTGGATGCCTTTAGACAGAAGTGGAAAAAGGTACGGGGCATCCCGGTGGAAAACCACTCCACAGCCGCCTGGGCAAACATCAGGCAAAAAAAACCTGCATCAAAAGTGCCCCTGCCCGGTGATGACGATGTGGAGCTGGCTAGGGAATGGGTAAATCAGAATCAGAAGTAAAGAGAGGCGGGATAACCCGCCTCTTTACCTTTAAAGGCCAGCTAAGCGCTCATACTCCCGCAGCCTCTCTGCTGCTTCCGCTTCCGCCTGTTCAAACAGTTCTTCCGCCTCTTTGGGTAAGGCCCGCTGCAGAGAGGAATAGCGGACTTCACTCAGGAGGAAATCCCTAAAGGAAGCACTAGGTTTTTTCGAATCAAGTTTGAACGGGTTTTCCCCTTTCTCTTTCAAAAGTGGGTTATAGCGGTAAAGATGCCAGTAACCTGCCTCCACTGCCCTTTTCTCCTGCCTAATGCTGGTGCCCATCCCGGTGCGAATACCGTGGTTAATGCAGGGCGAGTAGGCGATGATGAGGGATGGACCTGGATAACTTTCCGCCTCCAGGATAGTCCGGATGGTGTGGTTCATGTTCGCACCCATGGCAATCTGGGCCACATAAACGTAGCCGTAGGTCATGGCCATCCGCCCCAGATCCTTTTTGCGGATCCTTTTGCCCGCGGCGGCAAACTTAGCCACAGCCGCGGTTGGTGTCGACTTGGAAGATTGGCCGCCTGTGTTGGAATACACTTCCGTATCCAACACCAGCACATTCACATCCTGGCCCAGGGAAAGGACGTGATCGAGACCGCCGTAACCAATATCATAGGCCCAACCATCACCGCCGATTATCCACTGAGATCTCTTGTTCAAAAACTGTTTGTTGGCCAGAATTTCTGCAATGAGGGGATCCCCGCTGTACTGGGCTAAAGCCTGCACCAGCTCCCTCGATGCCACCGCACTCTCATAGGGCTTTTCGCTGTTTGTAAGCCAGTTGACGCAGGCCTTTTTCACCTCCTCGGCGGGGGCCTGTTTACTCAGCTCCTCAATGAGAGAAGCGAGTCGTCCCCGCACCTGCTTGAAGCCCATGTGCATACCCAAACCAAATTCAGCGTTGTCTTCGAAGAGGGAGTTGGCCCAAGCCGGCCCACATCCATCCTTACCCGGTGTATAGGGAAAAGACGGGGCACTGGCGCTGTAGATAGAGGAGCAGCCGGTGGCGTTGGCGATGATCATGCGCTCCCCAAAAAGCTGAGTCAAAAGGCGGAGATAGGGGGTTTCGCCACAGCCGGGACAGGCACCGTGAAACTCGAAGAGGGGTGTGCGGAACTGGCTGTTTTTGAGCGTAGTCCAATCCACCAAATGGGACTTATTGGAAACGGTCAGAGCGTACTCCCAGTTGTCTGCCTGGGCATCGATCTCTTCCCCTGCCGGCTTCATTATTAACGCTTTTTCCGGTGCTGGGCAAATATCAGCGCAGTTGCCGCACCCGGTGCAGTCCAATGGGCTGAGCTGAATGCGGTAGCCGAGGCCCTCTAGGCCCCTACCCACTGCCTTTTTGGTGTTGAATCCTTCCGGGGCACGGGCAATCTCATCCTGATCCAACAGGAACGGCCGGATCACCGCGTGGGGACAGATAAAGGAACACTGATTACACTGGATGCAGTTGTCAATCTGCCACTGGGGGATCATTACGGCGATACCCCGTTTTTCATAGGTGGTGGTCCCATTGGGGAAGGTACCGTCCTCCCTACCCACAAAGGCACTCACGGGTAGGTCGTCCCCTTCATGGCGCATCATGGGCACCTGAATCTCACGGACAAAGTCAGGCAGGTTGTTTTCTCCGGCTGTCCGTTCTGAGCTCAGCTGGGCCCACGCTTCTGGAATGCTGATTTGCTTGAGTGCGGTCGCCCCTTGGTCAATGGCGTCCAGGTTCATCTGGACGATATCATCGCCCTTATGCCCATATAGGGTGTGCACCGCCTCCTTTAGGTAGCCCAGTGCTTCATCCACCGGAATTACCTCCGCCAGTTTAAAGAAGGCAGCCTGCATTACCATGTTGATCCTGTTGCCCAAACCTAGTTTTCCTGCGATATCAATGGCGTTGATGGTGTAAAACCGCACCTTGCGCTCAGCCAGTGCCCGCTTGAGGGAATTGGGCAGGTGCTCCTCCAGTTCTGCCTCGCTCCAAGGACAGTTAAGCACAAAGACGCCCCCCTCCTTGATGTCCGCGAGCAGGTCGTAGTTATTCACAAAGGCTGGGTTGTGGCAGGCAATGTAATCCGCTTCTACAATTAAATAAGGAGCTTTGATCGGTTTGGGCCCAAAGCGCAGGTAAGAGATGGTGGTGCCCCCAGATTTTTTGCTGTCGTAGTAAAAATACGCTTGGGCGTAAAGGTCGGTGTGTTCACCGATAATCCGCACCGCCCCCTGGTTGGCCCCCACCGTACCATCCGAACCCAAGCCCCAGAATTTGCAGTTGATTGTACCGGGCGGTGTAGTGTCTAGCTTATCTACTTCAGGCAGGGATGTGTGGGTCACATCGTCCACAATTCCGATTGTGAAGCGGTTCAGAGGATTCTGCTGCTTGAGGTTTTTATAAACGGCAGCAATTTGACCGGGCCTGGTGTCCTTAGAGCCAAGGCCGTAGCGACCGCCCACAACGAGCACCTCCCATTCCAGATCCTGACAAGCCTTGGAGACGTCTAAGTAGAGCGGTTCACCGAGCGATCCGGGTTCCTTGGTCCGGTCTAAAACTGCTATCTTCTTAACCGTTTTGGGCAAAACTTCCCGGAAATGATGATCGGAGAAGGGCCGGTATAAACGCACCTTAATCAAACCCACCTTTTCCCCCTGGGCCGTGAGGTGATCTACCGTGCCCTCAATCGTATCGCAAACCGAACCCATAGCCACAATTACCTCTTCCGCCTCGGGGTGGCCGTAGTAATCAAAAAGGTTGTAATTGCGACCAGTAAGCTCGCCAAAGCGGCGCAGATAGTCCTCAACAATTCCAGGCACCGCTTCATAGAATGGGTTGGCAGCCTCTCTACCCTGGAAGTAAATATCGGGGTTTTGGGCCGAGCCTCGGGTTACGGGCCTGTGGGGATTGAGACCCCTGCGGCGGAAATCGGCCAGGGCTTCCCAATCGAGCAGTTTTTTCATGTCTTCGTACTCAACCGCTTCGATCTTCTGGAATTCGTGGGATGTGCGGAAACCGTCAAAAAAGTGGAGAAAAGGTACCCTGGCGCTGAGGGTTGCCAGATGGGCGATGCAGGCCAGGTCCATTACCTCCTGGACGTTGGCCGATGCCAAAAAGGCAAACCCGGTGGAGCGGCAGGCCATCACGTCTTGATGGTCACCGAAGATGGACAGGGCATGGGTCGCTATCGCCCGTGCGCTCACGTGGAAGACGCAGGGTAACAGCTCACCTGCAATTTTGTACATATTGGGAATCATGAGAAGCATTCCTTGGGAAGCTGTAAAGGTGGTAGTCAAAGCTCCTACCGCAAGGGAGCCGTGGATTACGCCTGACGCACCTGCCTCAGACTGCATCTCCACCACCCTAACCGGCTGACCAAACAGGTTCAAACGACCCCTGGCACTCCATTCATCCACCCATTCCGCCATGGGCGAAGACGGAGTGATGGGATAGATGGCACTCACTTCAGTGAAGGCATATGCTACATGGGCGGCTGCTTCGTTTCCGTCGACTGTGATGTATTTTCTCATCTGGAACCTCCATTTTACCGTTCTAACCATATTATTTAGGTAATTTTCTGATCTATACGGCAAAAGGGGAAAAGGACGGTTCCGATTTCGCACCCGCGCTCGAAAACAGAGGGCAATAGTAATAGAAAAACGAGCGTTGGGGACGATATACTCAAAAACCCATCAAAAGCTGAAAACAGCTGAAAAAGCCCGGTTTATGGGGAGGATTCCAACTGTCAAATGCGTAATAAGTTTATTAAACTTTAGTTAGGAGGGAGGGTTGGGATTGATCGCCATTGATAGGGATTCTTGGGACGAACATGTAACCAATTCAAGCGGCTGGGTAGTAGTGGACTTTTGGGGACCCAGGTGTAAACCGTGCTTGGAGCTCATGCCCGCTGTTGAGGCATTAGCCGAAAAGTACGGGGACAAGATGACCTTTTGTTCACTAGACACCTCGAAGGCCATGCGCTTGGCAATTGCCCAAGGGGTTATGTCCTTACCCGTCATCGCCTTTTACTTCGACGGTGAGAAGAAAGAAGAGCTGAGCGGAGAATTCAGCGCCGAGGATGTGGAAAACAAGATCCTGGAACTGCTCGGCTAAAGGAGGTAAGTGTGTGCAACTCAAGGTTGGCCACATTTTCATCAATGATATCCAGTTCGGGGACCAAACGGAGGTAAAGGATGGTGTCCTTTTCGTGAACCGGCAGGAGCTGGAAGAGCTGCTGCTTGAGGACGAACACCTGGCCTCTGTCCAGCTTGAGCTGGCCCATCCGGGTGATTCTGTACGAATTATGCCCGTCAAGGACGTAATTGAGCCCAGGGTGAAACCGGAAGTGGAAGGGGGCATCTTCCCCGGTCTGGTTGGCAGGATGTTTACCGCAGGCAGGGGTACCACCCATGTGCTGAAAGGGGTGGGCGTGGTGACCACAGGGAGAATTGTGGGCTACCAGGAGGGCATTATCGACATGTCCGGCCCGGGGGCCGATTACACACCCTTCTCCAAGCTGCACAACCTGGTAATCTGTGCCGAGCCGGTAGAGGGCATCACTCCCCATCAGCACGAAGCGTCCCTGCGGCGCATGGGGCTGAAGGCAGCTAACTACCTGGGAGAAGCCGGGCGCTTGTTAACATCCGACGAAATCATAACTTACGAAACCCTGCCCATCCCAGAGCAGCATGCTAAGTACGCCGATCTGCCCAAGGTTGCCTACGTTTACATGCTGCAGAGCCAGGGTCTGCTCCACGATACTTACTTCTACGGAGTGGATGTGAAAAACATCGTGCCAACGTTCATGTATCCCACCGAAGTAATGGATGGAGCGATTGTGAGTGGCAACTGCGTTTCGGCCTGTGACAAAAACACCACTTACCATCACTTGAATAATCCCGTTATCCATGACCTTTTCAAACGGCATGGAACGGACCTCTGCTTTGTGGGCTGCGTGATCACGAACGAAAACGTCACCCTCTTGGACAAACAGCGTTCTTCCGATTTGACGGCCAGATTAGTAGAAGCGTTGGGAGTGGATGGCGTAATCATTTCAGAAGAGGGCTTTGGCAACCCCGATACCGATTTAATTATGAACTGCAATAAGATTGAGGCTAAGGGCATTAAAACAGTCCTACTTACGGACGAGTTTGCCGGGCAGGACGGCACCTCCCAATCGCTGGCAGATGGCAGCCCTGCGGCAGACGCCATTGTCAGTGGCGGCAACGCTAACGCCCTAATTACCCTACCGCCCATGGAGAGGGTAATCGGGAGCGTTGAGCCGGCAGAAGTAATAGCGGGAGGGTTTAAAGGCAACCGCAGAGAAGATGGTTCAATAGTGGTAGAACTGCAGGCAATAATCGGGGCAACCAACGAGTTGGGCTTCAATAAATTGACTGCACGTGAATACTAAGTAGAAAAATACTGAGAGAAGGAGGACTCGGTCATGATTGATCTGAAGGGGAAAAATGTTGCCGTGATCGGTGATCGTGACGGCATTCCCGGACCGGCCATTGAAGAGTGCATGAAAAGCGCCGGTGCAAACGTGGTCTTTTCCACCACCGAGTGCTTTGTCTGAACCGCGGCCGGTGCAATGGACCTGGAAAACCAAGCTCGCGTGCTCGAGCTGGTGGAAAAGTATGGTAAGGAATCCGTTGTTGTTGTTTTGGGAGGTGCCGAGGCAGAAGCATCTGGCTTGGCAGCCGAAACAGTTACGAGCGGAGACCCCACCTTTGCCGGTCCATTGACAGGAGTTCAGTTGGAACTCCCCGTATATCATATTTTCGAACTTAAGGATCTTATTGCGGAAGACGTCTGGGACGAACAGATAAGCATGATGGAAATGGTTCTGGAAGTCGAGGAGATTATCAAGGAGGTCGCCACTTACCGCAAAACGGATTGAGGTGTAGAATTTGGAGACAAAACGGATAGTCGTCTATCTTAATCAGTTTTTTGGACAAATGGGCGGCGAGGACAAGGCCAACGTTCCTCCCCAGAGCTTCGATCAGCCCAGGGGACCAGGTGTGGGCCTGCAGCAGCTTTTGCCTGACAACTGCAAAGTGGTAGGCACCATTGTCTGCGGCGACGGCTATTTCAACGAAAACCTGGAAGAGGCAAGCGCCCAGGTACGTGAGATGCTGACAGAGCTCCAGCCCGATGTGGTTATAGCCGGGCCCGCCTTCAACGCCGGACGCTACGGTATGGCCTGCGGTATGGTGGGCAAAATCGCTTCAGAAATGGATATTCCAGCCGTTTCTGCCATGTACCCGGAAAACCCCGGCGTGGAAAGCTATCGCCAGTATTTGTACATTATAGAAACAACCGATTCTGCCGCGGGTATGCGCACTGCTTTGCCCGCTGTGGCGAAACTCGCAGGCAAGCTGGCCAATAACGAACCAATTGGCAGCCCGGCTGAGGAAGGCTACCTAAGTCGCGGAATCCGCCGTAACGTTTTTATGGAAAAACGGGGTTCGGAACGGGCAATTGACATGCTCCTCAAGAAACTGCGGGGCGAGGAATTTGAAACCGAGTACCCCATCCCCCACTTTGATCGGGTGGAACCGGCCGCGGCACTCACCGATTTGAGTACCGTTACTGTCGCTTTGGTTACCAGCGGCGGCATAGTGCCCAAGGGTAACCCCGATCGCATCGAAGCTTCCAGCGCATCGCGCTACGGCAAGTATTCAATCGAGGGATTGGATGGGCTCAGTTCCACTGCCTTCGAGACTGCCCACGGCGGCTATGATCCCACCTACGCCAATCAGTCACCTGACCGGGTTGTGCCGGTAGATGCCCTGCGGGCATTGGAGAAGGAAGGCAGGATCGGCAAACTCCATCCCTTCTTCTATTCCACCGTAGGCAACGGAACATCGGTGGCTAATGCAAAGAAATACGCGACAGAAATCGCCGCTGAACTGGTTAATGAGGGTGTCCAAGCGGTCATCCTCACCAGCACCTGAGGGACCTGTACTCGTTGCGGCGCAACGATGGTAAAAGAAATCGAGCGAGCGGGCATTCCAGTGGTACACGTCTGTACCGTAACGCCCATCTCCATGACAGTTGGAGCTAACCGCATCGTGCCGGCGGTGGCCATCCCCTATCCACTGGGGGATCCACGGCTGAACGAAACGGAGGAACTCGCCCTCCGCAGACGGTTGGTAGAAAAGGCGCTCAAGTCTCTCACGCAGCCAGTCACGGAACAAACAATATTCGATAACTAGACAGAGAGACGGACTTGTGGCTTCTGCCCGAGTCCTTCTCTGTCCTCTGGAGGTGTGTTTATTGACCAATCCTGTAGTCAAGGCTACAAGCTATTGTCTGATCCACGTACCGGACATGGTGCTTTCCCATGGAACAACCCTCACCATGGAACGGGCAAAAAACCCCGAATCACCTCTTTTGGCGGACGTAAGAGCCGCTCTCCGTTCCTATGAAGATGTGCTGGCCTATGCCCCTAACCAGGTGTATATCGGCCGCATCACACCCGATGACTTGGCACAATTACCCCAGCCCTGGTACGAAAACCCGCTGGAAGCAGCAAGGCAGGGCCAATTTGGGGAGATTTTCCCGCAAGAAGAATTCCTTGCCATGATGAAGATCGCCGATTCCTTCGACTTGGTCCTGTTGGAGGAGAATTTCGCTGCCGAGATCAGTGCCGTTTTAAAGAATCATCCCCTCTTTACTGAGGAAGACCTCGCAATTTTAACCAAAACGGCTGGACTCGATCAGATTACTACCCTTATAGAGAATGGGACAGCGGTACCGCTGGAACATGGTGACAGGATAGTGGGCTGTGTCAAACAGGCCCACGAACACGATGCAAACCTTAAGGCCGAGATCATGTTTGAAAACCTGGCGGCGAAGGCAAGTGCGGCACTAGTTCTGCGCCACCTGTTCTGGAACAACAAACTGGATCCGGCTATCGTAGAATATATCATCGACACATCGGAAGAAGCGGCGGGGGATATGAACCAGCGGGGCGGGGGCAACTTCGCCAAGGCCATTGGTGAAATCGCCGGCTGCATCAACGCAACCGGATCCGATACCAGGTCTTTCTGCGCCGGCCCTGTCCACGGTATCATCAACGCGGTGGCATTGGTATCGGCAGGGATCTACAAAAACGTAGTTGTCCTGGGAGGCGGTGCCACGGCTAAGCTGGGTATGAACTCCCGGGATCACATAAAGAAAGGCGTTCCGGTCTTAGAGGATATGCTGGGCACCTTTGCCGTCCTGATCAGCGCCGATGACGGGGTCAGCCCCATCATCCGCACAGACGCTATCGGCCGCCACCGCATCGGTACAGGTTCATCACCCCAGGCGGTCACCACCGCCCTGGTTACCGATCCTCTGGATAAGATCGGCCTTACCATCACAGATATTGATAAATTCAGCGTGGAAATGCAAAATCCAGAAATCACGGTACCGGCCGGTGCGGGCGATGTACCCCTTGCTAACTACCGCATGATCGGTGCCCTTGGGGTTAAGCAGGGTGTCCTGGAGCGGGCGGAATTGAACGATTTCGTGGAAAAACACGGCCTAAGAGGCTGGGCACCCACCCAGGGACACATCCCCTCAGGTATACCCTACATGGGCTTTGCCCGCCAGGGTATTTTGGAGGGCAGCCTGAAACGGACCATGATTGTTGGCAAGGGCAGTCTGTTTTTGGCCCGCCTGACCAACCTCTTTGACGGCGTCTCCTTTATTATGGAGGCAAATCCGGGCGGTGAAGCAGCCCCAGCGGTTACACCGGAAAAGATAGTATCCGTAGGAATTACGCTGCTCGGCAGCGAACACGGCGTGGCAGAAGTGGTCCGCGGCGCGGAGCTGGCCCAGAAGAACAACAAGAACCTGCGGATTGTAGCTATTGGGCCAAAGGGAAGTACTAACCTCCCCACTGTTGAGGCGGACAGCGAAGCCGAACAACATCGCCTGATGGAAAAAATGCTCCAGTCCGGTGAATTAGATGCCTGCGTGACCATGAATTACAACTTCCCCTTGGGCGTAACAACAATTGGCCGCGTAGTGGCTCCAGCCACAGGCAGAGAAATGCTCATTGCCTCCACAACAGGCATGTCCGCCAGTAACCGCACCGATGCCATGTACAAAAACGCCATCTTAGGCATTGCGGTGGCTAAGGCTTTGGCAATGGAAAACCCGGCTGTGGGTATCCTCAACGTCGATGGGGCCCTAACCACTGAGCGCACATTGAAAGAGTTGGCAAGAGAAGGCTATGAGATCAATTGGGCCCAGTCGGGCAGGTCTGGCCAGGCTATTATGCGGGGCAATGACGCTTTGAGGGGTTCCTGCGATGTGTTAGTCACCGACTCCCTCACGGGCAATATCATGGTGAAAATGCTCTCTGCCCACAGCACGGGCGGCAGTTTTGAGAGTGTCGGCTACGGCTATGGACCAGGTGTGGGCGAAAACTACAACGACATCATCTGCATCGTATCTCGGGCTTCCGGCGCCCCTGTAATCGCCAACGCCCTGCAGTTTGCGGGCGAAATGGCCACGGCAAAACTGCCTGAGCTTGTCAACGCAGAACTGGCAAAGGCTGGTCTTGTGACCCAAGCCGATTCGGGACCGGAAAGACCACCGGCAAAGCCGGTCGATCAGGAAATCACCGGTATCGATGTACTGGAAATAGAAGAGGCAACTCAGGCCCTCTGGGGAGAAAACATCTACGCCGAAGCGGGTATGGGCTGCACCGGGCCCGTTGTGATGGTGGCACCAGAAGACCTAGAAGTGGCAGTTGAGAAACTGAAAGAGTTGGGTTATCTGAGTTAACCCCAAAAGGTAGAAATCCGCTGGGCAAAGCGCCCGGCGGATTTTTTTGTCCCTTCTACTGCACAGTACACAATTCCTTACCAAACAACTAACTAATTTTAGCTGGAACTTAACCCCACATTGCCTTACAATTTTCTTACAGGACCAATCAGTGAGGTGTATCATGCTGAAACTTGACTTAAAGAAGTATCTGCTCATTGCTCTGGGGACTCTGACTTTAGTCCTAGGTGTAATCGGCATATTCTTACCAGTACTACCCACCACTCCCCTGCTCTTGCTAACTGCCTACTGCTACCTGCGCAGTTCAAAGTCCCTTTATCTGTGGCTGGTTAACCACAGGGTTTTCGGCCGCTACCTTAAGGATTATCTGGAACAGCGCACCGTTCCCCGTAAGGTGAAGGTTGCCGCATTAAGCACACTCTGGCCTTCCCTGCTTTTCTGCATGCTCTTTATTCCCCTCTCCAGTGTGCGCCTGTTGGTGATAATGATCGGCCTATCCGTCAGCATCTACATCCTCAGACTCAGGGAGCAGGTTGTCTAGGTCACAGTGTACCCCCGTTTAGTGAGCTCCACCTTAATCTCCTCCAGGTCCTTACCTTTCATGGCAGCACCTTTGGGTAGAGTCATAATTCTCCCCGCAGTTTTTAACATGGCAGGATTGGTGATGCTGGCAAACCCCAATTCCGCCATGATCTCCACTAATTCTGGGTGCTCCTGCACCAATTCATACACCGTCTTGTTTAGGTCGATGATCTTCTCCATTGGAAGCCGGACCCCCTCACGTTTTTTGTGATCACAGTGTACAACATCAAGGCAGGAAAAACCACAGAGGAATACTATTTTCTCAGCACATAAATTATGAAATTGGGGACCCTCAGCTCATCTTCGAGCTCAGGATATTTAGCCACCATCTCAGGCGAAACGGTTGGTTCGATTATATCCTCAATGGTAAACCCAGCCCAGAGAAAACCACGTACATAGGTTGAAAGTGTTCGGTGGAAGTTGGTAATACCCACATCCTGCATTGTGAGGTGCCGCTCCCCTTCGGCAAAATAGTTGTCCAGCATTATATGCTGTCTGGCGCCATCCGGTCCTCGCAGCCAGCTGCCCCCTGCCGAGCGCATTGGATGCAGGTTGGCAACAATGAAGCGGGCACCTGGTTTGAGCACCCGAAATACTTCCCGTACGTTAGCTGCAAAGTCCGGGAGATCGCAGTGGTTTAGATAAGAAATGGCCAAATCAAAGCTGGCATCAGCAAGAAAGCCAAGATCCTGCGCATCGCCTAGAACGTATTCTTCGTTACTGGATTGGAGCTCTCGGGCAGCTTCTATCATGAGTTCGCAGCTATCCACACCTAACACGTACCCGGCACCGCCTCTTGCCAACATGCGGCCGAAGCGGCCTTCTCCGCAGCCGCAGTCAAGGATGCGCAGATTCGAAACATCGCCGCAGAGTGAGAGCATGTACCCATCGAGCATCCCCTTGCGATGCACGTGGCCCCCTGTCCGGGCTTCCTCAATCCACTTAGGTGCCAGCGCCCCCCATTCCCGCCGCAGCTGGGTGTACTGGTCTGCCATTTACCCTCTCCCCCATTCAACCATTTCTCTGCAGTTCATTTTTTGCCAATCTATCCCAAAGACCTGCGAATCTCTGCTTTTTACAAAAACATAACTATTTTGTTTGAACCAAGTGGTGAGTACAGCCGACTATAAGGGTGAAGGGGCTGAGAACGATGGACTTCGAAGTGCTGTACCAAGAGTATGCGGATGCCGTTTACGGCTATCTTGTCTTTAAGCTCAAGGACAGACAGGTAGTGGAAGATATTATGCAGGAAACCTTTCTGGCCGCCCATCAGGGGATAGAACGACTCCAAAAGGTGAATTCACCTAAGGCTTGGCTCCTGTCCATTGCCCACAACAAGATGGTAGACTTTCTGCGCAGGCACCCCCCTGAGCTACCCCTTCAGCTAGAGAGTCAAGCAGCAAGCAGTCACACCCCTTCTAACCTGTATGTGCAGGAATCGTTACAGCAATTGGATGAAGTTGAGCGAACCATCGTTTACGGCCTCTACGTGGAAGGGCTGACGTACCGGGAGCTGGCGGAGATGCTGGGCATGCCGGAGGGGACAGTGAAAAGCAAGGCCCACTACGCTCGCAAACGCCTCTATCACTGGCTGAAGGAGGGAACAACATCATGACGCAGCGAGAAGAATATATGGATCTGGCCTTGGGCCTTCTCCAGGATACCCTAGCACCTGATGAAAAGAAACGGGCTCTGCTGCTGATCGAATCGGATAGGGAGTTCTTGGCTGTCCTCCAACTGGAACTGGCCCTAAAAAACGAGTTGGCGTCCCTCAAAACTCCCCTGCCAGAAGGGGAAAAGAAACAGCTGTACCTCAAAATTAAGGGCAGCGTGGGTCAAGTGCTTTATAAGGCGGTGCTGCACACCGTGTTGAATGCGGTCATGCCAAAAATGCTGTGGCCGGTAATGCGAATATTCGAAAGGAGTGTATTTGCCAATGAGCAACTCTGATATTCCTGTCAAAGAAATCGGTGAAATGCTGGATATGGTGTCCACCAAACTCCCAACCCTGATCAAGGAGATCTACCATGTGCTCTATTCGGAAGAAGGGGCAGTCACAATGAGCAAGGCGGTTGGGACGTTCTACAAGAATCTGATCGATGCCGGTATGGATAAGGAAGCTGCCATGAACCTGACACATCAGTACATGGACACCCTCAAATCCCTGACCAAACAGTTTGGCAACTCTTAAGGCGAGGCTATGTGGCGAGGAGTATTGTCTGCTGTGGTTGGGTTCAGTAAGTTGATGGGCCGAACTGTATCTGTGGCGCCTTCCCTGCTGATAAAGCGCAGGAGAGCCCTGGGTATTTTTGAACGAGAGCTGTACGCCCTGGGTCTTGACCATGAGTCGGTGCAGGAACTGAAGGCGGCCTACAGAGAGCTGGGAAGCATCCAGGACTGGGTGTTCCAGGAAAAAGAATGATCAAAAAAAGCGGGTTCGCCCAGTGGGTGAATCCGTTTTGTTGTTCCCAATCAAGCAAGCTATTCTACCGCAACCGCCACCCTGTTGCGCCCCAAAGCCTTCGCTTGGTAAAGGGCCCGATCAGCCCGGTGGTAATAGTCCCGGGCACCTTCTGTGCCGAAAAGGGTAGATACACCGATGCTCAAAGTGATGCGCACTTCCTTGCCATCCACCGTAAAGCTGTGCCCTTCCACCAGTTCCCGCAGGCGTTCCGCCAAGCGGGTACCTTCTTCTAGGGTGGCCCCGGGAGCCAGGATCACGAATTCTTCTCCCCCAAGCCTCACCAAAGTACTGTCCGCCCTGACATTTTTCCGCAGCAGTTCAGCCAATTCCCTGAGCAGATCATCCCCGCCTAAATGGCCGTAGGTATCGTTCACATCTTTGAAGTGATCGATATCGCAGATCAAAAGGGCGGACTGGGTCTGTTGCCCACGAACCATAGACACCTCCGCTTTGATCCGCTCATCCAGAAATCTACGGTTGGGCAGGCCTGTTAACGGATCTTGATAGGCAAGATTCCTCAGTTTGGCCTGCTGTCCCTCGATGGTACGCTGCTGCAGGATTCCCCGGCGAAAAGCGAGCCAGCCCAAAAGCGATAGGGCCAACCCTAAAGTGGTAACTATTAGGCCGTTCACCTGGTTGGAGTGGATTACGTTCACCGAGTTGTCCCCTACCAAGGGAAGTACCCAACGAAAAACAAGATAGGCCAGGCTGAACAGGACAAGGGAATTGCGGGGTTCCAGGTAATAAAACGTCCCCACTATTACCACACAGATTAGAAAGGGTGTGATGCCCGTCATGACCAGCTGATCAATGAGGGTAATTGTCAAACCCACAGAGAGCACATATACAGCTACTACGTAAACAAAAAAGGTCTGCACCCGCGTACTTGTCTCGGGCCTTTTGATTTTCCAGGCGAACAGCCACATTAATACACTTCCTGCACTTACTGTCAAATTTACCGTGATGATCAGGTTGTACCACAACAGCTCGTTCCCAGCCGCAGGTGTTTCCCGCAGCCAAAAGCCCGCCGCTGCCAGGAGATTACCGGTGGCCAGGAGAGGTGCGGTCCAGAAAATCCTTTGTACACTGGCTGCAATGGCTTCCCGTCTTAACTCTTCATCGACGCGGAGTTCACGCAGGTTTCGCCTGAGCAGGCGCAACCTTACCTTCAGCCGCCGCATAGGATCAGCCCCTATCCTCCAAAAAGCTTAGGCTTGTATTCCACTATCTTCCAGAAAATCCTCCTCCTTAACTTAGATTCGCAAGGACGGTATGTTTATACTCCACCCGTACAAACTAAACCGGGAGGGAAATGGATGTTTAAGCCAGGACATATCACACTTGAGTTGGCACTTGCTGCCCCCTCATCACTGCTCATGTTAACGCTCTTCGACAGCAATACTTGGTGGAAGTCACTGCTCTTTGCCCTCGCGGCAGCGGCAGCCAACACAGTGCTCAGTGTTTTCACCGGTCAATCGTCTCTGCCGAACATCTTTCTCGCTCTGGGGCGGGGCGTAACCAGTGCTCTGCTCGCGTTCCTCTTGGGCTTGACTCCGTTTTTCCGCACAACTTTTGGTACCCTGGTCGGTTTTGCTTTCCTCCTGACGGCGGGAGGATTAGTTCTCAATTATTTCGCAAAAGAGTGAATGCATAGACACGAATACGTATTGTTTTCCACCTAAAGGTGATATAATGGTATCACTTCTGGTTTGATACAACTCGAGGTGGAAAACGTGGCAAAAGAGAGCAAAACAGAACTTATTCTGCAGGGTAACCTTTACCGCGTACTCATTACCCTGTCTGTACCTATTATCCTGAACAGTTTGATCCAAACCCTTTACAACCTAGTTGACGGGCTTTGGGTGAGTAGAATATCTTCTGTCCATTTTGCATCCACCGCCTTTGTCTGGCCTGTGAATTTCCTTTTCATTGCCCTCGGTATGGGCATCTCCATTGCAGGCACTTCCCTGCTCTCACAGCTGGTTGGTTCCGGCGATGTGGCAAGGGCGAAAGAGTACTCCAGTCAGATCGTGGCCGTCACCATGCTCAGCTCCCTTTTCTTCACTCTAGCCGGTTTTATTCTCAGCCCTTACATCCTAACCCTCATGGGAGCGAAGGGCGAACTACATACCCTAGGCAATATCTATCTGCGAATCACCTTCTTGGATCTACCCTTTCTCTTCCTCTTTTTCAACATAAACTCGTTCATGCACGCCCAGGGCGATACAATCACTCCCATGGTCTTGAGCGGCATTTCCGCCTTAATCAACATCGTGCTAGATCCCATCTTTATCTTCACCTTCAATTGGGGCATTGCGGGCGCTGCTTGGGCGACCTTGACCTCCAGAGCCCTCTTGGCAGGCGTGGGCGTGATGCTGCTGTTTGGCGAAAGAAACCGAATCAGGCCCAGTTTCCGAGGCTTTCGCTTTGATGGGGAAATAATTAAGGAAGTTATGGCGGTTGGACTTCCATCAAGCATTGGCCAGACCGGTGCCTCCCTCGGCTTCATTGTCCTAAACGGTTTCATCGGTTCCTACGGCACCGCCACCATCGCCGCCTACGCCATGGTTAACCGCGTCACTTCCCTTGTGATGCAGCCGGCCATGGGCATGGGTTCCGCTTTGACTGCTATTGTTGGCCAAAACATGGGTGCACAGCAGCCTGAGCGCGTCACGGAAGCATTTGTCAAAGCGCTAAGGTTGGCAATTGCTATTGGTGTCATTGGGGGTCTAATCCTAGTTGCCTTCGACTACCCCATCCTCACCTTTTTCATGCAGGCAAAGGACGACCCCACCGTAATCGATTTGGGTCTTCACTACCTCCTTTACGTTTCCATTTCCATGCCCCTCATGGGGGTTTTCAGCGTTTTCCAGGGACTCTTTCAAGGAACAGGCCACACCAAGTACTCCATGGCTATGGAAGTGGGCCGCCTCTGGTTTGTAAGGCTGCCCATGATCCTGTTCTTCAAACACTTCACCAATTGGGGCCCAACGGGTATTTGGTTTTCCATGAGCTTCAGCAACCTCATAGTCTGCCTCTACGGGTATTGGATCTACCGCGGGAAAAAGTGGCAGAAACGGATACTAAAAACCCGGGAGGAAACCTCCCGGGACAGAATCGATCTTGCTACCTAAACCTACTCCAAAGCGGCAATCCGGTCATTGATAGGCGGGTGCGTGTAGTAAAGGCGGACGAAGAGGGGATGGGGATTTAGATTGGACAGGTTTTCCCGGGCCAGTACTTTGAGCGCCGAGATCATCCACCCATTATCTGTCTTATCCGCTGCGAAGCGGTCTGCCCTGTATTCCGCCCTGCGCATGGCCGCCATAAACGGCACATTCAGCACCAGCTGTAGGGGTTGGAAGAGGATGGAAAAAAGCACGATGGCAAAACCGAAATGAACGTCGGGCAGGCCAAATGCATGAAATAAGCTTGGATTCTGCAGCACAAGGCCAACCCCCGCCGCGTACAACCCCACCATTCCGATCTGCATCAAAGCCAATCTGAACGTGTCTTTATACCTCTCGTGGCCCAGCTCGTGGGCGAGCACAGCCAAGATCTCATCTTCACTTGCCTTTTCTACCAGCGTATTAAACAACACCACTTCTTTCGTTCGACCTATGCCGCTGAAAAAGGCGTTGAGTTTAGTGGAACGCCTGGAGGCATCCATCACTGAAATAGATTTAAGACTGAAGCCCACCGCGGTGGCTAGTTCTTCAATGCGGGTACGCAGAGTGCCTGGTGGGAGCGGCGTAAATTTGTTGAAGAGCCTGATGAACCAGCGATTCAGGAAGGCGAAAAAACCCAGCATAATCACGCCCAGGACAGCCCAGGTGGTGAGGATAAAGGTCCAGAGATTGTCCGCATACCTTAGGTACAGTCCGTTTACCCCGGCTAGGATAATCCCACCCAAGCTAACCATCAGCACGAGACTCAATACCAAGTCCCGCCCGAAAGTGGCGAAGGTGGTGCGGTTAAAGCCATAGCGCTCTTCTATGGAAAAGGTCCGATAGTAATCAAAGGGAATTTCCAAGAGGAACATTACACCCTGATAAACACCCAAAAACAGCAAAGTCTGGAGAATCGGATTATTGGTCCAGCCGGCAATAACCCGGGCGAGCCAGGCAAAGGGCCCACTTAAGAACATGAGCAGAACTATCAGGTTAAACGCCTGCTCGGTCAAATTAAAACGGTTTAGTTCGTTAGAATACCTAAGCCATTTGCGGTAGCGCTCCCGGTCGTAAATGTCCCTAACCCTTTCAGGGAGGGGACTTTGACTGGCCCTGTAGTTCAAAAGGGTCACATAGGACCGGAAGGTATAGACCGCGAGTAGCAGTGCCATAATCAACCATTTCATCCGCCATCACCCCTTCACTTAGCCCGGTAAACGTTAACCAAGACGCTGCGCCGCCGGGGACCATCGAACTCACAGAAATAGATTCCCTGCCAGCGTCCCAGCTGCATGCGTCCCCCCTCAATCGGTACCAAGCAGGATGAACCCATGAGGGAAGCCTTAATGTGGGCATGGGAGTTGCCTTCAAAGTGCCGATAGTTATCTACAACGGGGAAATTCTTGTTTAAGCTCGTAAGAATATCCCGAACCACATCAGGGTCACCGTTTTCGTTGATAGTAACACCTGCGGTTGTGTGGGGTACATAAACCACAACAACCCCCTCTTCCACACCCGCTTCCGCCACTACCTTCCGTACATCGGCCGTGATCTCAATCATTTCCTGCTCTTTTTTTGTGTTAATCTGCAGAACCATTTAGATCAGTCCTCCCATCTAACTCGCGTACCACTGGGCCTGAGCCCGATACATCTCCTGGTAGAGCCCAGGCGTATCCATCAGCTCTGCGTGGGTGCCCACGGCGGATATCTCGCCGTTATCCAGCACCACAATCCGGTCAGCAACCCTGGCTGAGCCCAAACGGTGCGTAACTAGAATAGATGTCTTGTTACGGGACATTTCTTCAAACTGCTTGTAAATCCTCGTTTCCTCCAGGGGATCAATGGCCGCCGTGGGCTCATCCAGTATGATCAGGTTATGCTGGCGGTAAAACCCGCGGGCAACCGCAACGCGCTGCCACTGGCCGCCGGAAAGGTCAACGCCATCGAACTCCCGGGAAAGCATTGTTTCGGCCCCGACAGGAAAGGTACCGGGATCAAGGTCCAACTCCGCTTTGGTGAGGGCTGCCTTAAAATCTGCGTCTGAGTTGGACGCAGTATCACTGATCATCACGTTCTCCTTCAGCGTCATCTGATACCGCTGGTATTTCTGGAAAACACCCGATACCCCCTCGTAGAGGGCCTGGGGAGCTAGCTCTTTAGTGCTCACGCCATCTACCAAGACTTCTCCCCCAGTGGGAAGATAGAGCCCAGTCAAAAGGCGTACCAGTGTGGACTTCCCCGCCCCGTTGGGGCCAACAATGGCCAGCGTTTCCCCGCTCCGCACCGTGAGGTTGATTCCCCTCAAACTAGGCTCTTCCGCACCTGGATAGGTAAAGGAAACATCCTTCAGGACAATATCTCCACTTCTAGCAACAGCTGCCACGTCCCCCTTCCGCTCGGCCAAATTGAGAAAGCGGATAAAATTGCGCACCGTACCCATCCCCTTGCTGATTTCCCCGAAGTGGCGTACCAGTATCTCTTCCATAATACTGAACATGGTACCCACCGAGGCAAAAACTGCCGCAAAGGAGCCTACGCTGATTTCCCCCCTGAAGAGAGAGGTGACCAAAAGGTAGAGCACGCCGCCGTAGCCAGCGAAGGAGACGAGGTTCATCCCCAGCTCGATCAGGTTTGTCCTCAATTCAGCTCGCCAGGTTTCCCGCTGAAGAAGCCTTAGGGCGGTGAAATAGAGCCGGCGGAAAAAGCTAACCGCGCCTAACTGACGTGTTTCTTTGAAGTACTCCCGGTGAACAAGGCACCGCTCGTAGTAATCGAATTCACGCCGCTTAGGAGCCACTTGATCCTCTAGGCGGGCAAAGACCGCACTACGGATAAACTGGGTAATGGCAGTGGGCACAAAAACGAGCACCAAAGCCAAGGCTAAGCTGGGCTTAAGGGAATACAGATAAACTGCCATAAAGATAAAATAAGGCAGATAGAAGGTGAAAATGGTTGAAGAAATGAGGATCAGAACTAGGCTGTTCTGGGCCCCTTCCCTCGCCTTGTTGATGTCATCCAAGAACTCCCCGTTTTCGAAGGCAATGGGCTCCATCCGGCTGGCCTTGGCATGGATCTGAAGGTTGACATAGCCGTTCAGCTTCATAAGCAGAACATTGCTAATGAAGTTGTGCACGCCGTTCAGTACTTCCTTGCCGATATGGACGAAACAGAGGAAGGCGAGGGACCAATAAACGGCCGCTAACGCTCCCGGAACGGCTACCGCTTCGGTAACCGCATCAAAGAACCGCTGAAAAGCCACCGCTCCCAATCCGGTGAAGATACCGTGGACAATTCCTACCAGAGCATGGGTGGTAACCAAACTGGGCACTGCCCGCCAGATTATGTCTGCTAAACCTTTGAAAATGGTAGCTAGACCGAGCTTCTCTCTCAACTGTACCACCCCCGCTGGCTTTCGTACATCTCCCGATACAACCCGCCCTGCTCCATTAATTCCCCATGGCTACCCGCCTCGGCGAGCGTGCCTCCATCAATAACGAAGATGTGGTCGGCTAATTTGGTGGAACCCAGCCTATGGCTGATCAACACGGTGGTCTTACCCTGGGAGATCTGCTCAAACTGCTGATAGAGTCTGCTTTCGGCAATGGGATCCAAGGCTGCGGTGGGTTCATCCAGAATCCTGACAGGGGCGGGATTGTACATTGCCCGACCCATGGCCACCCGCTGCCATTCACCGCCGGAAATATCCTGGCCGCCTTCCTTGATTCTGCCCAGGGGTGTATCCAGCCCCTCTGGCAGCTTGGAAACCACGTCATCTAAATCAAGCTGAGCCACAACCTCTTCGATTTGGGTCAGATCGTAACCATGGTTCACATCACCTAAGGCGATGTTATCGCCTAAAGGGATGTAATAACGGCTGAAATCTTGATAAAAAACATTGAAAAAGGCCTTAAGCTCGCTGGGAGAATAAGTCCTCAGTTCCCTCCCATTGAGCAGTATCTCGCCGGAGTAATTCTGGTACAAACCGGTCATGAGCTTGATTATGGTGGTCTTCCCCGCCCCGTTCACGCCCACAAAGGCGTAGTTGCGCCCAGCATCCAGACGAAATGAGAGCTTGTCCAACACCATTTTTTCAGTACCCGGATAGGAAAAACAAACATCCTTGAACTCCAGCGTTGAAAATTCGGGGATTACCCTGGCCGGAAGCTCCACTGCCCCTGGTGTTTCCTCCAGCTTGGCAAACTCAGTCAAGTCCTTGAGAAATTCCCGACTGCGGGCGAGCTGATCCATAACCATGGTGAAATCCCAGGACATAACCTGCACCAAGCCAAAGACTGCATTCACCAACGAGATGAACATACCAACCGAAATTACACCGGTTAGAACCGGATTTAAGAGAACTAACACGATGAGAAAAGAAGTGATGGCAGTAATCACACTACCCGTTTTCATCCGTATATACCATTTACGTTGAGTTTGGTACTGCTTCACCCGGGCTTTCTCGTAGAATTCATTCCACTTCTCATTAAGCGCCTCTCCATAGCCAAATAACGCCCTCTCTTCCACAGCTTCTCTGCTCAGGAGAACCTCACCTAGGTATTCGTGCCTCCTTCTGTATTTGGAAACCTCCCGGTTAACCTCGTATGTTGCCCGGCCACCTTTTATCCCGAGGGCAAAGAGGGGTATGGAGAAGGCAAGAATCAAGAGGGGTGCCCACCAAACCTGGGAAAAGAGAAGCACCACTAGGCCGGAAATGTGGATAATACTGCTACCCAGCGTAAGCAGGGAGTTGAACCCACCCAAAATCTGGGTTTGGCCGTCGTTGGAGACCCGGTTGAGCAGATCCCACGTTTCAGCATCTTCGATATGGTGGTAGGCAAGGCGGCTTCTTTTCGCCGTAACCGCTGTGCGAACCCCCGCCTGATAACCCATATCCAGCCTAACACCTGCCAAGCTTAAGGCTCGCCAGATCAGGCGGTTGTAAGCTACGAGGGCTACCATCACGAGCAGGCTGCCGTAAACGTCTGCCAGTTCTCCCTTGCCCCAATACACGTCTAGAACTCCATCAATAAAGGCGGCGGTGGCAATAACCTGGACGGTGGGAACTAGACCCAACAGAACACGCTGCAGCAGGATGAACCCTGCCGCAGCCCAGTTGCACCGAAAAGGAATGGCTAGTAAGTCCAGAATACCGTACTCTTTCTCTCTAATCTCCAAGGCCATAACCCCCTAGACAGCCGCTTCTTCCTGGTACAGCTGCTTAATACCCTTAGACGTACCAATGACCACACCGATTACCGTTACCACGAAGCCTACCGTTATCATCAGTCCAGAGAGGGAAACGGCATCCACCAGTACACCGGAAACAGCCATGGAAATGGGCACCAGCATCTGGCCCATACTGTCAATTAAGCCGTACACCCGGCCGCGGTAGTTATCCGGCACCGTTTCCTGCAGCAGTACCTGGAGGGGGACATTTACGGAGGTGTTGAGAATACCGCTGATAAACACATTTACTATCAGAAACGCCATAGTAACGGAGTAACTGGCGGCTGAATAGACAGACGGCAGGGCAAAGAGACCTATCAAAATCACCATGGCACCCTGGCCCATGATGCCCCGGGAAAACAGGTTGCCCTTACCAAACTTACTAGCTAAAAAGCCCACGAGTAAAGTACCTACCAAATACCCTACCGGCATACTTGCCTGAACTGTTCCGTACTGTTCTGCCGTCAGGCCCAAAACTTCTTTGCCGAAATAGGGAAATACTACGTTGTAGAGGGGGGCAGCCAAAAAATTGAGTACCAATGCAAACAAGATTATGGCGCGCAGACCGCCGTTCTGCCAAATGTAAGTAAACCCTTCTTTGAAACTGAAAACAAACTGGCGAGTGGGGTGCAGCTTCTCCCCATTCCCCTCATCCCTAACCACTTTGGGGAAACGAATGAATGTCTCCGAAAAGGCAGAAAAGAGAAAAGCAATACCGTTTAAGAGAAAAACTCCAAAATAACCTGTTGCTCCCAGCAAGAATGCGCCCAGCACAGGACCGATTATCATGGTTGCAGCCCGAGAGAAGTTGTTTAGAGAATTGGCTTTTATCAGTTCCTCTTTTTTCACCAAGCCGGGAATTGCCGCTGAAATGGCAGGACCAAACAAAACGCCGCAGAGCGAAGACAGAACAGTCGCCCCATAGAGTATTGGCAGCGTTAGACTACCCGCCTTGAAAATAGCGGCTAGAATCAGCAAGATCAGTCCTCTGACAATATCCATAGAAACCACGATCTTCTTCCGATCCCATAGATCGGCCAAGACACCGGTGAACGGGGCCAAGATAACTCCCGGGATGGAAGAGGCAAACAGGAGGGTCCCCAGGGCCGTACCCGAACCTGTCATCTCCAGTACCAACCAGGTCAGGGCGAAGTAGTGGATGCCGTCCCCTATCTGTGAAACTAAGCGGCCCCAAAAAAGGAGGCCAAAATCTCGGTTGATGAATAAACGCTGTCCCAATGTTTGTTTTTCCTCTGTCACTTTTTTCACCCCATCTTCTTTTAGATACAGTTTAGCAGGCAGAGGCGGGCAGTTTAACTATCCTAAGGTCGACATTTCCTCCGTCTCAAGGCGGATTTAGGAAATTTTTCCCTGGGACAGGGGACCAAATCCTCCATTTTCTTCCTCGTCAGGTACAAAAACTTCCGGCAGACAAGGTATGGACTATTCAAATTAGGCATTGAACCGACACAACTTTACGAAATAAGAATGATTGCTAACACTGTTGACACAATTAATTACCAATGTTATTATATATATGAAATCTCCGAAGACCTTTATGGGCGTGGGGGACCCAATTTTTTGGGGTGAATCTTAGAAATAAGAGGGGCGACTTGGGCGTCCTAACCCGTCAGCTAACCCCATAGGAGTTCACCAAGCGTGTTGTCCGTAGGCAATGACGCTTTTTGTTTTCCCAAAACCCTGGTGAAAGGAGATTTCCAATGTTTTTGAGCCAAAAGCGCAAACAGATTGAATGGCCAATTTCCGAAAACGTTAGAGAGTCTAATCCCGTTGCAAAGATCTACCTATCCTTAGAATCCCATCCCCGTAGGAGACAGAGAAACACAAGCAGCACACTTTGGCAGTCAACCCTCTTCGTATCAGAAGTTTTCTAAATCTAACGTTTTGTCCAAGTCCCAGAGCTTTGCGCTCTGGGACTTTTTTGTCTAGACAGTAATGGGCTATCAGGGTTCACTAGCTATAACCTGAGGTCAAGCCACAACTTCAGAGCCTGTATGGGATGCCCGTTAGCCCAGGCCACCAACCCCTGTAGCATGGGCGGTGAGACCATTCCCCCGCTTAAGCCTGGGAAGGCACGCAAGGGGGTGTCCAGTACTATCGTCCACATCATGCGCCAGAGTGGATCGTTGTCCGGGGCAGCGGGAGTGAATTTACGCATCTCCCGCCGCAGAATGTTGACAATAAGGCGGCCCAGCCTAGTTTTCTGTAGATCGCCTAAGGTTGAGTTGGGGTGATACTCGCCTGCAGGCCGGACCTTTATTATTTTCCTCCCGTAGATAGCCTCAAAGGCCGACTTCTCCCAAGGCAAACCCTCTGTTTTAAGGTTGTAGTAAGTGGGCGCTGACTCCCTGTAATCGGGTACCACAACCTCAGGTCTGCTTGTTTCCACCACTACGGCTGCTTGGAGAGGAAGCTCCCTTGCGGAGGACCCGATGCAGACCTGGTATTCCCCCTCCTCCACATGCCAGTCTTGTATCTCTACGTTAAAATAAGCAAAAGCGCTACCCCCGAGCTCAAACCGAACTGTCTTTTCCTCCCCGGGCTCAAGCCAGATCTTTTTGAACCCCTTCAGTTCTCTGACCGCCCTAAACAAGGGAGATTCTTTTTTGCCCAAGTAGAGCTGGACAATCTCCGCACCCGATCGCTTTCCTATGTTCTTAACGGTACACGAAACAGCAAGGGTGTCGCTATCCTTAATCCTTTCTGCCGAAAGAGTGAGATTGGAATACTCAAATTGGGTGTAGCTCAGACCAAAACCAAAGGGAAAGAGAACGTCCCTTTCGGCTGTGTCGTAGTAGCGGTAACCAACGAAAATGCTTTCCCTGTACTCAGTCTGATAGCGATCGGAGGCAAAAAATCCGTGGGCTGGGCAGTCTTCCAGCTTAAGGGGATAGGTCTCGGCCAATTTTCCCGACGGGTTAACTTGGCCGTAGAGAATATCCACCACTGCACCTGCACCGGCCTGGCCGGCCAAGTAGGTGTGGAGTACCCCTCGAACCTGGTCAAGCCAGGGCATGGTTACGGGCGAGCCTCCCGCTAGCACCACAACCACGTTGTCGTTTACCTCGGCTACCCGCCTTATCAGTTCATTGTGAGCCTCTGGTAGTTCCAAATGGTATCGATCAAAGCCTTCCGATTCGTATGAGCCGGTTAAACCCGCGAAGATAACTACCACCTCTGAGCCTTCAGCTATAATACAAGCTTCGTCCAGTAGTGCCGGGTTTACCTCATCTGACTCGAGGGAATAACCTCTGGCGTAGTTGAATGCAATGTCTCTCTCAGTCAGCTCGTCTAGGAAGGTGTCTAGTTGGGTGGGATTCACTTGGGAACTGCCCACACCTTGGTAGCGGGGATGCTGGGCAAACTGGCCAATAACCGCGATTGCCTGCCCCTGTTTGAGGGGAAGAATATCTCCCTCGTTTTTCAGCAGTACAGCGGACTGGGCCGCAGCTCTTCGGGCCAGGTCATGGTGCTTCTGCCGATCGTAAGTGTATCCATCGAGTTTGGTGCTGCATGCCTTATCCACCAGAGTGAGCACATTCCGCACCGCCCTGTTCAGGGCGACCTGGGTGAGCCTTCCGGATTCCAGGTCCTTTTTGATCTGGTCCACATTGAACCCATAGGAAGACGGCATCTCCAGATCCAAGCCTGCCCGAATGGACAGTACCGGATCGTCTACCGCACCCCAATCTGAAACAACTAGCCCCTGAAAGCCCCATTCCCTTCGTAAAATATCAGTAAGCAGTTTTGGATGCTCACAACAGTAAGTACCGTTGAGTTTATTGTAAGCGGCCATAACACTCCAGGGCTGGGCTTCTTTAATCACCTTCTCAAAGGCAGCCAAATAGATCTCCCTCAATGCCCGCTCGTCAACTAAGGAATCGTTCAGCATACGCCACGCTTCCTGACTGTTGGCAGCAAAGTGTTTGAGGCAGGCCCCAACCCCCACGCCCTGGATTCCCTTAACCCAACCTGTGGCCAGGGATGCGGTCAAGAAGGGATCTTCCGAGAAATACTCGAAGTTTCTGCCGCAGAGGGGTGAACGTTTAATGTTTACTCCTGGCCCCAGCACAACAGACACGCCCTGTTCCAGGGCCTCCCGCCCAATCGCTTCCCCCACTTCTGCCGCTAACTCTGGATCCCAGGAGTTGGCCAATGTGGCCGCCGGCGGGAAACAGGTTGCCGGAATACCCTTTCCCATGGCCAAATCGCCTGTCTCCTCCTCTTTACGCAGGCCGTGGGGTCCGTCCGCGACCATTATTGAGGGGATGTTCAGGCGAGGAATGGCAACCGTACGCCAGCGGTCAGCCCCAGAAACCAAAATGCTTTTCTCAGCCAGAGTCAATTCCTTAAGCAGACCGTCCACTTCAAATTCGCTTGCTAACTCTTCTTTTGTTACCCGCTCAACCATGCTTCCTACCCTCCACTCAACAGAAAAATTCCAATCTATACCATATTTCGTGCCTCAGCCGCCTATACCTGCAAAAAAAGGGACCCCGCTTGGGGGTCCCTAGGCAGCAACAACTATTTACTTCCGCTTGAAAACGGGCTGGAGCGCCTTAAACAGAGCGAACGAGCAGACCGAGATGACCAATCCCTTCAAAAGGTTGAAGGGCACTATGGCAAAGGCCACCATCGTCCTCAGGTCAACAACGGCTGAGTTTACCTTGGCTGCCAAGTCCACAAAGGCATCCACCGGGTAGCCTAGCACTACTGCGTAGGCGGGAATGAAGACAAAATAGTTCAAAACCCCGGCTACCACTGCACCAATAATGGTGGCGGCAGCTGAACCCCACAAGACACCCTTGCGATCGGGCCACTTTTGGTAGAAAAGGGCCAGAGGCAGCACAAAGGCAGCACCTACCAGAAAATTGGCAAGCTCCCCCACCCCACCCGTATTACTGCGGACAATGATCTTCAACAGATTCTTCAAAAACTCAATGGCCACACCCGCCGCAGGCCCCATGGCAAAGGCACCTATCACGGCCGGAACGTCACTTAGGTCAAACTTGAGGAAGTTGGGGAAAATGGGGAGGGGAAAATCGAGCAGCATTAAAACGGTACCCACCCCTGCCAACATACTGATTTTCACCATTGAACTGGTGGAAAACATCCGACGCGACTGCACAGAATTTCGGATCATTACTATCTCCTCTCTTCGTGATAATTTCCACGAAAAAAGCAACCCGAAATTCCTCAGGTTGCTGATCAGTAAAGCCGAAACTTCACCATCATTCTTCTCTCATCCAGACTTTAACTGTCGGTTTTGGAATTTCACCAAATCAGCAATCAATAACTGATTGCTCGCGGACTGTTACCGCCGGTAGGGAATTTCACCCTGCCCCGAAGAATTTCTTATGCGTTTTTCAAGTTTAGTATAGCCTACTAGCCGCACTCAGTCAAGGAATTTGTGAAAAACATTGCAAAAATTTCGGGCAGCAACTGGGCAACTAACAGAGAGTTTTGACACAAGCAAAAAAGGATCTCACCCCTCTGCCGGGGCGAGATCCTTTCCCACTTCAGTCAGGGAAACGGCTGAATGGGGCTAGTAGAGCTGCTCAGCAGTACCACCAAGCTTGCCGAGTTCAACGTCGCCGATCAGATCAAAGGGGATTTCCTTCACGGTAAACTCCCAGATAGACCAGTTGTATTCGCCAATATCCAGCAATCCCGTTTCAGCGTAGTAATCCCCTGCATCGATTGTGTCGTTCTTGTTCACATCAAGCCAGACAATGAACTGATACTCGCCGATTTCCAGGTCCATCGCGAACTGTCCGCCCTTGAGAGGCACACCGGTTTCCCTGGCAATCTCCACCACTTTGTCACCATTTCTTACGCCTTGTATGGCCCTTAGATCACCGTCCTTGAGCTCATTAACCGCCCAGTAAGCGTTAACCAAGCCGTGACCGTAGTAAATGTTTGGCGTGGGTAGATGGATTTCCATGGCTGTGCGCTGGAGAACGTCCTTAATGTCTTCCTTAGCAATGCCATTGGCCAGCATCAGGCCCACAACACCGGTCACATGGGGACACGCCATAGAAGTGCCATACGACCCCGCGTACGGCAATCCATCAGGACGTAGATAGGTGGGATAGGTGCTGTAGACATAGTCCTGATACACCCGGCCTGCACCACCGGGAGCGACCAAATCAAGCCCGCTTCCGCAATTGGAATATTCGGCCAGTGGGGGTTGGGTATAACCGTCCGGATCATCCTCAAGCACTTTACCCACTGCTCCAACTGCGATTACTTCCTCACAGGCGGCAGGGTACATAACTAACGGCTCATTATTTCCGGCGGATGCTACCATTATGACACCGGCCTCATCGATTCGTTTTACCGCTTCTTCCTCCACCTTGGTCCAAATGCCACCATACGACATATTAATCACATCTACCGGTTCAATTTCGGGCTTGTCTTCCCGCTCCAAAAGCCCGGCCGCGTAAGGCATACCCTGAACCGTTGTCCAGATTGTGCCCACGCCGGTGGAATCGAATACTTTCACCGGTACAATAGTCACATCCCACATCACGCCGGATACTAGATATCCGTTGTTTGTAGCTGCTCCGATCGTACCGGCTACATGCGTGCCGTGGCCGAAGTAGTCGATGCCATCTTGGTCCATGGTAAAATCCATTGCAGCCAAGTTCTCCAGGGCATATGGATCAATTTGCTCCTTTAGCTNNCAACGGAATTCACGCCAGACAAGTCGTCAAGTTGGCGATAGACCGTTCTGTCGGAATCTGGTTCTACTAAATAAGCGCTCAGGATCTCAAGATGATCGATTACCTTCCAGCCCGCCTGTTCCAGTTCAGCGACCTGATTGTCGTAATCAAAGAAGTCGAACATTACAATCCGCTGCTCGCCAGCATACTCCTCGACAAAGGAGTGGCCTGCTGGTGCATTAATTCCAGCTGGTTTTTGGGCAGCAGACGAACCGGTCAGCCGAGGCGCAGCATATTCTTCCAAGGCCATGGGGAAGCTGTGCTCCACTTTTACGTTACCCATGATAGAAGGGCTCTTGTCCGATTCGATGACGAAGTACGCGATCGCTTCTACCGGTCCATCCAGCGTCACAATGATTGTAGGGGTTTCGTATTCCTCGTAGGTATATACGAGTGAAGCCGGATCGTCAGGATCATCAACGAGGAAGAAAACTTCCCAATCAGCGAAAGAGAACTCATCATCAGTTGGAACGGCTGTTAACTTGACTCTGTAATCATCCAAGTACTCTATATCAATTCGTCCCTTGCCGTCAACCCAAGTGGTCAAGCCGGACAAGCCGGTGAAAAGGACGTCTGTGAACGGCTGAGTAAAATCCCGTACCTGCGGTAAAAACCGATAGGTATCCTTGACAGGAACAACCGTCACAATCTCATTCAGGCCGTCTAACTCCCACATACCATTGTCATCAGTGATCACCCTAGCGATATACCCATCAATGCTGTCTTTGTCTTGTACTGCAGAAACGCCACCTTCAAAGACGAGCAGCTGTACGCCGGGAACAGGGGTTTTCTTTTCGTCAAGCACCACACCCTGCAGAGAATAACCGTAGAGCTTGCCCACAATCGTTATTGGGTCACCAGCCGTGTCTTGACTCACTTGGATACTTCCTGGCTCAAAGATCCAATCACCTGCACTGACCTCAACCGTCACCTCACCCGTAAGGCCAGATTTACTCCATTTTCCATCGGCGCCTGTGGTGACTTTACCAATGGATTCGTCAGCCTGGATGAAATCGATCTCCACCCCGGCAATGCCCACACCCAGAAGGTCAACTACAACTCCGGAAACCGTATACGTATCGGGCTCAGTGACAATAGGCGTACCTACAAACTCAATATCTTTCGCAGCCTTAGTTACCGTAACCTCAGGTGGATCAAATTCCCACTCTTCACTAACCGGAGTGATCACCACGGTTCCGCTCAAACTGGACTTTGACTATTTCCCATCTTCGCCGGTAGTTACGCTTCCAAGGCTTTCGCTGCCTTTCGCGAAGAGCAGCTCAACGCCCGCAATGCCATTGCCATCGCTGTCCACAACTGTTCCGGNNCACACTATACTTCTTACCTACTCCTAGACAGCCCACAATCAACAAACCAACCAGGAGTAATGTAACACCTAGACAGACTCTGCGTTTCAACTCCAACGCCCTCCTTTTTGGTTGTCCATGATAGAGACAGAATTTGTGTTTGCACGCGAATTAGGTATTCATTCGTGAATTCCTGCACGATTCCAAATTTTTCCCAGATTTTTTCGTATCTTTTCCCCCACGAGAGGACTGTGTACAAGTCCCGGATACCAAAAACTCGAGGTTTTTCGCGGCAAAAAAAGGATCCCGCCCGTTTGCCCGGGCGAGATCCTAGTTGAGTCTGGTTAGAAATTATTTAATTTTTTCAGCCGTTCCCCTCAGGGCGGCGATCGCACTTTCAGCTTCGTCCCCAGTCAGATCAAAGGGCAGTTCTGTCAAGGTATCGGTCCAAGTCCAGCTATCGGCAAC
>MTKW01001625.1_pt1 | contig 43103 bp, 35 predicted proteins | sample 1042761 | NCBI WGS metagenome assembly MTKW01 (sample SAMN06205366, study PRJNA360243) | anaerobic digester metagenome | biome: Wastewater treatment plant; feature: Anaerobic digester sludge; material: sludge; isolation source: anaerobic digester fed with sludge from wastewater treatment plant ... | reverse complement strand
AAAGAATAGTAGCATTAGTTATGGAAGGAAATATATCACCTCTGAAGAAAAGTTAATTGCAACATTGCCAGTGGGATATGCAGATGGTTATTCGAGGATGTTATCTGGAAGGGCCAAAGTATTAATTCATGGGAAAAAAGCCCCCATTATTGGCTCCATTTGTATGGACCAATGTATGGTAGATATTAGCGAAATACCAGACGCAAAAATAGGGGATGAAGTAGTTTTATTCGGTCCAGACTTACCTGCGGAGGAATTAGCAGAAAAAATAGGAACAATAAATTATGAAATAATATGTATGGTTAATAAAAGGGTGCCTAGGGTCTATATCCAAAATAATAAAATAAAGTTAATAAAAAATGCATTATTAGACCAATGTTAAAGGTTGATAATATTTCCAAAACTAGGATAGGTTTTTGAATATTGACACAATATTACAGCATAATATATAGTATATATTAGAGTATATACTTTAAAGCCATCAGGACACAAAAGATTTGGCTAAGAAGCTTTGTTTCTAAAAATGTGGGAGGTGCGATTGTGGGGGAGTCAAAAAGAATTATAATCAGTTTACCAGAGACACTATTAAAGGAAGTAGATGATATAGTTTGTCTTGAAAAGAGAAATAGAAGTGAGTTTATCCGAGAGGCTATGAAGGTATATATAAGAGAAAGAAGAAAAATTGAAATGAGGGAAACCTTAAAAAGAGGGTATACTGAAATGGCAAATATAAATTTAACTTTAGCAGAATCAGCCTTTAGTGCAGATTTTTGCTCACTAGATTTATATGAGGCCATACTATCGGAGAGTGAATAGGTTGATAGTAAAAAGAGGAGATGTTTTTTATGCGGACTTAAGTCCTGTGATTGGCTCTGAGCAAGGTGGAGTTCGTCCGGTACTGGTTGTACAGAATGATGTGGGGAATAAATATAGCCCTACCATTATAATTTCAGCTATTACTTCCCAAATCAATAAGGCTAAACTACCCACCCACGTCGAAATAAGTGCAGCAGACTTTGGTTTAAATAAAGATTCTGTAGTGCTGTTAGAACAAATTCGCACAGTTGATAAAAGAAGACTTAGAGATAAAATTGGACACTTTGATGATGAATTAATGGAAAAGGTAAATGAAGGTCTTTTAATTAGTTTTGGATTAGTTGATTTTTAAATTTTGGGGAGAATATAAGAATGAAGTATTCTTATATTCTCTTTCTTTTACTTTTTAAGATAAATTTGATATAAATTTTAACTAGAGGTAATCTATAAAGAGGTGAAAAAATGAACCTAAAGTTTCCTGGGGAAAAAAAGTTTAAGATAGTTTTTGAATATTTGGGAATAACCATTGGGTGTATCTTTATGGCTATATCCTTAAATGCCTTTACCGTCCCTAATAAAATTGCTCCTGGAGGAGTTAGCGGCCTATCAACAGTGATTTTTTACATAACTAAAATTCCTGTGGGTATTACTATGTTAGCACTAAATATCCCTTTATTTATATTGGGAATAAAGACTTTAGGAAAAGGTGTAGGTATAAAGACACTCTATGGCACAATAGCCCTATCCATATTTGTGGATTATATATTAATAATCCCCACCTTTACAGCAGACCTGCTATTAGCTTCAGTATATGGTGGAATTATCTTAGGATTGGGACTGGGTATAGTTTTTCGCTTTGGTGGAACGACAGGGGGAACAGACTTAGCAGCAGCTATAGTTAATAAATACATACCAGGCTTTACTGTAGGCACTATTTTAATGGTGATAGATTTTTTTGTAGTTTTAATCGCTGGACTAGTATTTAAACAGGCAGAAATATCCCTGTATTCCCTTATAAGCTTATTTATTTCTATAAAGGTAATGGATTTTGTACAAGAGGGTTTAGGCTATGCAAAGGCCTTCTTTATTATTTCTAATCATCCAGAGGAAATATCAAAGGTAGTTATAGAAGAGCTGGATAGAAGTGTCACATCTCTATCTGGACAAGGGATGTATACAAAGGAAAACAGAGAAGTTTTACTCTGTGTGGTACATAGGGCTCAAGTTAATAGATTAAAAGAATTAGTTCATGGGGTAGATAGTAAGGCCTTTGTAATCTTAACGGAGGTTAGAGAAGTATTAGGTGAAGGATTTAAAGATTATTCCCAATAAAAAGGTATTGTAGATATCTTTTATACCAATATACAATACTTGTTTATATTGTGTTAAAATATTATATAAGAACATTTTAAGAAATACATATGGGGGGGAGATATTTTGAATATAGAAACAATAAAGTATATTATAATATATTTTTTAATATTTGTTTTAATTATCGGATTAACCTCTGTTTTTATAGTCAAGGAATTTATAGAACAGGCTAGGGAAATAGAAATTCAAGGGGAGGATATGTTGAATATGCAATTGGCCTTGAATAACGGTACCCTATCAGAAGAAGATAGTAAGGAGCAAGAACAGGAAAACAATAGTGAAATAATAATAGAGCCTAATGAAGAAGATAATGAAGATAATAGAGAAGTATTTGAAATAGGCGACTCTGGTGAGAAAATTAAGGAATTTCAGGAGATACTATATAAATTAAAATACATAAAATCTAATCCCGATGGTATTTTTGGCCCTGTCACTGAGAAAGCATTGAAAAAGTTTCAGAAAACAGAGGGATTAGAAGAAACAGGCAGATTGGATGGGGAAACCCAAAAAGCTTTAGAAAGGGCAATAGAGGCGGAAAATGATGATAGGGAAGAAACCCCTGATCCTAATAATCAAAATAGCAGTAAAGTCCATATTGTAAAGGCCAATGAAAATCTATATAGCATTAGTAAAAAACATGATGTTACTATTGCAGATATTTGTAAGGTAAATAATATTTCGGAAAATTCAATATTAAATATAGGTCAAGAGCTAATTATCCCNNTATCCCTTAATAATTTACAATTAATTAATCTGCTTTCAGTCAATATATAGTCTATTGGTATATCAAAGGATTCAATAGGTAAAGACTCGAAAATCTGACTATCAAAGGCTAGGGATAGGGTAATCACTTCCTTGGGAAGGGAGGATAGAAATCTATCATAATATCCTCCACCATAGCCTATCCTATAACCTTTTTCACTAAAGGCAATACCAGGAACTATAATTAAATCTAATATTTCATAGGATGTGGGCCGTAGGGCTTCTTTTTTTGGTTCCAATAGTCCCCAATGTCCCCTTTCCAAATCTTTATCAAAATCAATTAATTGGGATAAAATAATTTTTTTTGAAGAGGGANNTAAGACTATCTCTGAATTCTATTGCTTTCCTTCTTAATTCTTTTTTTTCCAACATAGAAATACCCCCTTAATTATATTGTTTATTATTTCCTATTTATTATCTATTAAAAGTTAGTAAAAGACAATTAAATTAAATGAAATACAAATAATTAAAATAAAATAAAGGATTTTATCGAATAATCTAGAAAATAAATATAAATCGTAATATACTTTGGAAAAATTAAACATTGTGTTGATTGTTGAAAGTTTGTTATAATAATTTTTAATAATAGATACATATTTTTTACAAGTTTAAATTGCTGACAGACATAGGAGATGGATTTTATGCTTCAATTGGTAGATATTTGCAAGGATTATAAGAATGGTCATAGGGCGTTAAATAATATAAATTTTAATGTAGAAAGAGGGGAGTTTGTTTTCATAGTAGGTGCCAGCGGGGCAGGTAAATCCACCTTAATAAAGCTATTATTGAAGGAGGAAAATGCCACCAGTGGCAGGATAATCTTAGATAATAGAGAGATTACCCACCTTAAACAAAAAGAAATTCCCTATCTTAGAAGAAATATGGGAGTGGTTTTTCAGGACTTTAGATTATTGCCTAATAAAACTGTTTATGAAAATGTAGCCTTTGCTATGGAAATTATAGAGCAACACCCAAAGCAAATAAGGCGACAGGTGCCAATGGTATTGGCCATGGTAGGTTTGAGTGAGAGAGCAGAACATTACCCTCATCAATTATCTGGTGGAGAACAACAAAGAGTGTCCTTGGCCAGGGCAATTGTAAATAATCCACAACTTTTAATATGTGACGAACCTACAGGTAATTTAGATCCTAATACCTCTAAGGATATAATGGAAAAATTAAATGATATAAATTATAGAGGAACAACAATAATAATGGCTACCCATGCTAGGGAAATTGTAGATGATGCTCAAAAAAGAGTAATCACATTAAGTAATGGAGAAATAATTTCAGATCAGCAGAAGGGTGGTTATAACTATGAAGATTAATACCTTTCGAAATTTTTCACGGGATGCTATACATAATATTTGGCGAAATTCCTGGATGAGTGTAGCTTCGGTAAGTTCGGTAGTAGCAGTTTTATTGATTATAGGACTTGTATTAATATTTATGGTTAATGTCCAATATATTGCTAGTTTTGTAGAAGATAAAATAGAATTAAAGGCATTTTTGGAACTGGACGTAGAATATGAAGAAATTATTGAAATAAAGGAACAATTAGAATCAAATGAAATGATTGGCACTATTATCTATGAATCAAAAGAGGAGGCTTTAGAAAAGTTTTCTCAACAAATTGGAGATCGGAAGGATTTAATATCCGGATTAGAGGAAAATAATCCCCTGCAAAACTCCTTTATACTAACTATTAAGGACCCTAGCCAGGCAGGTGAAATAGCAAAGTCAATTGAAAGAATTAAAGGTGTTGAAGAAGTGAAATACGGGGAAGAAATTGTGGACAAGGTTCTTAAGTCTACCCGTTTTATTAGATCTTTAACATTAATAGTGACAGTGATTTTAGCTATTATTTCTATTTTTATTATTTCCAATACTATAAAATTAACTGTTTATGGTCGAAAAAAGGAAATAAGTATAATGAAATATGTGGGTGCTACAAATTGGTATGTTCGTTGGCCATTTTTAATAGAAGGTGCTATTCTAGGCCTTATAGGTGCATTATTGGCCCTACTAATTTTAGGATATTCTTATTATTACTTTACGGGTATGGCTCAGCACACCGCTTTATCTATAATATCAAATTCATTGGTGCCTGCGGGCCAAATGATTAATCAGATTAAGTGGTATTTTGTAATTGGAGGTTTATCTATAGGTGTAATTGGTAGCATCCTATCCATGAGAAAATTTTTAAAGGTATAAGAAAAGAGAAAGGGGGAAATTCTGTATGAAAAAATTTATATCCAAAATCTTAATAATAATTATAATAATAGGCCTGGTATTACCTAGTATAGCTATGGCAGATATTAATAAGGAACAGGACAAACTAAATAATCTAAACAAAAATATAAAATCCGTCCAAGGAAAAATAAAAGAATCTAAGGAAGAAAAGCAGGAGACAAAAAAAGAGCTGGAAAAAATAGAGCAACAATTAGAAGAAGCTAATAATAATCTAGAAAAAATAAAAACAGACTTAGACTCTACAAATAGAGCTTTAGATAAGGCAAAAGATGAATTAGCCAAAGCTGAAGAGGCCATGGAAAATCAGAATATGACCCTTAGTGAGCGAATAAGGGTAATGTACAAAAACGGGAATATAGGGTATTTAGAGGTTTTATTAGAAGCGGAAAGTTTCTCAGATTTTATCAGTCGTATTGAAATGATAAAAACTATAATGGAATATGATTATGAATTATTGAATACCTTAGAAGAAAAAAAGCGGGAAGTAGAGGATAAAAAATTAGAGATTGAGAAGGAACAAGAAAGAATTCTCACATTGAAAAACAAACTTGAAAGAAAGGCAAAGGAAGTTAAATCTTTACAGGTATCCAGAGAAAATAAGATTAGGAAAATAGATAACGAAATTGCTGCCTTTGAAAAAGAAATGAAGCACTTGGAGGAGGATGCGGCAAAGGTTAAGAAAATCATCCAGGCGGCAGCTAATAAGAACAATTCCGGCGGTTCAGGTCCATATACAGGGGGTCAGTTATTATGGCCAGTACCAGGGCATACTAGAATCACTTCCCCCTATGGGATGAGACTTCATCCTATCCAACATGTATATAAAATGCATACAGGAATAGATATAGGTGCTGGCAGAGGCACTCCTGTTGTTGCCTCTGCCGATGGGGTAGTAACCTATGCGGGATATCTAGGAGGATATGGTTATACTGTGATTATTGATATCGGAGGAGGACTTTCTACCTTATCTGCCCACCATAGCAGTTTAAAGGTTAGTGCAGGTCAAAGTGTCAAGCGAGGCCAAACTGTTGCATTAGTAGGTTCTACAGGGGCTTCTACCGGTCCTCATTTACACTTTGAAGTGAGGAAAAATGGAAACCACACCAATCCAATTCCTTATCTAAAAAAATAATATAAAATACATATAGAGTCAGCTTAGGTGCTGGCTCTTTTTATTATTTGCCATAGAATAAGGTGTTTTTGTAAATACCTTCTCTAGTGATATAATAAAAGATAAATTATTGGCATATAATTATGTTAGAGAATACAGCATACATTAATGAGGTGGAAATAATTGAAAAAAAGATTAGCATGGTTATTTGTTATTATTCTTTTGATAGTTAGTAATATAGCTACTTTTTTATTTTCTAATACACTATCATTAGCTTTTGGAAATAAGGTGCTACTAACTACCGATAGCCCAAATACTGCAATTAATGTGAAAAAACTTATAATGCTTAAAGACTTTTTACAGAAAAATTATTATCTGCCTCTGGAAGAGGATAAATTAATGGAGGGTTCTATAAAGGGTATGTTTGATTCTATTGGAGACCCCTATACAATTTATATGACCCCCAGTGAATATGATAGCTTTGTAGATGAAACTGAGGGTTCCTTTGGAGGAATTGGAATTCAAATAACTTTAGATGATGAAGGGTTTGTCACCATTATCGCACCTATTGAAGATACCCCTGGTGAAAGGGTTGGATTAAAAAGTGGAGACAAGGTTATAAAGGTTAATGGTGAAGATATAGTTAATAAAAGTTTAAGTGAAGTTGTAGCAAAAATTAAGGGAGAACCAGGGACTAAAGTAAGATTAACCATTATTAGAGAGGGTATAAGTGATTATATAGAAAAAGATATTATAAGGGAAATTATAAAGATCAAAACTGTAAAGAGTGAAATCATTGATAATGAATATGGTTATATTAGAATAAGTATGTTTGATAGGAATACTTCAAAAGATTTTAATAATCATTTAAATTCAATTGAGTCAAAAGGAATAAATGGTTTGATAATTGACCTTAGAAGTAATCCTGGGGGATTGCTAAATGAAGTGATAAAGGTAGCTGATAGAATATTAGGAGAACAGATTATAGTATACACAGAGGACAGGAATAAAAATAGAAAAGAAAGCTATTCTGATGGCAAGAATAAAATAGATATTCCCCTAGTCTTATTAGTAGATGAGGGAAGTGCAAGTGCATCAGAGATATTAGCTGGTGCTGTTAAGGATAGTAAGTCAGGTACCCTAGTAGGCACAAAAACTTTTGGGAAGGGTCTAGTACAAAATGTTGAAGATCTTTCAGATGGTTCAGGAATTAAGTATACCTCTTCAGAATACTTTACCCCTAATGGTATAAATATTCATGGAGTAGGGATTGAACCAGATATAAGGGTAGAAATGCCCAAAGAATTAATTGAGCGGCCTAAGTTGGAGTTAGAGGAGGACCTTCAATTTTTAAAGGCCTTAGAAGTATTAAAATCTAAAATAACCAATGATTAAGGAGGATAATAATGAATCCCATTTTACAGGCCCTTTGGATGGGTATATTATCCTTATTGCAAATTATCTTCCACCCTTTATTTTGGTTGGTGTTATATATTATTTCTACCCAATATAAAAGGCAAGTAAAGGCAGAGCTAAAAATATTGGGGATGGAAAAGGGTAGCCTTATAGATAAAATAATAAATGCCACCCTCTATGGATTTTTAGGTGGATTAGTTGGAAGTATTTTGATGATATTAATAGGTGTTTCCATTAGGCAGGAAGGATTAATATATCTATGGCCCATTGCAATAATATTATTTTTAATAAAATCCCGATACCTTTGCTTTTCATATGCTGGGGGGATAATTTCAGTATTTAGTCTTATATTTGGATTCCCTAAAATTGATGTTTCTGGTCTAATGGCACTAGTGGCGGTACTTCACCTTGTAGAGAGCTTTTTAATATATACCAATGGGGACTATAATAGCCTGCCCATTATTATAGATAAGGGTAATGGAAAACATATAGGAGGATATAGCTTACAAAGATTTTGGCCCATACCAATAGTAATTATGACCATAATCTTTCAAAATCAAGTTAATACTGAGACATTAATTCAAATGCCTGATTGGTGGCCTATTATAAAACCTACTGGAGTTAACGATTTAGACGGGATTACCTTTATAATGATTTCCATAGTTGCCGCCCTTGGATATGGTGATGTAGTCTTTACCCAGTTGCCAAAGGCTAAGGCTAGGGAATCTGCTCTAAAACTAGGAGGATATAGTTTAATTCTTCTAGCCCTATCAATAGTATCCTCTAGAGTATCATTTCTTCAATGGGGAGCAGCCCTATTTGCCCCTATTGGTCATGAACTTTTAATCCTTCATGGAAGAAAAAAGGAAGAATATGGTATCCCCATATTAACCTTACCGGAAAAGGGTATTAGGGTACTAGAAGTTTTAGAAGGCTCAGCTTCCGAAAAGATTGGAATAAATAGAGGAGATATAATATATTCTATTAATAATATTCCTATTAATAACTCGGAAGATATAAAAGGTGTTTTAAATCAATATTTCACCTTTGTATGGGTAGAAGGGGAAACATACCAGGGAGAACGGTATACAAAGGAATTAAAGGTTTACCCCTATGGATTAAGAACATTAGGTATTATAGTCTTGCCCCAGTATTCAGATATTTCTTATGTAATGGAAGAAAGGGATGGAATTCTCACCAGACTATGGGAAAAATATATAAAGAAATAAAAGCTTTTTCTTATAAGAGGAAGAAGCTTTTACTATTTTAGGAGATATGTTTATTTTTTTGACAGGTAAAATTTAAAGGAGTATAATCATAAGGCGAACATATGTTTTTATTATAGAATTATGTAAACTATATTAGCTATGTTATAATATTTTGGTATAGATTAGGCGGTGATGAAATTGAGATTTCAAGTAATTTCCGACTTTGAGCCTAGAGGGGACCAACCTAAGGCTATCAAAGCTTTAACTAAAGGTATAATAGAAAATAAAAGATATCAAACCCTATTGGGGGTTACTGGCTCAGGTAAGACCTATACCATGGCAAAGGTGATAGAGGCGGTACAAAAACCTACACTGGTCATGGCTCATAATAAAACACTTGCAGCCCAATTAGCCAGTGAGTTTAAGATGTTCTTTCCTAATAATGCGGTAGAGTATTTTGTAAGTTATTATGACTATTATCAACCAGAGGCCTATGTACCAAGTTCTGATACCTATATTGAAAAGGATGCTTCGGTAAATGAGGAGATAGACAAGCTAAGGCACTCGGCTACTGCAGCCTTATTTGAGAGGAAGGATGTTATAATTGTTGCTAGTGTTTCCTGTATATATGGTTTGGGGGACCCAATAGATTATAAAAACCTAGTTGTATCTTTAAGACCAGGAATGGTAAAGGATAGAGATGAGGTAATAAAAAAGCTTGTGGATATACAATATTCCAGAAATGATATTAATTTTATCCGTGGTACCTTTAGGGTTAGAGGGGATGTATTGGAAATATTCCCTGCTTCTTCCTCAGAGAGGGCGGTTAGGGTAGAGTTTTTTGGAGATGAAATAGAAAGGATTACAGAAATAGATGTCTTAACTGGGGAGATAATAGGTATACGAAGTCATATATCAGTTTTTCCTGCTTCCCACTATGCAACTTCCCATGATAAATTAGAAATGGCCATTAAAAGTATAGAAGAGGAATTAGAGGAATGGCATCAACACTTGTTATCCCAGGGAAAATTATTAGAGGCCCAGAGGATAATGCAGCGTACCAACTTTGATATAGAAATGCTAAGGGAAATGGGTTATTGCAATGGTGTAGAAAATTATTCCAGACATATAAGCGGTAGACCAAAGGGAAGTGCCCCCTTCACATTGATCGATTATTTTCCTGATGATTTTTTAATCATTGCTGATGAGTCCCATGTAACTATTCCCCAGGTACGGGGTATGTATGCTGGAGATTATTCTAGGAAAAGGTCCTTAGTGGACTATGGTTTCCGTCTGCCTTCAGCCTTTGACAACAGGCCATTGACCTTTGAAGAATTTGAAGGGAAAATACATCAAATAATATTTACCTCCGCCACACCTGGTTCTTATGAAAAGGAAAAAAGCCAACAGGTGGTGGAGCAGATTATTCGTCCTACTGGCCTTATAGACCCTGAAATACAGGTTCGGCCTATAAAGGGTCAAATAGATGATTTAATTGGTGAAATTAATGATAAAATCAAAAAAAATCAGAGGGTATTGATTACTACCCTTACAAAGAAGATGGCTGAGGATTTAACTAATTATTTTAAAGAGGTGGGTATTTCAGTAAGATACCTCCATTCAGATGTAGAAACTTTGGAAAGGATGGAAATAATAAGGGATCTAAGATTAGGTGTATTTGATGTACTTGTTGGAATTAATTTATTAAGAGAAGGCTTAGATTTACCAGAGGTAGGCTTAGTTGCCATTCTAGATGCAGACAAGGAAGGCTTTTTAAGATCAGAAACATCTTTAATTCAAACCATAGGTCGAGCTGCCCGAAATATTGATGGTAAGGTAATTATGTATGGAAATAAGATTACCCACTCTATGGAGGTGGCCATTAATGAAACCAATAGAAGAAGACTACTGCAGAAAGAGTTCAATAAAGTCCATGGCATAACACCTAAAAGTGTAAAGAAGGAAATAAGTGATGTGATTGAAGCCACTAAGGTAGTGGATGAGGAAGAAAAATATGGTATTGATAAATCTATAGATAGGATGGAAAGGGAAGACCTAAAGGAATTGCTGTCAAAATTGGAGAAGGAAATGAAGGAAGCAGCCTTAGATCTTCAATTTGAAAGAGCTGCAGAACTTAGAGATAAAATTCAGCAATTAAAGGATGATTCCAATCTATAAGGGCATTCTCAAGAGAAATTCCTTTTATAAAAAAGTGGAGGAAAAAATGGCAAAGGACAAAATTATAATACATGGTGCTAGAGAACATAATTTAAAGAATTTTCATTTAGAAATCCCTCGGGATAAATTTATTGTAATAACCGGTCTTAGTGGTTCAGGGAAGTCTTCCTTGGCCTTTGATACCCTTTATGCAGAAGGGCAAAGGCGATATGTGGAATCCCTATCTGCTTATGCCCGACAATTTTTAGGTCAAATGGATAAACCAGATGTGGATTATATTGAAGGATTGTCCCCTGCAATCTCCATTGATCAAAAGACCACCAGCAAAAATCCTCGTTCAACTGTGGGTACCATAACAGAAATACATGATTATCTGAGACTACTTTATGCTAGAATAGGTATTCCCCATTGCCCTAATTGTGGCAAGGAGATAACCCAACAGACTGTTGATCAAATGGTGGATCAGATACTTGAATTAGAAGAGGGAACTAGGATTCAACTACTGGCCCCCATAGTTAGAGGGCGAAAGGGAGAACATGAAAAAATCCTTGAACAGGCAAGAAAAAGTGGCTTTATAAGGGCAAGAATAGATGGAGAAGTGGTAGACCTTAATGATGAAATTTCCCTAGAAAAAAACAAAAGACATAATATAGAAATTGTTGTAGATAGAATAATCATTAAAGATGGAATAAGTAAAAGGCTGACAGATTCCATAGAAACAATAATGGACTTAAGTGATGGAATACTGTTAGTTGATGTTATTGGAGACAGGGAATTATTGTTCAGCGAAAAAAATGCCTGTATTGAATGCGGCATTAGCTTAGGGGAGTTAGCCCCTAGAAGTTTTTCCTTTAATAGTCCCTTTGGGAAGTGCCCCACTTGTGATGGATTAGGTACCCTTTTAACAATAGCCCCAAATCTAGTTATTCCTGATCCGTCAAAATCTATAGCAGAAGGGGGCTTAGCACCCTGGAGTAAGATGAAGGAAGACTCTTGGTACTATAGTATGTTAAGAGCCTTGGCTATCCACTATGATTTTAGCCTTACCACCCCCATTAAGGACCTTGATAAAAAGGTGGTAAATACCATACTATACGGCACTAAAGGGAAAAAAATTAAGGTAAAATATGTTAAAGAGGGAAGAAAGGCAGAATACGATATTGTATACGAAGGAATTATAAATAATTTAGAAAGAAGGTATAGGGAAACCTATTCCAGCTATATGCGAGCAGAAATACAGAAATATATGGCTATGGATCCCTGTCCCACCTGCAATGGAAAGAGATTAAGTAAGGAAAGCTTAGCAGTAACAATAAATGGTAAAAATATTGCTGAAGTATCAGATTTAGCCATTCATGAATCCTTAGAATTTATAAATTCCCTAGTTCTTAGTGAGAAGGATAGAACCATAGCGGATCAGGTCTTAAAGGAACTCCAAGCAAGATTGAAGTTCTTAATAGATGTAGGTCTTGACTACCTTACCCTTTCTCGGGCATCTGGATCCCTATCAGGGGGAGAGGCCCAACGTATTCGGTTAGCAACCCAAATTGGATCTGGTTTAGTAGGGGTTATATATATTTTAGATGAACCTAGTATCGGCTTACATCAAAGGGATAATGGCAGGCTACTTAAAGCCCTTAGGGAACTCACTGATTTAGGGAATACCTTATTAGTAGTAGAACATGATGAAGAAACTATGATGGTTGCAGATCATATAATAGATGTAGGACCTGGTGCAGGAAACCATGGAGGCTATATAGTAGCTGAAGGGACTGCCCAAGATATTATTAATAATAAAAAATCTATTACTGGTCAATATTTAAGTGGGGAAAAGGTAATTCCCTTACCTAAAGCTCGTAGAAAACCAAATGGGAAATATCTTGAAATACTAGGGGCTAGGGAAAATAATTTAAAAAATATAGATGTTAAAATACCTCTGGGAGTGTTTACCTGCGTCACAGGAGTTTCTGGCTCTGGCAAAAGTACCTTAGTCAATGAAATTCTTTATAAGGGAATAGCACAAAAAATCAATCATTCTAGAACAAGACCGGGAAAACATCGGGAAATAAAAGGAATAGAGAATATTGATAAGATAATAAATATTGATCAATCTCCTATAGGGAGAACACCCCGATCAAACCCAGCCACTTATACAGGGACTTTTGATCATATAAGGGATATTTACGCTCTAACCCCTGAGGCCAAGGCCAGAGGATATAAAAAGGGTAGATTTAGCTTTAATGTAAAAGGGGGCAGATGTGAGGCCTGTAATGGGGATGGTATAATCAAGATTGAAATGCAGTTTTTATCAGATGTATATGTGCCCTGTGAAGTCTGTAAAGGAAAAAGATATAATCGGGAAACATTAGAAATAAAGTATAAGGGGAAGAACATTTCTGATATATTGGATATGACTGTGGAGGAGGCCTTAGATTTCTTTGAAAATATTCCAAAGATAAAACAAAAGCTTCAAACTTTATATGATGTGGGATTATCCTATATAACCTTAGGACAACCCTCCACCCAATTATCTGGGGGAGAAGCCCAAAGAATTAAACTAGCAAGTGAATTAAGCAAAAGAAATACCGGGAAGACTTTATATATTTTAGATGAACCTACAACAGGTTTGCATTTTGCAGATGTTCACAAGCTTACAGGGCTACTAGATCGTCTAGCAGAAGGTGGAAATAGTATTATTATAATAGAACACAATTTAGACATTATTAAAAGGGCGGACCATATAATAGATTTAGGACCGGAAGGAGGCCATCGAGGGGGAATGATAATTGCCCAAGGGACTCCAGAGGAGATAGCAGACTATGAGGATTCTTATACAGGTCAGTTTTTAAAAAGATATTTTAAAGAAAATTAAAAATACGCTGGAAATGTCTCCAGCGTATTTTTTAGGTTGGTAATATTCCAATATCATTAAAGCCTTTTTTAGATTTATAGACCTTTTCCAGCAGTTCCTTAGCGATTTCTATAGCATCATCTTCAGAAATATCTACCCTAATCTCCCTCATTTCTATCATCTCAAAGGGTGAATTCTTAACAAACTTTTTAAGATAATAACCACCAAAAATTTTTTTCTGTATATATACTTCATAGTTATTGTTTGAAATAACTATGTTATCATTTTTCCTGCGTATTTTCATTTTATCCCCTCTTTTCATATAAATGTCGTTAAGTTATACTATATATACACTTTATTAATAAATTCATTCAACAATTATCATATATTATAACAATTTAATTAAAAATTACAAAATTACATTTATTAGGCGGTGAAAAAGTTGCTTAATTTAAAAGAAAAGCTAAAAAATCTCCCTGAAAAGCCAGGGGTATATATAATGAAAAACTCCCAAGAAGAAATAATTTATGTGGGGAAAGCTATTTCTTTAAGAAATAGGGTAAGACAATATTTTCAATCCTCGAAAAATCACTCTATAAAGGTATCCTCTATGGTACAACAAATACAAGATTTTGAATATATAGTCACCGATTCTGAATTAGAGGCATTGATATTAGAATGTAATCTGATAAAAAAGCATAGGCCTAGGTATAATGTGCTTTTAAAGGATGATAAGAGCTACCCTTATATAAAGGTTACTCTACATGAGACATATCCTAGGGTGTTAATGACCAGAAGGATTATAAAAGATGGTTCAGAATATTTTGGTCCTTATACTTCAGTTTTTGCTGTAAAAAAAACTATGGAAGCAATAAAAAAGGTATTTCCTATAAGAACATGTAATAAAAAGGTTAGAAAAGATGGCAGTGTGGATAGGCCCTGTTTAAACTATCATATCCGACAATGTTTAGGTCCCTGTACCGGGAAGGTAGATGTGGAAGATTATGGAAGGATGATAGAAGAGATAATACAAATTCTTAAGGGGAAACAGGATAAATTAGTGGAAAAGCTAGAACAAGAGATGAAGATAGCAGCTAAAGGTATGGAATTTGAAAAGGCTGCAGACTTGCGGGATCAAATAAATTCCCTCCATATAATAGCAGAAAGGCAAAAAGTAATATCTAATTCCCAAGGGGATCAGGATATAATAGCTATTGCCATGGATGATGTGGGAGTATGTGCTCAAGTATTCTTTGTTCGTGGAGGCAAGCTCATAGGTAGAGAGAATTTTATATTAAATGATATTATGGATATAGAAAAAGCAGAATTTTTAACCCAATTTGTAAAACAATTTTATGATAATAACTCCTTTATTCCTAAGGAAATATTATTACAGGAAGATATAGAGGATATAGAGATAATTAGCCAATGGTTAAGTGATAAAAGGGGAAACAAGGTATATATCAGAAAACCCATTAGGGGAGAAAAGAGAAAGCTAGTGAAGATGGTGGAGAAAAATGCCTTGTTAAGCTTAGAACAATATAGTGGAAGAATAAAAAGGGATAGGGATAGGAGGTATAAGGCCCTTTACCAGTTAAAGGACTTACTGGAGTTATCAGAAACACCTCATAGAATAGAAGCCTTCGATATATCTAATATTCAAGGTACAGATAGTGTAGGCTCTATGATAGTCTTTGAAGACGGTAAACCTAAAAAAAGCGATTATAGAAGATTTAAAATAAAATGGGTGGAGGGGCCTGATGATTATGCCAGTATGGAAGAAATACTCCTAAGAAGATTTAAAAGGGGTATTGAGGAAAGGGAAAATCTAAGGGAAAAGGGAATACCCATAGATAAGGGAAAGTTTTCTAAATTGCCGGATATTCTGATGATTGATGGGGGACAGGGTCATACCCAGGTGGCTCAGCGGGTTTTGGATAGATGGTCTTTGGATATACCTATTTGTGGCATGGTAAAGGATAACCGACATAACACCAGAGGGATATATTACAAAGGAAGGGAATTAATAATGGACAAGGATAATCAGCTTTTTCAAATGATAACCCGAATTCAAGATGAATCCCATAGATTTGCCTTAGCCTATCATCAGAAATTAAGGGGCAAAAGCTCCTTTTCTTCTATTTTAGATGAGATTCCAGGCATTGGCGCCACGAGAAAAAACGCATTATTAAGACATTTCAGGGGGTTGGAAGGAATAAAAAAAGCCAGCCTAGAAGAATTAAAAAGAGTAGAGTCAATGAATGAAAGAGTGGCAAAAAGTGTATATGATTATTTTAATAGCTAGATTTACTATAATTTATTAAATGCAAAAAACTTATGTCTTACTTTAAAGGTATATATAATAAGGGGCTAACTCGCTTTATGAATATGTCTCCATTGATATTGTATATAGTAATAACTAATGTAAAATAGGAATAAAAAGGCTATAGCCATAGAAAATTGGGAATAATTAACAAAGAGGGGTAAAAAATGACTAGAAAAGGAAAGAGAAATAAAAAGGGTTTAAGAACCGGACGAATAATGTTTCTTGTTATTTTTATTTTGTTGGTAATAGGAGGAATTAAAGCTTACCCAGTGGTTTTAGATAAGATTGTTATTATGTTGGATAAGGAAGCTCCAATTATTGAAGGGGCTGTAAATCAAGAAATAATTGAGGGGGAAAGTATTTCTTACAAAAAGGGTGTTGTAGTCAGTGATAATGTTGATGAAGATATAGAGTTAATTGTAGACAGCAGTAAGGTAAATATAAAAAAACCTGGTGTATATGAAGTAGTATATAGTGCTGTAGATACTGCTGGAAATAGGACAGATATTACTAAAAGGATTGTAGTAAAGGAAAAACCAGAGGAAATTCCAGAAAAAAGTTCAGAGGAAAAAGAATTAGAGGAATTAGTAAATCAAGTTTTAGAATCTATATTAAAGGAAGATATGTCAGAAAAAGAAAAAGCTAAGGCAATATATAAATGGGCTAGATATAAGATTGGTTATGTGAATGATTCAGATAAATCCGACCCAATAAAGGCAGCTATTCGAGGAATAAAGAAGAGAAATGGGGATTGTTATATATATTTTGCCACTGTAAAAGCCTTATTGGATGGAGCAAATATTCTTAATGTGGATATTGTAAAGACCACTGGTACCCATTTTTGGAGTATGATGAAGATAGATGGTAAATGGTACCATATAGATGCTACCCCCCGCAAGGGTGATAAAACAGAGATCTTTATGTTTACCGATGAACAATTGAGTAAGTATTCTAAAAAACACAAAAATAGTCATGTATGGGATAGGGACAGGGCCCCTTCCTCACCAGAAAACTAGTATAAGGAGGAACCAATGCAAATTAATATACTGGAATATTTGGAAAATATAGTGGAGCTATTCCCTAATAAAATTGCCTTTGGTGATGGTGATCATACTATAACTTTTAAAGAAGTCTATGACCAGGGAAGGGCAATAGGTACATTTCTACATAATAAGGGTTTTTATAAAGAACCTATTATTATATTTATGAAAAAGAGTCCCGAAACAATAGTTGCTTTTCAAGGCACTGTCTATGGAGGCAACTATTATGTTCCAATTGATGAAGAAATGCCAGAATATAGAATAAAACTAATATTGGAAAAACTAAATCCCAAATTAATAATTTGTGATAATACTACCGAGGAAATTGCTCAGACCTTTGATTTTCAAGGGGAGATTTTTCTATTTGAGAAGATAGTTAAGACACAAATTAATGAAAAGGCTTTAGAAAAAATTAGATCTCAATCTATAGATACCGACCCAATATATATTGTATTTACTTCTGGTTCAACGGGTATTCCTAAGGGAGTAATTGCTAACCATCGTTCAGTGATAGATTATATAGATAATTTGACAGAGATTTTAGAGGTGGACCAGGACACCATCTTTGGCAATCAGACACCCTTATATCTAGATGCCAGTTTAAAGGAAATATATTCTACTCTAAAATTGGGTGCAACCACCTATATAATTCCCAAAAGTTTATTTTCCTTTCCCATTAAATTAGTGGATTTTTTAAATAAATATAAGATTAACACTATATGTTGGGTGGTTACTGCTCTAACAATGATTTCCGCTTTTAAGGTATTGGATAAATCTATACCGGAATATCTCCATACTATAGCCTTTGGAAGTGAGGTTTTTCCCATAAAACAATTTAATCTATGGCGAAAGGCATTGCCTAATGCAAAATTTATAAACTTATATGGACCAACTGAAACCACAGGTATGTGTTGTTTTTATAAGGTTAATCGTGATTTTCAAGAGGAGGATGTTTTACCTATTGGACAACCCTTTAAAAACACTGAAATTTTATTGTTAAATGATGAGAATAAACTTTGTAAGAAGGGTGAACAGGGAGAAATATGCATAAGGGGGACGTCCCTTACATTAGGCTATTATAAGGATTTTGAAAAAACAAGGGAAGTATTTGTTCAAAACCCTCTAAACAATGCCTATCCTGAACTAATATATCGGACAGGGGATATAGGAAAATACAATGAGTGGGGGGAACTTGTATTTGTATCCCGAAAGGATCACCAAGTTAAACACATGGGCCATCGAATTGAGTTAGGAGAGATTGACAGTCATGTAAATATGTTAAAGGGTGTTAATGGTGCTGCCACACTATATAACCATGAGAAAGGACAAATAATTTTATTTTATGCTGGAGATATAAGCAAAAGGGAAGTATTAGAGGGCTTAAAAAAGTCTTTACCAAGGCATATGGTACCAAATAAAATTAAAAAGTTAGAAAGCATTCCTCTAACATCAAATGGGAAAATAGATAGAGTATATTTAAAGAATATTATTTAACAATCAAAGGAGGATAAAGATGGAGACTTTATTAGAGATTCTACAAGAATTACATGAGGATATAGACTTTGAAACACATGAAAGATTGGTGGACGACAAGGTGTTGGACAGCTTTGATATTATTACATTAGTTACTGAAATTAATGAGGAATTTGATATAGCCATACCTGCTGAGGAGATAATACCAGAAAACTTTAACTCAGCAAAGGCTTTATATGCAATGATAGAGCGATTATCTGACTATTAATAGGAGGCAATAATGCTTTTTACATCTTATAGTTTTATAATATTTATAACAATATTATTTATATTGTATTATACAATTCCTAAGGGGCTTCAATGGGTATTGTTATTAGCAGCTAGCTATTTATTTTATAGCCTTATGAGTATTAAATTTTTATTTTATATACTATTTACCACAATAACAACCTATTTTATAGGAATTAAGATTGGAGAACTTCATAATATACACTCCAATTATTTAGCTGACCATAAAGCTTCATTGTCTAGGGAGGAAAAAAAGTCCTATAGGGCATTTATGAAATCTAGGTTATGGAAGTGGTTATTAGTATGTCTGTTACTAAACTTTGGTCTATTAGTCATCGCTAAATATACAAATTTCACAATAGAAAATATTAATGGGATATTAGAGCTAATAGGTAGTTCAAAACGACTTACTTTTTGGAATATAGCATTACCTATGGGGATTTCCTTTTATACCTTTAAGACCATGAGCTATATAATTGATGTGTATAGGGGAAAATATCCTCCAGAAAAAAATATATTTAAATTTGCATTATTTGTATCATATTTTCCCCAATTGATTCAGGGACCAATTAGCAGATTTGATGATTTATCAGAAACCCTATTTACAGAACATAGTTTTGATAGAAAAAACCTTAATTTTGGCCTTCAAAGAATTATGTGGGGTTTCTTTAAAAAATTGGTTATCGCTGATAGGATGCTAGTAGCTGTTAACACTATAATAAGGGATCCAGAGGCTTATCAAGGCATTTTTGTATTTTTGGGAATGTTATTTTACACCTATCAATTATATGCTGATTTTACTGGAGGAATAGATATTACTATAGGTATATCAGAGGTTTTAGGTATAAAGGTTAGGGAAAACTTTGAAAGGCCTTATTTTTCAAAGTCTATTACAGAATTTTGGAGAAGATGGCATATAACCATGGGGACTTGGTTTAAAGATTATTTATTTTATCCCCTTTCAGTATGGAAACCCATGTTAAATTTTGCTAAATTTTCAAGAAATAAATTTGGAAATAATTTTGGTAAGAAACTTCCTGTATATCTAACAACTTTGATAGTCTGGTTTACAACAGGTTTATGGCATGGGGCAAATTGGAATTTTATTGCCTGGGGTCTAACTAATGGGATTGTAATAATTATTTCCCTTGAATGCAAACCCTTCTATAACTGGTTTCACAATAAATTTAAAGTGGGGGGAACCTTTGGCTTTAGGCTTTTTCAAATAATCCGTACCACTTTACTAATGAGTGCTATACGGCTATTTGATTTATATAGAGATGTCCCAATGACCTTAAGAATGTTTGGGACAATATTTACAAAACCCAATATCCATATGCTTTTTAATGGAAGTCTGGCAAACTTAGGATTAAGTTTAAGTGATTATTTTATTTTATTGTTAGGATTTGTTGTACTGCTAATAGTAAGCCTAGTACAGAGAACAGGAAGTGTTAGAGGGAAAATTGCAGAAAGTAATATGGTAGTTGGTTATGCATTAAACTACGCATTAATTATTGCCATCCTAATCTTTGGTGCTTATGGGATAGGCTATGATGCAAACCAATTTATATATAATCAGTTTTAGGGGGGAATTATGAAAAAGAAAAGATTAGCAATCAGCTTATTAGTGGGATGCTTATTATTGGCCAACCTCTTTTTCTTACAAAAACTACTTATGCCTAAGCATGTTTTTGGTACCCTAGAAGGTTCATTAGTGGAAGATTATTATAAGGTGGAAAAGAATAATGATGTAATCTTTATAGGAGACTGTGAGGTATATGAAAACTTTTCTCCAATAACCCTCTGGGAAGAATATGGTATTACCAGCTATATAAGGGGTAGTGCCCAACAATTAATTTGGCAGTCCTATTATCTATTAGAGGAAACATTAAAATATGAAAAACCTGAAATAGTAGTATTTAATGTTCTAGCCATGATGTACAATGAACCACAAAAGGAAGCATATAATCGAATGTCCTTAGATGGTATGAAATTTTCCTTAACAAAAATAAAATCTATAATGGCATCAATGACGGAGGAAGAAAATCTTATTGAATATATATTTCCTTTATTAAGATATCACTCTAGGTGGAATGAGCTAAAAAGTGAGGATTTTAAATATATTTTTAAAAAGAAGGATATGTTTCATAATGGATATTATATGAGAGCAGATATTAAGCCAGCAGGGAATATACCTAAGGGGAAAAAATTACCCAACTATGAATTTGGGGAGAGGGCCTATTATTATTTAGATAAGATGGTAGAGTTAACAAAGAAAAATGATATAGATCTTGTATTGGTTAAGGCACCTAGCTTATACCCCTATTGGTATGATGAGTGGGATGAACAAATAAGGGAATATGCTAAGGCCAAGGATTTAAAATACATTAATTATCTAGAATTAATTGATGAGGTAGGTATTGATTTTAATGAGGATACTTATGATGGTGGACTTCACTTAAATGTATATGGAGCAGAAAAACTAGCCCGTCATTTTGGAGGATATTTAAAGGAACACTTTAATTTAAAAGATAGAAGACAGGATAAAGAATTAAAAAAACAATGGGGAAAAAAAGTGGACTTTTATTATTCTATGAAAGAAGAGCAGGTTAAAGAACTAGAAGAGTTTGGCTATCTAAAAAGTATTTTTGGGGATAAACAAAACAATTGAAAAAAGGTGATAAAATGAAAAAGATAATTATGCTTTTAGTAATAGTATTATTATTTGTGGGCTGTAGTAATGGAGAGAATACCGCAGGGCCGGTAAACAATGGAGAAGAACAGCAAAGTAAAGGGTTTGAATTTGTCTATAATGGTATTACAATCAGGATGTATGATGAAGCTAGCCAGATATTAGAGGGGCTAGGTGAGGAAGTGGATTATTTTGAAGCAGAAAGTTGTGCATTTCAAGGAATGGATAAGATATATACCTATGGACCTTTTGAACTCCATACCCATGAAATAGACGGGATAGACCATGTTTCCTCTATTATATTTCTTGATGATAGTATTTCCACAAAGGAAGGAATATACTTATTTTCCAGCTTAGATGAGGTGCTACAAGCATATGGGGATAATTATACTGAGGAACATGGACTATATACCTATGAAATGGGAAATTCAAAGCTATTAATACTAATAGAGGATGATGAAGTAGTATCAATAGAATATATGGCTAAAACTGAACAATAAGAATTAAATTATTTAGAGAATCTATGGGAATGGACCATCTTATAGTGTCTGTTACCTGTTAGATTCTTTTCTTTTGACTAAATATATACTACAATAGTAAATATCAGAAATGGGGGGAAAATATGAAATATAAATTGGTAGCAATAGACTTAGATGATTCTCTATTAGGGTCAGACTATAAAATAAGTCAGGAAAATAAACTGGCAATAAAAAAGGCTGAAGAGAAAGGAGTTATTGTAACTATAGCAACGGGAAGGCCTCTTCAAAGTTGCCTCCCCTATGTTAGAGAACTAGGGTTAGATGTTCCCTTCATCACTTATAATGGAGCCATGGTAATAGAGGGGAAAACTATGGATATTCTATATCATGAGACAATTGAACCAGAATATGGTATGGATATATTGGAACTAGTTGAGGAATTTAGCCCTACTGTATTAGTATTTGCGGATAATAAGTTATATGTAAATGAGATAAATGAGCGGACGGATAGATATACTAGGATATCATCTATGGAGGCTAATTTAAGAAGTGATTTACAGTCAATAGCACTGAAAGGGGCTACTAAGATATTATTTTATAATGAACCAGAAAAAGTGAGAAAAATGGAGGAAAAGATAATGGAAAGCCTTAAGGGAAAGCTTAACTATCATATTTCCAAACCTTTTTTCTTAGAAGTTATTAATAGTAATACCTCTAAAGGCATTGCCCTTGAAGCCTTAGCTAAAAATATAGGTATAAGCTCTCATGAGGTAATAGCTATTGGTGATAGCTATAATGATATTTCGATGATTGAATATGCCGGACTAGGGGTGGCAGTAGATAATGCCTATGACGAGATAAAAAGCAGAGCAGATTATATATCCAAATCAAATATAGATAATGGGGTTGCTGAAGTAATAGAAAGATTTATTTTGGAGGGATAGATGTGTCAAATATAACGGTGAAAGAAATCAGTTCCGACTTAAACTTAGAAATAATATTTGAAGGTGATAATCCTATTTTAGATATAACAAATAGTGATATCAATCGTCCAGGTCTGCAATTATATGGATATTATGAATATTTTGATCAGGATAGGGTGCAAATCATAGGAAAGGCAGAATGGAGTTACCTAGCTTCCCTGTCAAAGGATAAAAGGAAGGAAAAGTTAGATGCTTTCTTTTCTTATTACTTTCCATGCTTAATAATTGCATGGAATCTTGAAGTCTTTGATGAATTATTGGAAAGTGCAAAAAAGCATAATAGAACTATATTAAGAACTTCCCTTCACACTACCACAATGATGAATAAATTAATAAGTTATTTAGATGATAAACTTGCTCCCACTATTAGAATTCACGGTACATTGGTGGAAGTTTATGGAATAGGTATTTTTATTTCTGGTACCAGTGGGGTGGGGAAAAGTGAAATTGCACTAGAGTTAGTTAATAGGGGTCATCGTTTAATTGCTGATGACCTAGTAGAAATAAAACAGATAGAAGGGGAAAGATTAATTGGTTCTGCACCAGAGATATTAAGGCATTTTATAGAAATAAGGGGAATAGGAATATTAGATGTAAAGTCTCTATATGGGGTGGGAGCAGTAAAAAACCATGTAGATATTAATATGGTTATAGAACTAGAGAGATGGGAAGAAAATAAGCATTATGAAAGATTGGGATTAGATACCCAGTACTCAGAAATAATTGAGGTTTCCATTCCAAAGGTTACCATCCCTGTCAGTCCAGGTAGGAATCTTTCTATAATTATAGAAACTGCAGCTAGAAATTTTCGAGAAAAGGTAATGGGATACAATCCTGCCAATGAATTTTTAGAAAGATTAAAGGATAATCCATTATTAAATGAAGATTTCTAAATAAAAATACTACTTTTGTTATGGTTTTTATATAATAGATTAATAATAGAATTAATAATACCTTTAGGAAGTGAATTAAGTGGAAAATAAAATATATAATGAATTCCTTAAAATACTTGATGCTAATCAAATATTACTAAATGAACCAATGAAAAACCATACATCTTTTAAGGTGGGTGGTCCTGTTGATATAATGGTTCTACCTAAAAATGCAGATGAAATAAAAAATATCTTAAAATTAATTAAAACAGTGAGAATTCCTTTTTACATAATGGGAAATGGAAGTAATTTATTGGTTAGGGATAAAGGCATTCGAGGGTGTGTAATAAAGATAGGGAAAAATATGAGTAATATAGAAATAAAAGGAGAAAGGGTAAAGGCCCAGACGGGAATATTATTGTCAAGACTTTCAAAGGTTTTGCTACGAAATGAATTATCTGGATTTGAATTCGCCAGTGGCATTCCCGGTAGCCTCGGTGGTGCTGTGACTATGAATGCAGGTGCCTATGGGGGAGAAATGAAGGATGTCCTAGAAAGTATTGAGGTAATAGATAATGAAGGAAATATTTCCCAATTAGTAGGGGAAGAAATGAAATTAGGATATAGAACAAGTGCAATCCAGGGAAAGGATATAATTGCCCTTTCTGCCACTATGAATTTTACAAAGGGGAACTATCAAGATATAAAGACAAAAATTGAGGATTTAGACTATAGAAGAAAAACAAAACAACCACTGGAATGGCCCAGTGCAGGAAGCACCTTCAGAAGGCCCCACGGTTATTTTGCAGGCAAATTAATTCAGGATGCAGGGCTAAGAGGATTTTCTATGGGGAGAGCCCAGGTTTCTGATCTTCACTGTGGTTTTGTCATAAATAAAGGAGATGCCACTGCAGAAGAAATAATCACCCTAATTCGTTATATTCAAAAAAAGGTAAAGGATAAATTTGGGGTAGACCTGGAAACAGAAGTAAAAATTATAGGGGAAGAATAGCCATCGAAAGGAGAAAAAAATGCGCTTTGTAATAATTACAGGATTATCAGGAGCGGGAAAGAGTCAGGCCATTAAGGCATTTGAAGATTTAGATTATTATTGTATAGACAACCTACCACCTAAGCTTATACAAAAATTTGTAGATCTATGTATCCAATCCCAAGGTAAAATGGATAAGGTGGCCATAGTTATAGATATTAGGGGGGGAATATTCTTTTATGATCTTATAGAAGAGCTTAAGGACTTAAATATGGGGGAATACTCCTATGAGATATTATTTTTAGATGCTAGTGACCAAGTGTTGATCAAGCGATTTAAAGAGACCAGAAGAAAGCATCCCTTGGCACCTTCTAGTTTAGTATCTGAAGGTATCAAAGAGGAAAGAAATAAATTAAAAACTATTAAGGAAATGGCAGACAATATTATTGATACTTCAGGATTAAAACCTAAGGAGTTAAAAGAAGAAATAGTTAAGGTATATAGGGATAAGGAAAAACAAGGCAAAATGCTTATCAATATATTATCCTTTGGCTTTAAACATGGGATACCTTTGGAAGGAGATCTTATTTTTGATGTGCGATTTTTGCCAAATCCTTTTTATATCGAACATTTACGACCCCAATCAGGGAAGGATAAAGAAGTTAAAGAATATGTGTTGGGTTTTCCAGAAACAATGGAATTCATTAATAAGTTAGAAGATATGATTGATTTTTTAATTCCTTTTTATATTAAAGAAGGTAAATATCAGCTGGTAATTGGAATAGGCTGTACAGGCGGTCAGCATCGTTCAGTTACAATATCCAACCATTTATATGAAAGTTTAAAGGAGAAGGGTCATTGGGTAGCTATAAATCATAGAGATGTTAATAAAGATAGAAAGGCGAAAGAAAATGGCTAAATATTTAAAAAGGGGACCTAAAATAGTAGTAATAGGTGGTGGGACGGGCACCTCTGTTATATTAAGGGGGCTAAAGAAGTACACCTCAAATATTACTGCCATTATAACCGTTGCCGATGATGGAGGGAGCTCCGGCAAGTTAAGGGAAGATTTAGGAATGTTGCCTCCCGGGGATATTAGAAGCTGTATCCTTGCCTTAGCAGATACTGAACCCATAATGGAGCAACTTCTTCAATATCGATTTGAAGAGGGTACCCTTAAGGGACAAAATTTTGGTAATTTATTAATTGCAGCAATGAATGAGATAACCGGGAATTTTGAAGAGGCCATTAGAAAAATCAGTGATGTTTTAAAGGTAAAGGGTACGGTATTGCCGGTAACATTAGAGGATATAACCTTGATTGCAGAATTAGAAAGTGGAGAATTAGTATCAGGGGAATCTCAAATTCCTAAGGTTGCATTAGAAAAGAAAACCCACATTAAAAGAGTTTCCATCCATCCTCCAAAAGTTGCCCCTTTAGAGTTTGCTCTAGAGGCAATAGAAGAAGCAGATGCCATTATCTTAGGTCCAGGCAGTCTTTATACAAGTATTATCCCCAATCTTTTAGTAGAGGGATTGGTGGAGGGAATATGTGCCTCTAATGCTATTAAGATATATATAACTAATATAATGACCCAGCCAGGAGAGACAGATAACTATACAATAATGGACCATGTGGAAGCCATTCTCAATCATACTAATGAAGAGAAAAATCCTATCATTGATTATATTATTTCCAATAATGGCAAGATTCCAGACTATCTAGTGGATAAATACAGAATGGAAGGGGCAAATCTGGTGCCCTGTGAAGGAGAAGACTCTGATTGCCCTTATAAATTTATAATTGATGACTATGTAGAAGTTAAAAAAAATTATGTTAGACATGATGGGGATAAACTAGCCTATTCAATATTTAAATTAATAGCTGAGGAAAAACTGTCTAAAGATATAACAAGAAATATGGATTACAATCATTTAATGCAATTACTGAGAATATATAAAGATAATTCCTAATAATTCTTGGGCGGACATCTCTGTCCGCCCAAATATTATCATTGATAAAATATAGCTGTATTTTAATAGTCCAGAAGAGCAATATCAACCCATTAAATTATAATTCCATATAATAGGTATTAATTACATTTTCCACCTTAGCTAGCTCATCTAGTAAACTATCATCCACTTCCTTGTCCACTCCAAAGATACCAATAGCGGTGCCTTTAAGTTTATTTCGGCCTACCTGCATATTTCCAATATTAATATTACTATTTCCCAGTATGGTGCCAAATTTTCCAATTATTCCAGGTCTATCAATATGGTCAGTTATAATTAAATGCCCTTCAGGAATAACATCAATGGTGGAACCATTAAAGTTTACAAACCTTGGACCATACCCATTTAATAGGGTGCCAGATATATATTTTTCTTCCTCATTAGTAGTCAGTCTTACAGTTATTAGATTAGTAAAACCATGGGTTTTAGAGGAACGGATATCCCTTACTTCTATATTTCTTCTCTTTGCCATGATTTCTGCATTAACATCATTAATTTCACTAATGCCCATATGGGGGCGTAAAATTCCTTTAATAATATTTCTGGTTAGATAATCAATTTCCTGTTCTGCAATATCACCAGAATAGGTAATCTCAATTTTTTGAATAGCACCATTGATTATATTTGAAATAAAGGCTCCTAATTTTTCTGCCAACACAATAAAAGGTCTTATATGATTTAGAATATCTGGAGGCAGTGAGGGCATATTAATTGCATTCTTAAAGGGTACTCCAGATAAGTAATTATATATTTCCTGAGCCACATCTACAGCAACATTTAATTGGGCCTCTTTAGTGGAAGCACCTAAATGGGGTGTAGTGATAATCCTAGGATGCTTTATTATGGGGCTATCTACAGGAGGTTCATTTTCAAATACATCAAGGGCAGCTCCCTCAACAATACCCTCATCTAATGCTCTAATCAGGGCTTCCTCTCTAATAATACCTCCCCTGGCACAATTAATTATTCTGACTCCCTTTTTCATCTGATTAAATTCATCATCATCTAACAAATATTTTGTTTCCTTAGTAAGGGGAGTATGGATAGTTATAAAGTCTGATTGCTGAATAACTTCTTCTAAGGTGCCAATTCTAATTCCAAGCTTTTTCGCCTGCTCCTCAGTAATAAAGGGGTCATAGGCAATAACATTCATATTAAAGGCTTTTGCCCTTTTGGCCATTCCACTGCCAATGCGGCCAATACCTATAATGCCTAGCACCTTATTATTTAACTCCACACCTACATATTTTTTTCTATTCCATTGACCCATTTTTAAATCCCCATGAGCCTGGGGAAGCCATCTTGCCAAAGACATTAGCATTGCAAAGCTAAGCTCTGTTGTGGATATGGTGTTTCCATCTGGGGCATTTATCACTGCTATACCATGCTCGGTAGCAGTTTTTAAATCAATATTGTCAATACCTACACCTGCCCTGCCGATAACCAATAAGTTTTTAGCCGCAGTAATAATCTCCTTTGTTACCTTTGTTTGACTTCTTACCAGTAATCCATGATAGTTTCCTATTATAGATTTAAGTTCATCGGGACTTAAATCTGTCTTAATATCTACCTCTACATCTTCAGCATCTAATAAACATTTTAATCCTGTTTTTGATATATTATCACTTACTAATACCCTTTTCATCACACCAAACCTCCTCTGCTGCTCTTATGCCTGCTCCAAGTTCTACAGGGTAACCTAATTGTTTAAGGGCCATCTCCAAACCACTAATAGTTGTTAAAATATCTAAGGGATGAATATAACCCATATGACCTATTCTAAATATCTTGCCTTTAAGATCCCCTTGGCCCCCTGCAATTATAATTTTATAGTCCTCCTTTAAGACACTAATAAGTTCATTAACATCTATCTGAAAATTTCCCTTTATGCCAGTTACAGTAGCGGAAGCACTATTATCATCTTCTATAAATAAATCTAATCCAATGGCCCTAACGGCAGCTCTTAACATATTTTTAATTAGCATATGCCTTCTAAAGACATTATCCAACCCTTCATTATTTATCTTGTCCAAAGATTTGGATAAACCAAATACCAATGTAACAGGGCCAGTAAAGGGGGTAGTATTGTTTTTCATGTTCTTTCTATAGGAGATTAAATCAAAATAAAACTTTGGTCCCTTGTGGTCTTCTATTATTGCCCATGCCTTTTGGCTAACAGAGATAAGGGCAAGTCCAGGGGCTAATCCCAAAGCTTTATGGGAAGCTGTTACCACAATATCAATTCTCCAATCATCCATATTCAAGTCCATACCCACCAATCCAGAAACACTGTCCACTATAAGTATTGCGGGGGTGTCTTTTACAATTTCCCCTATTTCTTTTATTGGGTTTACTACCGTTGTGGAAGTTTCACAATGGGTAAGAAAAACAGCCTTGATATCAGGATTTTCTGATAATATTTTTTTAATTCTTTGGGGGTTTGCTACCTCCCCTAATTCATATTTGTCAACTATTACATTAGCCCTAAAGGCAGCATTGATTTTGGCAAATCGCTCTCCAAAAACTCCTGTTTGAATGACTAATACCTTATCATCAGGTTCTACAATATTTGCTACAGCCATTTCCAATGCCCCTGTACCACTGGCTGCAATTATAAAGACATCCTCCTTAGTCTTAAAAATACCTTTAGCTTTCTCGCAGGTATCTTTAAATATATCTGAAAAATCCTTACTTCTATGGCCAAGAATTGTTTTACTCATTTCCCTTTCTACCTCGGGAGAAATAGGCGTTGGCCCGGGTATTCTCAAATGTTGATACTCATTAAACATTATAATTCCTCCTTTAAGATATAAAACATAATTGCTAAATAAAAAAACCTTCCACCCCAATAATTCGGGGCGAAAGGACTCCTTCGCGATACCACCCTAATTCACTATTATTTCACAATAATAGCCTCGGTAGGTAGTGAAACACTATCTACAAATCATAACGGACTTACCCGATTAAACCTACTACTATTTCAGCTTAATAACTCCAGAACGCTATTTTGATAAGACGTCTATCAGTTTACACCAGCCACTGACTCTCTAAAAAACAATCCTTAACAAAACTTTCCTTCACAGTCTTTATAATATTAATATAAAACTTATCATCTATTCTAAAAATAGTCAAGGGTTTAGGTAGAGATTTTTTAAAATTGATTTGATTTAATTTATGTATAGGATACAATATAGTAAAAGCATCAAAAGTGGTGAAAAAAATGACCTTTTCAACTAGAACAAAGAACGAAATTTCTAGAATTCCAATAGGTAATAATAAAGCTGCCTTAGCAGAACTATCTGCTTTAATTCACATGGGTGGCACTATATTCTTCAGTGGAAAATCCAATATAGGTTTTAAAATTACAACAGAAAATCCAGCTATAGCTAGGAGAGTATTTAGCTTATTAAAGATTAAATTTGGTACCCAGACAGAATTATCAGTGAAGAAAAATGCCCAATTAAAAAAGAATAATATATATTCCATTGTTGTTTCTTCTGCCTTAGGGGCAGAGGATATACTTCTTCAGACAGGTATAATAAAGCAAAACCCGGAAAGCAATGTTAAAGAAATAAATTATGAAATACCTAAAAAACTTATAGAAGAAGAAAAGTGTAAAAGGGCATATTTAAGGGGGGCCTTCTTGGGAGGGGGCTCCATATCAGATCCAGAAAAGACCTATCATTTAGAATTTGTCACCTTTAATGAAAAATACTCTTATGAACTATGCAAGCTAATAAATAGCTTTGGCCTTTCCGCAAAAGTAGTACAAAGGAAAAATAACTTTGTTGTTTATTTAAAGGAAGGGGAACAAATAGTTACTATTCTAAATATTATACAGGCCCACAATGCTCTATTTGAATTAGAAAACATAAGAATTTTTAAGGATATGCGAAATAATGTAAACCGTATTGTAAATTGTGAAACTGCAAATCTAAGTAAAACAGTGAATGCGGCCCTTAGACAAATAGAGAATATAAAATATATAAAGGATAATATGGGTTTATCTAAATTACCACCTAATCTTAGGGAGGTTGCAGAATTAAGACTTAATTATCAGGAGGCCAGTCTAAAGGAATTAGGAAAGATGCTAATTCCCCCAATAGGCAAGTCAGGAATTAACCATAGATTAAGAAAAATAGATAAGATAGCAGAAGATCTAAAGATAAAAGATAATAGAGGCGACCGATAGGAGGAAACCCCATGGGAAACTTTACACATTTACATGTTCATACCGAGTACAGTCTATTAGACGGTTCCAGCAGAATAAAAAACTTAATAAAGAGAACAAAAGAATTAAATATGGACAGTATAGCCATTACAGACCATGGAGCAATGTTTGGGGTTATTGATTTTTATAAAGAGGCAAAGGCTCAAGGTATTAAACCTATATTAGGTTGTGAAGTTTATATTGCCAGTAGAAGGCTGGAAGATAAAGAACCCGGTATAGACCAGAACCAAAGCCACCTTGTCCTATTGGCAAAAAATCAAAAAGGATATGACAATTTAAAAGTAATAGTATCCCAAGGCTATATACGAGGATTTTATTATAAGCCTCGAGTGGATAGAGAGCTATTAGCCAAATATAGTGAAGGTATCATCTGCTTAAGTGCTTGTATAGCCGGAGAAATACCCCAAGCAATATTAAATAACAACAAAAAACTAGCCCAGGAATTAATCGTAGAATATCAAGAAATATTTGGTAAAGAAAATTTTTATTTAGAATTGCAAAATCATGGGTTGGCAGAACAAATAGAATTAAACCACCAATTAATATCTATAGCTAAGGAAATGGATGTTCCCCTGGTGGCTACCAATGATGTTCACTATATAAAAAAGGAAGATGCCATCGCCCACGATATTTTACTATGCATCCAAACAGGAACAAATGTGGAGGAAGAGGATAGAATGAAATTTCCAGGGGAGGAGTTTTATTTAAAATCCCCAGAGGAAATGGAAGGCCTCTTTGGACAGGTACCAGAAGCAATAGAAAACACTAAAAAAATTGCTAGCCAATGCAATGTAGATATAGAATTTAATAAGACTCACCTACCAAAATATGATGTTCCAAATAATGAAATTAGTACTAGCTTTTTAAAGAAGCTATGTATTGAGGGGTTGAAAAAGAAATACCCTATATTAGAAGACAATATATTAGAAAGGTTAAACCATGAATTAACTATAATAAATCAAATGGGATATGAAGACTATTTTCTCATAGTATGGGATTTTATTAAATATGCCAAGGACAATAAAATTATGGTTGGACCAGGTAGGGGAAGTGCTGCTGGAAGCCTTGTGTCCTATGCTCTAGATATTACAACAATAGATCCATTGAAATACAATCTAATCTTTGAAAGATTTTTAAATCCTGATCGTATTAGTATGCCGGATATTGATATAGATTTTTGTTATGAACGTCGAGGGGAAGTTATAGAATATGTTATTGGAAAATACGGAGAGGACCGGGTAGCACAGATAATTACCTTTGGTACTATGGCGGCTAGGGCGGCTATTCGGGATGTGGGCAGGGCCCTTAATATACCTTATGGGAAGGTAGACTTTATAGCAAAACAAGTACCTATGGAAATAGGGATGACAATAGAAAAGGCTTTAGAGGTAAATAGTGAGCTGGCGAAGATTCATCAAGAAGAAGAGGAGGTAAATTCTCTAATAGAGATAGCAAAATCTGTTGAAGGCTTGCCAAGACATGCCTCCACCCATGCTGCAGGGGTGGTTATTTCTAATAGGCCAGTAGTAGAACATGTTCCCTTATATATGCACAATGATTGTATTACCACCCAATATCCTATGGGAATACTTGAAGAACTAGGCCTACTAAAGATGGACTTTTTAGGCCTAAGAACTCTAACAGTTATAAGGGATACAATAGAAAATATAAAACTTAGTAAAAATATAGATATCGATATAGATAATATCACCTTTGACGATAAAAAAACTTTTAATTTAATTAGTGATGGGGATACACTAGGAATTTTCCAGTTGGAAAGTAGTGGGATGCAACAATTTATGAAGGAATTGAAACCTGACTCCTTTGAGGATATTGTGGCAGGGGTAGCCCTTTATAGACCAGGCCCTATGGAACAAATACCTACCTATGTAACAAATAAGAAAAACCCCACAAAGATTCAATATCTCCATAAGGTTTTGGAACCAATTTTAAATGTAACCTATGGCTGTATAATCTATCAAGAACAGGTTATGCAAATTGTGAGGGATGTAGCAGGATATTCTATGGCTAGAAGTGATATGGTTCGAAGGGCCATGTCTAAGAAAAAGATGGATATAATGGAAAGAGAAAGAAAGGTATTTATATATGGTGAGGACGATAATGAAGGGAATATCATTGTTGAAGGGGCCATAAGAAAGGGAGTATCCAAGGAAATCGCAAATAAAATATTTGATCAAATGATTGACTTTGCAAACTATGCCTTTAATAAGTCCCATGCGGCGGCCTATGCAGTAATTGCATATCAAACAGCTTGGCTAAAGGCACATTATCCTGCAGAGTTTATGGCTGCACTATTAACCAGTGTCATGGGAAATAATAATAAGGTGGCACAATATATACAAAATTGTCGAAGTATGGGCATTACCATATTGCCACCAGATGTAAATGAAAGCTTTATAAATTTTACAGTAGTAGATGGTAAAATCCGTTTTGGACTGGCTGCAGTAAAAAATGTAGGAATAAATGCAATAAAATCTATAATAGAGGCAAGGGAGAAAAAAGGGAAATTTATTTCCTTTATGGACTTCTGTGAAAAGCTAGACTTTAAAGACCTAAATAAAAGAGCTTTAGAAGGCCTAATAAAATGTGGCGCCTTTGATTCCTTTGATATATACAGAGCCCAACTAATGGCAGTGTATGATAAAATAATAGATGGCATTATCCAAGACAGAAGAAAAAATTTAAAGGGACAGCTATCTCTATTTGAAACTATGGGAGAGGATGAAAAGGAAAATGTTAAGTTGGATATTTTGCCTGATATTCCCGAGTATGAAAATAAGATAAAACTTTCTATGGAAAAGGAAATGGTAGGATTTTATATAACTGGTCATCCCCTTTCAGAATATGAGGACATATTAAGACAAAAGGTATCAATAACCAGTGTTAAAATCAATGAATACAGTGAAGGGGAAGGTAATACCCCATTATATGATGGGCAAAAGGTTATAGTAGGAGGAATGATTACTAAGATACAAAGAAAATTAACGAAAAACAATAATATGATGGCATTTATTTTATTAGAAGACCTATTTGGAACTATGGAAATTATTGCTTTTCCCCCTGTATATGAAAATTTTTCCCATCTAATAGAGATGGATAAAATAGTTTTAATAGAGGGAAGATTAAATACAAAAGAAGAAGAGGAACCAGTAATAATATCAAATAGAATATCCCCATTGGTAAATATAAAGACAGAGAAACTATATATTAAAATTCCCATAGGTATAGCCAACTCAATATTTGAGAAGATAAGACCTATATTAAGAGAACATAAGGGAAATACACCAGTGATTGTATACTTTGAATCAAATAGGCTGAAAACTATAGCAGATAGAGGGTTGTGGGTAAATGCTAGCAAAGAATTAATGGATATTCTAAAGGATATACTTGGAGAAGACTGTATAAAAATTTGTTAATAGGTTCATTTGCCATGTCAAATTCTATTGAAGTTTGTCCTTAAATAAACTAAAATGTAGAATAGAGGAAACATTAAAAGGAGGCTACAAATATGTGGACAGTAATTCACATAGTACAAAGTGAAGATAGAGCAAATGAAATAAATGAAAAATTATTTCAGGATGGATTTTTGGTAAAGATTCAGCCTATAAATAAAAATGATGAAGATGGTTTTTTTCAAATCTTGGTACCTGAAGGAGAAGCGGAAGAGGCTTCTAATTTAATCGCTGCATTAGGACTATCTTAATAATTTTTACAAAGACAAATAAGGGTTAGCCCTTATTATTTTTATTTTAAATAATAGAAGAATTATGAGAGGTGGAGTTGGTTTGCTACCCACCCATTGTAAATTTATCCAAGGAAATTATTATAATATTGGAGGTGGAAGTATGAAAAGAACAAAGATAGTATGTACTATAGGCCCAGCTTCCGAATCTAGGGAGGTCTTAAAGGACTTACTAAAAAACGGAATGAATGTGGCGAGACTTAATTTTTCCCATGGGAATTATTCAGAACATAAAAACAAAATAACTTTGTTAAGGGAAGTTTCTAAGGAATTAGAAATTCCTGTAGCAATACTTTTGGATACAAAGGGTCCAGAGATTAGGATAAAAGAATTTTCAACAGGAAAGGCATTATTAGAGGAAGGCCAAAGGTTTATTATAACTACTAGGGACATTAAGGGAAATGAGGATCAGGTGGCAGTGACCTATAAATCATTTCCTGATGAATTAAACCCAGGTGATATAATATTAATAGATGATGGATTAATAAAGTTAAGGGTAGAGAAGATTGACCAAGAAGATATTACTTGTATTGTGGAAAACGGAGGAGAGTTAACAAATAATAAAAGTATAAATTGTCCAAATTTAAATATAAATTTGCCAGCTATAACTAAAAAGGATCAAGAAGATATTATTTTTGGCATTCAAGAAGATATAGATTTTATAGCAGCCTCCTTTGTACGAAAGCCTCAAGATGTTTTAGATATACGAAAGGTATTAGAAGAAAACAATGGAGGGCATATCCATATTATATCTAAAATTGAAAACCAAGAGGGAGTAAATAATATTGATAAGATAATTAAGGTATCTGATGGGATAATGATAGCCAGGGGAGACCTGGGGGTAGAAATTCCTCCGGAGGAAGTACCCCTAATTCAAAAGACAATTATAAGAAAATGTAATGAAAGCGGTAAACCGGTAATTACAGCCACCCAAATGTTAGATTCCATGATTAGAAATCCTAGACCAACAAGGGCAGAAGTTACAGATGTGGCAAATGCAGTTTTTGATGGAACTGATGCTATTATGCTTTCAGGGGAAACGGCCTCGGGGAAATACCCTATCCAAGCAGTTAAAACTATGGTAAAAATCGCAAAGACTACAGAAGAATCATTAGAGTATAAAGAAATAATACAGAAATTTGTAGAAAGAAGAATTTCAGTAACTAATGCAATAAGTCAGGCCACCTGTAGAACCGCCGATGTATTAGGGGTGTCAGCAATATTTACTGCTACTTCCTCTGGCCATACAGCAAGGATGGTCTCAAAGTTTAGGCCTTCTGCTCAGATTATAGCTTTTACTCCTAATTATAAAGTAGCAAATTCACTGCTATTGGTCTGGGGAGTCTACCCTGTACTTATCAATGAATTTAAAAACACCGATGAAATATTTGATATTACCATTAAAAAAGCTCTAGATAAAAAGCTGGTAAATAGTGGAGAACTGGTGGTAATAACGGCAGGTGTTCCTGTGGGAATAGAAGGTACAACAAATATGATAAAAGTTCAAACTATTGGAAAGGTCCTGCTTTATGGTAAGGGAATTGGTAGAGAATCGGTCACTGGAAAAGTAAGTTTAATAAAGGATAAAAGCCAATTTGATAAATTTAGAGATGGGTATATTCTTGTAGCAAAAAACACAGATGAAGATTTTATTCCTCTTTTTGAAAGGGCATCTGGTATTATTGTAGAAGAAAAAGGATTAAGTTCCCACACTGCAAATATAGCGGCAAGAAAGGGCATTCCTACGGTGGTAGCAGCTGAGAATGCAATGGATATATTAAAGGATCATCAAGAGATAACCATAGAAACCGACAGAGGTATTGTCTATGATGGAATAGTTAAAGTGTTATAAAATAGCGTCCATTTTTTAATTTAACATAAAAACAGGATTTTCTTACTAAACTATAAAGGGGGATTTCATGGAAATCCCCCTTAAATAATATCTTATATAATGTAGAGAAGAGCTTTTATAAATTTATAATTCAACTAGTCTTCAAAATCTAAAGAATAAACCTGAGATTGGAGTTTATTATCCCTAGATTCATAGGCTGAAAAGAATAATCTATTTTCTTTAGGATGCCAAAACAATTCACTGGTAATTTTTAAATTTGAACCAATCTGTTTCTTTTCTTGGTTTTCTAAATATAAAACCCAAATATTCAGAAGATCACTGTTTGAATCCGGCTTATCTAAGTAGGCAATTCTATCTCCTTTAGGAGAAAACACTGCCCTTTGGGGATATCCTTCTAATAACTTTATATCTTTATCTTCCTCATCCAGTTCAAATAACCAAAGAATAGATTTATTGCTGTCAGTAATGGGAGCGGTATATAATACTTTATCCTCTTTTTTTGATACATTAAAGCTACCATTAATGTTAGACAAAACTTCCTTAAAATCTTCTCCTCTAGAATTCATAGAATACAAACTTAACACTTGGTCTTTATATGCGGAAAATAATATTAAATCTCTATTCTCAAAAAAATATATTTGAAAAATATTATAATCAGAACCAATATCAATAATTCTTAGAATATTTCTTTCATTAGCCCTTATAATCTTTCCATCTTTAGTTCCATAATAAACTTCATTATTAGACTTCACATAAAAACTAGGGTTTACTTGATGTTCTGTAGAAGAAATACGAACTTTTTTATTGTCATTAATACTAAACCAATATAATTGAAAAAGGGATTCCTCTTTATTTTCTAAAAAATAAACCCCTTCTTCTGTGGCATCCAATCGATTTAAAAATAAATTTATTGGAGAAGAAATAATATTATAAATCTTTTCCTCTTTAAGATTATAAAGGGATAAATTATAAGTTGTATCTTCCTCTTTTTCCTGTGAATCTATATCTATATCATCTTCTCTTAATAGGACAATATTTTCCCCTTGGGAACTAATATCTCCTATTATTCCTTGAGTAATACTTTTAAAATCTTTTACATCACTTAAAGAGCTCATTTCTTTATTATTTTGAACACTATTATCTTGAATAGTCTTAGGTTTATTATCTTTTACGAAAAAATTTGAACACCCAATACAAAAAAGAGCTAAAACAATAATAAGCAAAACTTTATAGGTTATCTTAGTCAACAGCTCTCCTCCTTCCTTTGGTCATTATAACAAAAAGCCACAGCCATACATAGCTCAGGATGTTAAAATTTTGTAAAGGTTATGAAACAGGAAGTTTAATAATTACCAGAGTACCTTCATTAATTTGACTCTCAATAGTAATGGAACCACCGTGATTATCAACAATATCCTTAGCTATAGCAAGACCTAGACCACTGCCACCAAGATTTGTGGAACGTACCTTGTCCACCTGATAAAAGGGCTCGAATACTCTATCTAAATCATTTTTTCCAATACCTGCCCCAAAATCTCGGACAAATATTTCTACATAGTTACCAGTACTTTCTGTATATACTTGAATAATATCCCTAGGAAAGGAATATTTGATAGCATTATCCATGACATTTATTAGCACTTGCTTTAATCTATCATAATCTCCATTAATTTTAGGTAATTCTGTGGAGGTAAATTGAATTTCATTGTTGTACCTTTTCCCTTTTAGCCTCATTTGACTTACCACATCTTCTAATAATTGAGTGATATCAAATTGGGATTTAATTAATTCAAATTCCATAGTATTAGTCTTTGAAAGACCTAACAAATCATCCACTAGACGAAGTAAACGTTCCCCTTCCTTTTTAATGGAGGTAATGCTTTTTTCCACCAGTTCAGCATTTGAAAGCCCCCTACGTTCTAACAAATCACTATAGCCGATAATGGTAGTAAGGGGAGTCCGCAATTCGTGGGAAACACTGGATATAAATTGTCTTTGTTTTTCCTCTAGCTCTCTAATCTTTGATATATCTCGAATTACAAAAATATAGCCAATTTCAATATTATCTACCAAGATTATATTTGTATAGATAAGTAAATATTTATTATCCATTATTACTTCTTTATAAATACCATTTTTCTCTTTTACAATATCTAAAAAGAGTTCCTCCATAAATTCATGGGCAAAAATATCCTTATTTAAATCTATTTTACCCATAATATTAAATATTTTTTTAGCGGGTTCATTAATTGCTAAAATATTTCTATCATTATCCACAGCAATAACCCCATCCTCAATAGAAGAAAGGACAGATTCTAGTTTTTGTTTTTCTGATTGGGCTTCGTGAACCTTTTCCTTAATATTTATAACCATTTGATTAAAGCTAAGGGTTAACTCCCCTATCTCATCGCTAGAAACATAGTCAATGTGTTTATCATAATTACCCTCGGAAATTTCTTTAGAAGTGGTCACAAGACTATAGACAGGTTTTAATATTAGCTTAGATAGATAAAAACTAATAAAATACAGTATAAATAAGCCCAGTATTCCTACAATTATAAAAAGAACAACACTTTTATTGATAAGGGCATCAACATCTTCAAGGGAATACAAAAAAGATAAGACTCCCAATTGCTGATTTTCTATTATAATAGGAGAAGCAAAATAAATAAATCTTCCTTCCTCTAACTTGGTAATAACATATGCCTTTTCCCCTTGATTTATTGCAATCTCCACTTCATCCCTAATCTCTTCAGAAGTTAGAATATCTGATGTGGAAGAATCAGCAAGAAGCTTTGCTGATTGGTCATATAGCTGTGTTCTGGAAATAAATTTTGCCAGTTCTTCTGCAAGAAAGATAGCATTATCTTTAAAAATATCAATATTAGTCTGATTTCCATTTTGCTGGGATAATATAAATTGTTGTATAAAAAGATTACTATCATTACTACTATTTATTAAACGCCTTTCCACCTGCTCCACATTGAAAAATAGCATACCCTGAATCACAATGGTAGCTATAATAACTAGGGCTAAGACTATTACTAAAATATTAGAAAGGATGATTTTATTTTGAATAGAAAGCTTCATAGCTATACCTTCCTTATTTTATAACCTACACCAAATATAGTTTGTAAATACTTAGGATTAGAGGAATTATCCCCTAGTTTTTTCCTTACTCTCTGAACATGCATATCCACGGTACGGGTATCACCAAAATAATCATATCCCCAAATTTTTTCTAAAAGGGTTTCCCTGGAGAAAACTTGTTCAGGATTTTGGGATAAGAGATATAATAGGTCATACTCTTTAGGAGTTAAATGAATTTCTTCATTATTTATTAAAACCTTTCTTTCATTAGGAATGATTACAAGGTCACCATTTTGGATTATCTTATTTTCCCCTGTAGGAATTTGGGAGGAACGACGGATTAAAGCCCTCACCCTTGCTAATAGTTCCCGATTATCAAAGGGTTTAGTAATATAGTCATCTGCACCTAATTCAAGACCTAAAACCTTATCTACGATATCCGTCTTAGCAGTTAGCAGTATAATAGGGATATTATACTTTTCATTAAATTTCTTACATAATTCATATCCACTTATATAAGGCAACATAACATCCAAAATAATTAAATTGGGCTGAAAGCTTTCTACCTTTTCCAATGCCTCTCGACCATCAAATGCTGTTTCCACAATATATCCTTCAAATTCTAAATCTAACTTAATAAGTTCACATATAGATTGTTCATCATCCACAACTAATACTTTTTCATTCAAAACAACCACCACCTTTATAGTTTTGATAACTCTATTATATATTATTAACACTGTATTTGAAAGATAGACAAATCAAAACTAGAATTCACTCAAAGTATTAAAAATAGAAAATTAAACTTTTGTGTATATAATGGTCAAAATTGGTAATAGTCATAATATTAAAGATTGAGGTAAACTGATTCTATACCTTGTTGGTACATCTGAAGTTAGGTGTACCTTTTTTTTAGTAGGAAAGTCCTAGTTTTATACTAAATAAAAAAAGGAGTTGGAAGGGGAGTATCCCCTGCCGATTTAAGGAAAGTGTTCAGGTTGCATAGAAACCGTCGGAGGCACCTTTTATATTTCAGATATATTTGTTAAAATCAAAAGAGAACATTCTTAGAAGGGACCATCAGAGATGAAAAGGGATATACCAGTAGTTAATAATGAAAAATATAATATTCAAATAAAGGGATTAGGTAGTGGTGGTGAAGGAGTAGGGAAGATAGAGGGTTTTACTATCTTTGTTGATGGTGCTTTACCGGAGGAATATATAGAGGCTGAAATTACTAATGTGAAAGCTAATTATGCTATAGGTAAATTAGAAAGTATAATCCAGCCTTCTCCTTATAGAATAAGCCCACCTTGTACTATTGCTCATAAATGTGGAGGATGCCAAATTCAACGAATGGATTATCAAAAGCAATTAGAATATAAGACTCAGTTGGTAAAGGATAGCATAGAAAGAATCGGTAAAATAAAAGATGTAATAATTCACCAGACAATAGGGATGAATACTCCCTTTAATTATAGAAATAAGGCACAATTCCCCATAGGCATGGAGGACGGAAAGGCTGCTTTAGGTTTTTATGCAAAAAGAAGTCATAGAATTGTACCTCAACATAACTGTCTTATACAACACCCGGTAAATACTAAAATCTCATCAATAGTGAAGGCATATATAGATAAATATAATTTATCCATATATGATGAGGAGAAACATAAGGGACTATTAAGACATTTAGTAACCAGGGTAGGATTTATTACCGGGGAAATAATGGTGATATTAGTAGCAAATGGTGAAAGTATACCCAATATTGATAATTTAGTTAAAAGACTTACCTATGAAATACCAGAAATAGTGAGTATATATCTTAATATTAATAAAGAAAAAACAAATGTAATATTAGGAAGAGAAAATAAATTAATCTATGGGAAAAAGGATATAGAGGATTACATAGGAGATATAAAGTTTAAAATTTCTCCCCTATCATTTTACCAGGTAAACCCTATTCAAACAAAGATACTATATGAGAAGGCTTTAGAATATGCAGACCTAAAAGGAGATGAAGTTGTATATGATGCTTATTGTGGAATAGGCACTATCTCCTTATTTCTAGCCCAAAGAGCTAAAAAAGTAATAGGAATAGAAATTTTACAAGAAGCTATAAAGGATGCTAAAGAAAATGCCCGAATTAACAAAATAAATAATGTAGATTTCTATGTGGGAAAGACAGAGGAAATAATACCCCAATTATACAAAAATGGAGAGAGGGCAGATGTGGTAGTGGTAGACCCACCTCGAAAAGGCTGTGATAGAAAGCTATTAGATACCATAATCCAAATGAAGCCAAAAAGAGTGGTGTATGTATCCTGCAAACCTAGTACCTTAGCCAGAGACCTAAATTATTTAGAAAAGGGAGGATTTACGGTAAAGGAAATACAGCCGGTGGACTTATTTCCCCATACGGGGCACGTTGAGTGCGTAGTATTGATAACGCGCAATATGTAGCTGAAAGAGATTACGCGGACACAATATGTTGTAATTTCACGCATTTAATGAGCAATAATTGCCTACTTATCATTGGCGATAAAACGTGATATAATTAGGCTATATTAAAACAGGAGGTGAGCTTGTGGATTCAAAAATCTGGTATATCCCGGTAAAGAATGACCGTTTAGAAAAGAAAGTCGGAATTTACTGCAGGGTCAGTACAAACGAAAGAGAACAGCTTTATAGCCTTGCAGCACAGATTTCCGCTTTGACAAGAGCGGTTGCGAATGTCAGTCAGTGGAGACTGGCAGATGTTTTTATCGATATCGCTTCAGCGAAGGGAGAAATACCTCGTCGGGAATTTGAACGACTGCTTCGAGAATGTGAAGCTCACAATATCTCCGTTGTCCTCACAAAAAGCATCAGCAGATTTGGCAGAGATACGGTTGAAACCTTATCAGCAATCAATCGGTTAAAGGCAGCCGGTGTCAGAATAATATTTGAGGAAGAAAACCTGGATACCGATGAAATTGACAGCAATCTTATGATTTCGGTGATGGAATCCTTTGCCCAGGCTGAAAATGAGAGTCGAAGTGAAAATAT
>MTKW01007708.1_pt1 | contig 43464 bp, 35 predicted proteins | sample 1042761 | NCBI WGS metagenome assembly MTKW01 (sample SAMN06205366, study PRJNA360243) | anaerobic digester metagenome | biome: Wastewater treatment plant; feature: Anaerobic digester sludge; material: sludge; isolation source: anaerobic digester fed with sludge from wastewater treatment plant ... | reverse complement strand
AGCGGAGTTGACATTACCACTGTCGTTGCAAGGCTGTATACCCCTCCGAAAGCTCCCATAAAGAGATTAGAGTACGCTTCTTTGACACTGTAGCCTGACGCCCCGATGAGGACAGCGCCGATTACAAGGGCAATTACCACTGCAACAGCTGAGTATGCAAACTTTGACACTTCTTGCCTGAGGCCCATCTGTCACGCTCCGCTCCTCTCGCCGGTCATAAGCAAGCCCAGTTCTCGCTCGGTGAACTGATCCGTTGGGCGCACGTCCACTATTCGACCTTCATAAATGACCGCTATTCTGTCGGATAACTCGAGGATCTCGTCAAGCTCGGCGGATATAAGCAACACTGCCTTACCCTTATTACGGCTGTCAAGGATCTGCTCCCTAATGTAATAAGTAGCGCCTACGTCCAGCCCCCGCGTAGGCTGGCACGCAACTACGACACTGTGAGGCCTGGCCAACTCGCGGCCTACCACCATCTTCTGCTGGTTCCCGCCTGATAAGGAGCTTATAGGTTGATGGACAGACTCAGCCCGCACGTCATACTTGGCAATGATATCTTCAGCATGTTCCTCAATGACATCTTCCAGAAGCGCTCCGCGCTGACTGAAATGGGCGTGGTGGTGCATACCGAGTACGGAATTTCGGGACAGACTGAGGGATGCCACCATCCCCCGTCTCAGCCTGTCGGACGGTATATATGCAACCCCTTTGTCCCTAATCTTTCGGCTATTGAGGCCTGTAAGATCTTGGCCGCTCATGACGATTCTGCCCTTCGAAGGCTTCCGCAGCCCGGTTACGACCTCCTCCAGCTCAAGTTGGCCGTTACCGTCAACACCGGCTACACCCAATACTTCTCCGCACCTGACATCCAAATTCACACTCTCCAGCCGAGCGCGACTTCCGAGTCTTCCTGCTACTGATATGTCAATAAGCTCAAGAGCAATCGCTTCCTGAGGAGGGACGCGGCGATCTTCGTGCACAGGAAGGCTGCGCCCTACCATCATCTCAACAAGGCTTTCCGGCGTAGCGTCCTCTGTACGTACAGTGCCGACGTTTTTGCCATCCCTGAGCACAGTCACCTTGTTTGAGATCTCCATGGTCTCCTTGAGCTTGTGCGTAATAAATACGATCGTAGTTCCTGACTCCGCAAGGGCCTGCATCACGACAAAGAGCTCGCTCACTTCCGGGGGAGTAAGCACCGCTGTAGGCTCATCCAGGATCAGCACCCCGGCACCCCTCATTAAAGCCTTTATTATCTCCACCCTCTGCTGTTGCCCGACGGATATGTCTTCCACCTTGGCATCAGGATCCACGCGCAAGCCGTACCTCTCCGAAACCTCCAGGATGTCTTTTCGAGCCTGCTTGTAATCTAGCAGCCCATTCCTGCGAGGCTCGGCCCCTGCCACGATATTCTCAATAACAGTAAGTTGTTCAGCAAGCATGAAGTGCTGGTGCACCATGCCGATACCGAGAGATATCGCATCGCGAGGGCCTGAGATAGTCACCGGATTGTCGTTTACATAGATGGAACCTGAATCTTGGCGGTAGAGGCCGAATAGGATCCTCATCAGCGTGCTCTTCCCTGCCCCGTTCTCCCCTAACAGGCAGTGGATCTCCCCGGGAGATGCGGCAAAACACACATCGTCGTTGGCCACAACGCTTCCGAAGCGTTTTGTTATGTTCTCCATCCGGACAGCATACATAATACGGCGAACCCCTTTTCCAGTGTGCCGGCTTGGACCTGGCACAGGGCATATCTAACAAGGCAGGGGGAGAGCATCCCCCCGCCTGCATGTACTGATATGTCTATATGTCTCGAGTGCTATTATGTGTCTCGAGCGCTATAGACTACTTCCCCTGAGCTTTCAACCAAGGCTCAACCTGGTCAATATCCTCAGGCACTGTCAGTTCGCCTGATGCGACCTTCTCTGCGAGCTTGTCGACTTCGGCCATTATGTCCTGAGGGACCAGGTTCTCTGAATAGCCAAGCGCGCCTTCCTTCAGCCCAAGCAGGTTAATACCAGGCTTGAACTGGTCTTTTAGCACAGCTTCGATGGCCATGTAGACAGTGTTGTCCACAAGTTTCATTCCATTGGTCAGGATATTATCAGGAGCAAGGTATCCCTGGTCAGAGTCAGCGCCAATAGCGTAACGGTTACGCTCCTCTGCAGCCTTGATTCCGCCGAGGCCTGAACGGCCGGCAGCGAGCCACAGCACGTCCACACCCTCATCCAGCATTGCATTGGCCATCTCCTTGCATTTTGCAGGGTCAGCCCAATGTCCGACGTATGCATATTTCACTTCAACCTTTGGGTTCACGTATTTGGCTCCGGCAATGTAACCCGCGACATTGGCACGGATAAGCGGGATATCCATTCCACCGATGACTCCGACTACCTGCTTGTCAGGTACAATGCGCGGATCGCCTGCTTTAGTAGTCATCAGGCCTGCCACTGCACCTACCACAAACCCACGCTCCGCTTCCTTATATACGTATGATGCGACATTAGGAGAGTCAACTGCAGTGTCCACAATTGCAAACTTCTGATTCGGGAACCTCTCGGCCACAACCTGCAAAGCGTCTGCCTGGTCGAAACCAATGGATATGATAAGGTCGTATTTGCGAGTCTGAGCAAACCGCATCAAGAGGCTCTCGTACTCTGCAACAGCCTGCGGTTCAGCTTGGTCGAACTCTATTCCAAGATCCTTCTCCGCTCGTTTCATACCTTCGTAGGCAGAGTCATTAAACGACTTGTCTCCGAGGCCGCCTGTGGCAAACACAATAGCCATCCTGGGCTTGGCTGCAGCCGCACCGAACGAGGCTATCCCCATCACCATTACTACAATCAAAGCGATGCTGGATAGAGCTAAGAACTTCCGGGTCCTATTCATCTCAGAAAATACCTCCTGTAGTTAATTAATGTAAGGCATTGCTTTTACTAATTTCGACGCATATCGCAGCAATCCTGCAATGCTCTTGACGTACGTATGTAGCGCCTGCAATCATGAAACTACAGGCGTTGGGCTTGATTCAAGACAGGTACGGCACATACGCACCCTACTCAATTCGTGTTTTCGAAGTCCTCAATCCGTGTTTTCGAGGCCCTCAATCCGTGTTTTCGAAGTCGATGAGCACTTTAAGGCTCCCCCGGGCGCACGCTGCATTGAAAGCGTCCGGCATTTGATCAGCAGAGAAAACCGCGTCGATCAGCGGTTCAGTGGTGACCGTCCCATTTTCGAGAAGTCGCAAGGCAGGCGGGAACGGGCCGCACCGTGAACCTACGCATGTGATCTCATTACGGACTACCGGTGTAAGGTTGATAGGGACGCCTTGGTGAAAAGTGCTCTTTAGCACGATTGTCCCCTTAGGGCGCACTATAGCCATGGAAGTTTCAATGCCTGACGAATTGCCTGTGCAGTCAACGGCCACGTCGACTCTGCCTGCATAATCTGAGGACAGGACAGCTTCCATACCGGCCATCCTTGCAATCGCCAGTTTCTCCATGTGTTTACCCAGCACGACGACGCGACACCCAAAGGCGCGTATTGCCTGTGCTGTCAGAAGCCCCAGTTTGCCGTCACCGATCACTGCCACCAGGTCGGTGGGCAGTATGTGGACTTGCTCGAGGACTTCGATGCCTGCAGCAAGAGGTTCAGTCAATACCGCCTGACGGTCGGTGACTGAATCCGGGACGACATGTAGATTGGACTCGGGCAAAACTACATAGTCTGCAAAGCAGCCCTGCCACCCGTTTATCCCCATGGCTTTGACATTGTCGCAATGGCGCGGGTTACCGCTCCGGCACATCGGGCACTCACCGCACACTATGTTGATTTCGCCCACAACGCGTTTTCCCACCAGGCCGGGGTTGTCCGCATCCACAACCCTGCCGACAAACTCGTGCCCCATGATTCCTTTATACGCCAGATAGCCCCGGGTTACTTCGATGTCTGTGTTGCAGATCCCCGCAAGAGAGACAAGTATCAAAGCCTCGTCCCTTCCCCGTTTCGGGATAGGCATGTCCACTGCTTTGAGACCTTCGTCAAAAACCAGCGCTCGCACACATGGTCCCCCTTCCTCTTACCCGCACCATAAGGAGGAGCTCTTCACCGTTTGGCCCATAAGAGGAGCTCTTCACTGTTTAGCCCATGAGTTGGGAAGTATCACTGCTTACGGCGCGTGAAAAACTGACAGCAGAATCATCGGGCAGGATTACCCATACAGACCCTATTCTACCAGTAACTGCAAGACAGTGCAATTTCGGGCCTCAGTCAGTCACTTCCCAAACCCTCTCGTAGCTCACTCGTGGACTCCCCCGTACAGTACTCGGTACTCTCTGTACCCCATCAACTTTGCTCAGTCCCTCGTGACACCGAGAATTCCGCAAACGTCGTTTTTCCTGGACATACGTTCCAACTAGCACTCTAACTGTACCTTTCAGACTAGATGAGAGCTTTGCCCATCTATTAAAGAGCGTATGGGCCCCTTTCCCCTACCCGGGTGACGCCTTATTAACCATCCCAAAGCTCCCCTACAGGGGGTCTTAGTCGAATATGGCTCGCCAGGAGAGCAATTCGGACTGATCTGATGGCTTCCATACGGTTGGTTGGCTCACCCAGCCGTTCAGACAGATCCGAGGGCTTCCGTGTGGTCGATTGGCTCTTCCTGAGAGCCATCTAGGAGGATTGGGCGCCTCTACGTGAGCGACCGGCTCGCCCAGAGAGCAGGTCCGATCGATCCGCCAATGAGTTCGGCGTATGACGTCGATCGCATGTCTCAGTAACGTGTTCGATTTTCGAACACCAAACCCGAATGACTCTGCATGTTAAGCAACTCTTGATGATGCCTGATTGAAATTCGAACACTGGTTTGGAGAGCCGTGTACTGTTTTCGAGCACGTTTTCTGAAGAAAGCCTGAGGGTGTCAGAAATTTGACCATCCTTACCGAGTTGGATGTCAGCTTTTCGACCACCGACCTCGCGGAGGTGCTCGATTTTCTAACACGCTCTTGGAAAGCATGTAATATTCTCGAACACACTTTCACAAATAAGCCGAAGAGCACCTGAAAATCGATGATTTGCCGGAAGCCGTGTCCTATTTTCGAGCACACCTTCCGGGTTTGGTGTTCGCTTTTCGAACACCAAACCCAAATGACCCTACATATTAAGCGACTTCTGATGGTGCCTGTTCGAAATTCGAACACCAGTTTGGAGAACCGTGTACCATTTTCGAACACGTTTTTGGAATCAGTGATCGAAAACCGGACACCCCAGGGGTCCTCAGAAAGGACGTGTACTATTCTCGAACACAGATCAGGACTGGGGTGCGCGAAATTCGATCGCCCTGCCCGTGAGACGCAAGCTTTTCCAACTTATTCTCCAAAATATGGAACGGCATTTGCCGTCGCTGGGGATTTTCTAAAAACCGTGTTCTATTTTCGAACACAGTTCTGCAAGGTGATCGAAAACCGGACACATTGATGTGGTAACCTACTAGCGGACACCGAGAAGCTGGACGATCACGTTGAGACACCTCGACTAATTGGACATTTTCCAATATCCAACGGCCTGAATGCGGTAACCTCTTCAAATTGCTCCCTTGCAGTAATAACGCTAGTTCACTGCATGTTACACTCTATGACTTGCGGAATTCCTCCTCTTCACCTAGTTGCTTCCGCACTAACACATTCGCCCCTACACTGACTGCGATGTCTCTCGCCACTGCTTCGCATTTTGCCTTTAACAGAAAGTAGAGCGCACGCCCTGCAGCATCACTAAGGGTCTCGTAGTTACCCTGTCCCTTGCTAATCACGACATCTGCATCACAGTAGAGCTTCAAGAAGTCGGGGTCAGCCTTGTCCAGAACTAGTCCGGGCACAACGCTTCCTGTAGATATAATGGTCGCATCATGATCCAATCCGGATGCGACCGCATCTTCCGCTGTCGCATCGTTTATTATCGGAACGCCGCGGACTCCGTAAAACACACCGACTTTTCCACCGGACACATTCTTGATTTCAGAAATCAGAATTCGGTCGAGGACTGTCTCTCCTGCATTGTCCCCGATAATCACGATTGTCTCGGCATTTTTCAGGTCCTCGCGGAGCGCCTTTATGTCGCATACAGTAAATCCTTTTGTCAGCTCTCTATTGAGCACGGCCTCCATATCCACTGTGCGCATGTCTCCGTATACACCCGCATCCAAGAGATTGCCTACTGCCGATACCTCCAGGGCGGACAGAAGCCTATCCTCCTGCGTCTCAACGTACCTTTTCAGCGCCGGATGAGCATCATGGGCCATCTTGATAGCGACTCTTTTCACCTTTTCATAGGGGTCCTCATTTCCTGTATACTCCTTGACCACCTCATGAACTGCGCCTCCCATCTCCGGCGAGGTTTTGTAGGAATCGTACTTTGAAAGGATCTCAAGCGATTTCAGGACAATCGTCTTCTGAATATCCAAATCGGTAGTTACAAGTCTGGCAGCTTCCAAAGCCTGCCTTAAACTACACTGAACACAATCCAGCTGGACCTTCATAATTGACCTCCGTTACTAAGTGCAAATAGCCTACCCGCACGACAGGCTTACGCCTTCGACATATGCGACTGGGACTTCCTAAAGCATCCGGCCGGTCTGTCTCCAGGCGTACTGTAGAATGCGGTATCCCGCATACGGCCAGAGTATACGGGATACCGCCACTAAGCGGAACGACTACGATGTGACAGAGCGGCCTTATTCCTTTTCTCCGCTGTCTGGCGGAAACACTCCCCACTTGGCAGAGAAAGTGAGCTCGGTTGTCGTACCCTCCATTATGATTCGCCACTCGCCCGGCATTTCAGCAGGAACTGAGACGCAATGCATGTCAACTTCTATCGTCTCTGCGGTACTGTATTCATCACTCCATGCGACACTCCCATCCGGAGCGACCAGGGTCAAGGTGAAATCGGAAGGCCCAGCGGAAAAGCTGAACTCCAAACCAATCTCGGAGCAATCCGCGGACTCAGATGTAGGTTCCGGAACCTCTATGACCGCTATATTGATTTTCCCAGATATCTTCCGTGCTGACATAGACATAGTCTGTGGAGCTTGAGATTAAAAGAAGACTTCTTCACAAAACGGCGCCAGCACTACGAGCCCAAAGATGAATGCCCCAAGTTGCGCAGGACTTAACCCTTTGACCATGCTTTCTGGGACCAGGCTCGGTCCGATGTATCGGGTGAGTGCGCGCTCAATGCTCATTGCCAAAACAGCGTTGAACACCCATAAGCCTATCCCTCCTAAGGCTGCCGCGACTATGGCCTTGACTGGGGCCGGCCTGAGAGCGTAAACGTCATGCCATCGCCATCTCCTTCTTCTAGCCAGCAAAGCTACTGGCATAAGAAAGAACACCAACTCGTTAACCCAGAGGTTGAGGCCAAGTCCTATTCGGGGAACCAAAAGGATACTACCGGCTAACATCAAGACCAACGCTGCAAGGTAAAATCGATTCGCCTGGCCTGGATTCGGTCCTGGCTCTATCCCGGGCCTTAGCCCGGACCCGGCGTCGTCTTGCAATTCCTCGTTTCCCACACAGAACACCTCTGATTTTCACACAAGAAACTCTTTTGCATCGTTGTTCGCCCTATAGCTTGGCGATTCCTGCAACTGGATGTGCCTTTCGACAAATTCAGCCGTACACGGCAGCTATGTGGGGCGACTCGACTATACCACTTCCAGTATCAGAGTGCAAAGGATGATCATTTCACCCTCGATGAGCCTAATCCCTAGACAATCAGAGCAAAGACTGCTTCTTTCTCTGTTGCAGCCGAGTGACGTGGGATCCTACCTGCCAAGAAACCTGAGCATTGACAGGATGGCGGTTTTCGTAGTTATATGGGTATACGGCATAGTCTATAGACACCCAGTCTTAGCTTATGTGAATGACGACGCTGAGGTAACGCTTTGTATGCCCAATGATTCTCGTAATGACGAAGTAGCGAAGGAGGTCGTCTAGTACTGCCTGTATTCGATTATGATGAAGCATATGCCAAACCGGGCCTATACTGGGGACGGGAACCGAACTCCCTATGTCTGGAAGCGATTGCCCTGGATTCCGCAGTTGCAGTTGATCGAGTCGGTAAGCGCGCTATCGATCTTGGGTGTGGCGAGGGTAGAGATTTGATCCAGTTCGCGAGGTGCGGATATGAAGCAATAGGAATCGATATCTCGCTTCCGGGACTCAAGAAAGCGGAAGCCTGGGCTGAAGAAGAAGGCCTTGTAATACGCACATCCCGGTCTGATTTAATAGACTACCGGATAAGCCAGGCATTCGACATAGTGTACTCAAGTGGCACCCTCACATACCTTCCTCCACATATAAGGCGTGACGTGTTCTCAAACTACAAGAGTTACACCAGACCAGGAGGACTAAACGCGTTCAACGTATTTGTGGAAAAGCCTTTTCTTGCAACACCTCCGGATTGGGGCATTGATGAGCACTTCTACATCTCCGGGGAGCTTCTGACCTATTACTGGGATTGGGAGATCGTCAGATTCGAAGAGAGGATATTCGACTGCAACTCCGGCGGAGTTCCGCATAAGCATGCCATGGATGTAATGATAGCAAGACACCGATAACCTCTGCTGAACACTATCGCGAAGTAAGGAAAACGCTTACGATACAGCTAGGCACCTGAACTGTCTGGATGCATGTCTTGTGGCGAGACTCCTGAAGATGCTTTAGCGAATGCAAAAGGAGCCGTTGAATGCCGGCCCCCTGCAGCAAATGAAGACGGAATGACACTCCCCCAACTAAGAATCCTCACCCTCTTCATCATCTACGTCCACAAAAACAATCTCACTGACGGTAAACTGAGGTGACCAGGGTGAGACGAATTTTCTTGCCGAAGCAGGGTCCCAACCGGCGTACGTTACGGCGAACCGGATCCGAAAGTAAATCGTGTTATTGTAAAAGAATTCTATGCTGTCTGCGCCGGGGACTTCTGCCAGACAGTCTTGGAAGTAGTGACTCTCTCCGATTGAAAGGGCACCGTCAAAAGTGCAATGCATTGGGACCTCATCCTCGTCCTTAAGGGCATAAGCATCCCAGAATGGCTCATATTGCCAATCTCCATTTTCGTCTAGTCTGTAATCAGCTTCCAGATAGAATGACGGAGTGACGACATTCAAGTTCTTTGCGATAATGTCTCTCGATTCCCAAAGATCACGGATGACTTGAGGCGTGGTCCAGTTGAAGCTGAGCAGATAAAAGGGTATGCCCTCCACCCGAGACACCTGAACTCTCGGGTTTTCCGGTACCGGCAGCAGATCAGGCACCTCAGTCAGGGCTTCAGCCATGGCAACCTGGGTCATAGAAAAAATCGACACGAGCACGAGAAGGATCCAAGTAAATTCGCGTTTCATGTGGATGCTCCTTTCCTATCCTGCTCCCGTAGGTCATCTCCCAACGTGTCTATAATTGATTATCAGTTCAGCTCTTGTGTTTACACCAGGCTTCCCGTAGATTGCGGTCATGTGCGTGTTTGCTGTCGAATACTTGACATTCGCTGTTTGGTTCGATTACTTGCTTCGCATCCCTCCTGTCGACGGCTGAAGTCACGGGTATGCGGCTAAAACTTCAAACTTCATCAATACCATTATGGTTTGTTTTGACAATTATAACACATTATAGAATTTTAAATAAGCACATTCTTCCAAAACATTTAGATATTTCTTAAGTCATAGGACGTAACGTATAATGTTGGCTCGGTGCAGCAAATGAGGACGGAACGACACTCCCTCGACCAAAGCACTACAAGGATGATGTGTACAGTGGCAAGGTCACTCTGAGGCTGCCAAAGTCTTTGCACAAGACTTTGAGCAAATAAGCTTGACAAGAAGGCTCCGGCAACTTTGAACATGGACGGGTTATTGTCGCTTAGTAAGAGCTAAACCAAAGTCCCGATCCCTCATCTAGGAAGACAGCGCACTCCTAGGACCGTGAAATATATACCGAAGCCGACGACCTGACTCTTCTGAAGCATTCGTCCAGGTATTCTACGCACCTATGATCTTGACTAGCACCCTTTTTGGCCGCCGTCCGTCGAATTCTCCGTAGAATATCTGTTCCCATGGGCCGAAATCAAGCCTGCCCTCAGTCACGGCAATCACCACTCCCCTGCCCATGACCTGCCTTTTCAAATGAGCGTCTCCGTTATCTTCCCCGGTCAGGTTATGATAGTACTGGGATGTCGGCTCATGAGGCGCCAGTTTCTCCAACCAGTTGTGATAGTCCTTCCACAATCCACTTTCATGGTCATTAATGAAGACACTGGCCGTTATGTGCATAGCGTTGACCAGACAGAGGCCTTCGTTGATCCCGCTCTCCTCCAGCGCCTCTGCTACGTCGTCTGTAATATTGATGAATTCCACCCGGTTCCTAGTGTTAAAGACCAATTCTTTACGGAATGACTTCATATGATCACCTCTAACGATTTAAGCTTTCAAAGTTATGACATGCTCCTTTAGAGAAGGTTCTTAGACGCTTTCAACACTATCTATGTATTTCCTGTTTCTTAGGCAAGCAAAGTAATTAACCGTTTTGGGATACCCGCCCTATGCCCCGACTTTCGATAGGTCACAGGAGACGCAGGATCCAGTAGTCTGTATCCCGCATCAATCTTAACTAGAGGAACGACTGCTCCAACTCTAATCTGCGATTTTCTTGGCATTGCTGTGCTCTGAAACGAAGAGTCGGTGTCTCCTCCACCCTACGGTAGGCAAGGATCAACGCACAAAGGGAGATGAAAAGGAGAGGCAAATGAAGGATGCCGTTCCACCAGAGCACGCCGGGGAGGAAGATGAAGTTGACCAAGATATTGTAGAGCGCGATAACGAGTCCGGTTAGCGCGGTGACCCGCATGAGAGGCATTAGGTTGTCTTCTAGATCCTGTCCTATCTAGCCGCGGCTGCGGCTTGCCTAAGCAGTTATGGCTTCTTGAAGCAATAATGATTGACGCTTACCCATTTTCGTCATGAGCTGTCCAGACTGACTGAAATGATGAAGGAAGCATGCGCCTCAATGTGGAACCCTGTCAATAATGCCTTTATCCAAATAGACAAATACTGATTTTAGCAGGTGAATCAAATGATAACACTAAGTCGGAATCAGCTCGGACTATGGAGCGTGCCGGATCTTATCAAGCCAGATCCAGCTTCAGGCAGAGTAGTCAGCGATCGTGCCGTCCTTCCGGAAGCTTCTGAATGCATCGTCTTTGGGCGTGCACAAGGCACGCAGCATCTTGCCTGTGCGCTTCGGAAACGGTGTCCGGACGTCCTGGCTGTAGTTGGTGCGTCAAGCTCCAAATCCGGGAGAATACAGGAGGTTCTCCGGACCATCTCACAAACCACGTCAAATGTCCACATATTCCAGGTACACGGCCGTGCAGACCACGAGACGATTCTCGGAGGGATTGAAGCCCTACACAGAATTCAGGCTAGTCATGTGATAGCCATAGGCGGCGGCACAACTCTCGATGTAGGTAAGGCCATAGCAGGCCTGGCATATCAAGAAGACGGGCAGGATATCGCTGCATTCCAAACTGGAAAGAGGACTATAGACCCGAAAAAGGCTCTTCCGTGGATTGCTGTGCCCACTACATCCGGGACAGGATCCGAAAGCACAAATAACGCAGTCGTAGAGCTCGGTGATGAGAAGCGAAGCATCAGACACATACCGCCTCCGCGCATGATCATAGCTGATCCGGCCTTTACCGATTCCCTACCGCTCTCATATACAATAGTATCTCTGGTGGATGCCGTGGCCCAGTCCCTTGAAGTCATCACACATGCAAAGGCGTCTCCTGAGGTACAGGCTGTGGCGCTCGCGGCTTTCTTGAATCTCACAGAAGGCATGAAAGCACTGATGCCATCTGAGCACAGCGTGCTGGGAAGAAGAACGCCCCCAAGAAGCGCCTGCCGTTCAGGGGATAACGCTACTTCGCCGGTTGCCTCCGGGGTTGAGATAACCCAACACACCCGAGACGTGTCAAGCTGGGGCAGTCTCTTGATGGGGATTGCTTTTGCCCATGCCGGCCTGGGCCTTCCCCATGCATTGGTACATTTCTGCAAGAAGTTTGGAATGTCCCACGGCCGTATGGTGGGAATATTGCTTGTGCCGGGACTCCGGATCCAAGCACGGCACAATGCGGCCACTGCAGTCAGGCTGGGAAGGGTTGAAGAAGCGTTTGGGAGATCAGATAATGAACATACCTTGGATCTATGCTTCGGAGAAGAGGTAACTGACTCACAAAACGCAGGATCCGACAAGCTACTTGGATGGCTGGAAGAGTGCACTAGCAAGCTGTTCGGGCAAGTTTGTTTACCTGCCTCTCTGGGACAAGCAGGACTTAGCCTCGCTGACCTTGATTGGATCGCCTCACAAGAGCATACGCTTGGGGCATCGTTTGGCATCCCCAGGCGCCCGGCGACCCGTGACGAGCTTATGGATGTACTGAGGAAGGCATGGATCACTGCGACTTGACTCCGCAGTACCGGCAGAACACATCTTCCTGCCCCACTCTACGATTGCATTTATGGCAAGTGCGCTTAGCTCACCTGGGCGTTGACCGATATACCTCGAAAAGTCTATCTGTATAAACACAAAATCTCCTGCAACCTCAATGATTCCAGGAGATTTTGCCAATGTCTGATTTACGAAGCCAGCCCGCAATGCTTGTTATTTTGTTATTTTTACTCCCCACTCAGCACCGGACTCTATATTATGAGTTTGCGCAAAGTTGTCCATGTTAATGGCAAAGGCTACACGTAATTCAGAGTTCATGTACAGGAGAGGCTTACCTAATTCAACGTCGCCGAAGGTATTTACGTAAGGCATTTTCCCTTCGTATACCTTCTCACCGTTTTTCATTATGCATACATTGACAACATCGCCTTTTGCTATGCCGAAGTCCTCAAAGGTCTTTTTGGGAATACTTGTCCACACATTTCCAAAAGGCTGATCCAGCACGGTGACCATTCCCCAGACGGCATCATCTTTGATTTCCGCCTTTTGGTAGCTTATCATCTCTACCTTAGGCTCTATCAACTTACCGACTTCTTCAAAAGTGATCATGCCGGACGCCAGACGAGCACCGGTTAATGCAAATATGTCCCGGCCATAAAAGGTATAAGACTCTTCGGAACCTTCCAAACGACTGGTCTCTTCATCAATTTCGCGTACAGCCTCAATACCCAGGTTCTCCGCTACCAGGGTTAGAGTTCCATTGTCAGGGGTGACAAAGTACTGCCCAGTCTTTGTCTTTAATACAACCGATTTGCGATCAGTACCAACACCCGGATCGACAACCGAAACAAATACTGTACCCTCAGGCCAGTAAAGTGCTGCACCGTTTAACCAGTAAGCTGCTTCCCAGATATCAAAAGCGGGAATCTCATGAGTCAAATCAAACATTTTCAAATTGGGGTCTACACAAAAAGCTACGCCCTTCATAGAGGCAACAGCGTCATTTTGCACGCCAAAATCCGTCTGAAATACAAGGGCTGAGGTAACTGATGACAACCGGATTTGCTCCGACTTGTCCTGATTGGCAAGAACGGTTCCCGCCATTCCCAAAGCCAATACTATTACCAGAACCAGTACCAGCTTCTTGTTAGATTTGTTGAACATAGAAGAACCCTCCATTACTTTTTTGTATTTAGGACGTTTTCCTTGCAACGACAATAGACATACTGTCAGGAGTCATTAGAAGTAGTATGGAAAATGAATAACTGCGAACAAGACATGAGGCCTTATATATATTATACCATATTTTCTATAAAAATACAGGAGTCTTGTCGTTGCATGCATTTCGTCAGATCCTGTAGGAGTTCCTACCAAAAGCCTCATGCACGTCCCAAGACTTTGCCTCAGTCAACACTGCAAGCAGAACTACTACAAAAACTTGTCCAACTAGGAAGGATATTCATCATATGTGTGTAATAGTCATTACATGGGTAAGAAATTTTATTACATGACCATAAAACACGAAAGGTGATTACATTGGAAACTGCATTCCTTGCGCATATCGAAAGTAACCTTTCTCGACTCCACCCCGCTGAAAAGAAGGTGGCTACATATGCTCTCAATCATCCGCAAGAGACCGTTTATCTGTCTGTGGCGGAACTTGCAGAACGAGCTGGAGTCAGTACTGCAACCGTAATGCGCCTGTCACAAGCTCTGGGGTGTCAGGGATATTATCATTTCAAGATGTCACTCATGAAAGCTCTGGTTACCAACCCTCACAATCATGTCACTGACGATATTGATTTGTCAGACGACCTTCATACAGCTGTAAACAAAGTGTTTGATCAAAACATCAATTCTCTGAAAAATGCCTTTCAACTGCTAGATGTCGATCAGTTGCAGCGGGCGGTCAAGCTGCTGTCAGAAGCGGACAAAATAGTTATCAGTGGCGTTGGCACTTCAGGGATTGCGGCCCAGGATCTCAACTACAAACTGATAAGACTTGGACTACCGACACAGCATTATATCGATAGTCATATCCAGCTCATAGCGTGTTGCGGGATGAGTGACCGCAGCACTGTTGTAGCGATTTCTCATTCAGGTAGCACTCACGAGGTAGTTGAAGTCGCTCGGCTCGCGCACGAAATGGGGGCTTCTGTCATCGCTCTGACCAATCATTCCAGGTCGCCACTGACTACATATGCAGATGTAATTCTGCGGACTGCGTCTCCTGAGACCCCGTTCTCCAGCGGAAAGATCTCATCCATCATGGTTCAGATGGCTATGATTGACTGTATTTGCATAGGTGTAACCCTCGTGTTAGGAGAAAGAGCCATTCATCATGCTGAAAAAACCGCTGATGCAGTCAAATCAACCAAGTACTAGGCTCGCGGCTTACAGAATGAAAGCCCATTCTAGGAGGTGAAGGCCAGGAAGAGACTAGTGCAGTTCCCACAACCTTGTCAGACAATCACGAACAATAGTTGAGGAGGTATGACTTAATGAAAAGCCGTTATTTCCCCAGAACACTTGCCCTCTTGTTGATGTGTCTTATGGTTGTCTCTATTGGAGTGCCCACCGTAGCTAGCAGCAAAAAAGTAGAGATTACATATCTAAGCGCCGGGACTGCAGCAGTTGAGCAAGAGCAGAATGAGAAGTGGGTTAATGAGTTTAACAGGACTAATCCCAATATCCATGTGAACTATGAAGTTGTCAGTTGGGCAGATCTCTTCAAGAAGGTCATGGCATACACTGCAGCCGGTGAGCCACCGGATATAGCTTGGTATGGAACGAACCAGATAAAAGACTGGTACAACATGGGAATACTTGAGCCATTGGATGAGTGGTTAGGTGAGTCAAAGAATGAGTATTTCCCATTTATTTTGGCAGATGACAGCAATGTTGTGTATGACGGCAAGTTGTACGGTGCCCCATTTACCATGTGTGGCCTAGCTCTCGTTGCACGTCAGGACTACTTACAAGAGGCCGGCATTGCTCCTGAGTCAATTAAGACTTGGGCCGACTTTGCTGACGCATGTCGAAAAACGACCAAGAAACCAGATCAATATGGAACCCTCTTCAGTCTGGGCGAATCACGACTGACTGGTCATCATGCTGCTGGGTTCTGGCCTGCAAACGGCCTCATCAATATTGTCGACTTCCGCGATGAGGTAAAGGACGATTACATTGAGTTGCTCAGAGTGCTTCAGGACACATCGGATTATATGCCTGAAGCTCAAATGAGTTGGGTTCACAAGGACAATATTGCCGCCTATGCTACAGGAACTGTCTCTTTATTTAGTACCGGAACCTACTTTCAAGGTGACCTGAAGCCTGTTGCACCTGAAGTCATGAGTCCTGAGAAGAGCATTCTTCTACCCATGCCTCATGGGGAAAATGCGTCTGAATCCATTACATCAACCTATACCGTGGGTTATGTTATGTTTAAAAACTCCAGGTATAAGAAAGAAACCGCAGAGTTCATACGCTTCATGACTCAACCTAAGGTGTTAGCTGAATGGCCTATGAACCTAGCCCCCAAGAGCAATGTCACACTTGAAGACAGGGTTCAGGCAATCGGTGAAGAAACACGTTGGTGGCAGGAAGCTTGGCTGAATCTCTTAGAGACAACCAAGGTCGTCGGACTTACTCCATATAGCCCTGGTGAAGAGGTAGATAAGATCTTCACGGATGAGCTGATCCGACTATTCCGCAAAGAAGTAACTCCCGAGCAAGCATATGAAAACCTCCGTACTAAGATAACCAAAATACTAATCTAGTAAGAACTTCTCACGGGTAGGTCCATGAACCTTTGATTGTCTTGGGTCTACCCGTGAGGCCCATGATAAGTCGCTTTTAGTCTTTGGATCAGGTTTAATTGACCCCTGATGGACAACAGCCTGTATGTATCCAAAAAATCAACACAGACAACTTGAGTCATGGACATGCTGAAATCATGGCTTGAATTAGTGATTGTAGACCCGCTACAGCAGGATAGCTTCAACAATGATGGTGTACGTTTGATTATTCATGGCTTAGGGGGGGTTAGCTTGTCAACTAGCGTGCGAATGCGAAAAGAAGCAGTGCGGAAGACCTCTGGCAAGGCAAGTAGTCAGGCACAGGGATGGCTGCTTCTTCTCCCAACGGTTTTCTTATTGGTACTACTGGTCGCATACCCAATCGGCTTTGCATTCTACCTCAGTACTCGAGACTTGTACCTTCTACGCGACTTTACTGCTTCGACCTTCATAGGTCTGAAGAACTTCATCGATTTCTTGTCTAATCCGGAGACGTTACGGTACTTTGCCAACACACTCTTGTGGGTAGCTGGTACCACCCTTGGAGAGCTAGCTGTTGCGTTAGGTGTGGCGCTGCTACTCAACCGATCCTTTCGAGGAAGAGGTTTGGTACGAGGACTGATACTGGTTCCCTGGGTTCTGCCACCGGTTGTAGCGGGAGTCATCTGGCGTTGGATTCTTGATGGTCAATGGGGAGTCCTGAACCACGTATTAATGGGGCTTGGGGTCATTGCAAAACCTTTGCAATGGCTTAGCGACCCTACTCTGGTGTGGGTCAGTCTGATAGGCGTGACCATTTGGAAGGCGTTCCCATTTGCATGCGTAAATATTCTGGCCGCTCTGCAAGTCATACCCCCGGAGTTATACGAAGCGGCAGCAATTGATGGTAGTAACACATGGGAAGCATTCAAAGGAGTGACTTTTCCGTTAATTAAACCAGTCCTGACTACAATTGGACTGCTACTCACCATTTGGAGAACTAACGAATTCAATATGATATGGGTTATGACGCAGGGAGGACCAGGCACAGCCACTACTACCTTATCAGTACATACATATGTACAATCATTTCAGTACTACAGAGTAAGTCTGGGGGCTTCTATCGGCGTCTTGTTGATGATACTACTGTTCTTTTTGACTGGAATATACGTCAAGAGAACTCGAATGGAGTGGTAACTGTATGGTTGGAGGCAAAGGGCACAAACGCCTTGTCAACTTGTTGACTGCGATTCTTCTGGCAATTGTCTTGATATGGGTTCTGTTTCCATTTGCTTGGGCAATCATTTGCTCCTTGAAGCCTATGGATATGCTGTACAGCAAAGAGGCCCGCTTCATTCCAACAAAGATTACGCTGGATAATTTTCGATGGGTACTCTCCGACAGGAGTTTTCAGGCTACGACTAAGAATTCGCTTGTGGTCAGTGCCATGACTGCCACTTTTTCTACTCTCCTGGCACTAATGGGAGGGTATGCCCTTGCTCGATTTGAGCTGCCCGGCAAGAACACAGTAGTATTTGTGTTGCTCAGCGGCCAAATGCTAGGCGGTATACTACTGGTAATTCCCTTGTTTGTTATTCTGTCCAGACTACGGTTAGTTAACACCTACGCCGGGTTAGTGCTGGCTTTTTCCACTTTCACAGTACCGTTTTGCACACTGATGCTTAGGAGCTTTCTCGCAAACTTCCCTGTTGAGTTAGAAGAAGCTGCACAGATAGACGGATGCAATAAAGTGCAAGCGTTCATCAGAGTCATCTTACCGTTATCATTACCCGGAATTGTGGCAGGTTGGTTATTCGCATTCATTCACGCCTGGAATGACTTGCTCTACCCTGTCGTCCTGACGCGCAATTTGAAGACTATGACTGTTGCCGTGAATATCAACAACATGGCCCACACTCAATTTGCGGGTACAAACTGGTCATATATTCTGGCTGAGGGAATCTTGGCAACCCTTCCGGTTGTGATCATGTTTACCTACCTGCAGCAGTATCTTATTCAAGGTATGACGCAGGGCGCTCTAAAAGCATGAAACCATACTCAAACCAATAGACGTTTTCGGGGTTAGTACTCAATGCCTTTCAACCTTTTACATAGCAAGGATGTCTCTCGTCACTTTGATAGATGAGACAACCGTACACCTGGAGTAAGAATGGAGGGAATCATGATGAAAAACACATCGATAAGAGCAGGAGTCATTGGCGCTGGGCTAATGGGAAGGCGACATGCCAGAGAAATTGCGGAGAAATCTGAGTTTGAACTAGTAGCAGTCGCTGATCTGAATTTGGAAGCTGCAACTGAACTGGCTGATTGCTACGGTGCCCGTGCCTACAAAGAGTGCAGCGACATGTTAGAACATCACGAGCTGGATTTAGCTGTCATCGCTACACCGGAGTGGGCGCATTACCAACCATTTATGTGCTGTCTAGAAAAGGGAGTCAGGAAACTCATTATTGAGAAGCCTCTTGCATGCACCGTAGAAGAAGCCCAAATCATGTATGACAAGGCTCAGGAGACTGATGCGCTTGTGTTTGTCAATTTCTCCAATCGGTTTGATCCACGTGATATGGCAACTTATTGGGTTATTCAGAACAAGTGGATTGGTGAGGTCAACTACATAGAAATGCGTCTCGATGACAATATTGTGGTTCCACAACAGCTTTGGGGAAATAGGAGTGGTGAGTGGGCAGCGAAAAGCTCTCCTGTTCACTTCTTGATGAGTCATATGATTGATCTTTCCCTGTGGTACGCGGGGACAAGCGAAGTTAGCAAAATCCAGTCAGTTATTCAGAGCAAGATTCTCAGTCCGTATATTGATCGAGCTCATGCACTAGTTACGCTGGCAGAAGATACAGTCATCTCTCTAAAGAGTGAATGGGCTAAGCACATGGAAAAGATTGTCGATTTCGAAATCTACGTAGCAGGCACGAAGGGAAGCGTCGTTTACCACAAACTGCCTGGCTTTGGCATCAACCAAGGATGGCGCGTTCAGATTGCAGGCCAAATTGATGAGGACGCCGTCAACAATGGAGTCAGAGTTCTATCCTCACTAGGTGTACCTGTTCATGTAAACACAGCTGTCATCAATGATGTATCCCAGCGATATGTAAGGTCTCTTGAGATTAGGCAATGTGACCACGTCGGAGGGCTTCATTATTTGCTCGACGGCGTAATCGAAAACACTGATACACCCAAACGTTGGAAGACTTTTGGTAGCTTACCCACCATTAGTGACGGGCTCATCGCAGCACAAGTGGCAGAAGGAATCGTTAAGGCAGGATCTTAACAGAGAATCCGTCCGGAATGCCATTGCAATTCGACTACTTTGAGACTGAGACAAGAAGTCTTGTAGACGTGGATTCGCTGAGGGGAATCCACCGTTACAGAGGGCTTCTAGTCCAGAAGGGGATACAAAGGATGATGAACAACAACTATAAGGAATCAGAGCAGTATATTGAAGCCGTCAGTAGTGTCTTGACAGGTATTAAACAGCAGCAACACATTATTGATGAACTTGCAGAAAAAGTTGTGCAGGCTTACTGCGATCAGAGAGTCTTTCACGTATTTGGGACAGGTCATTCTCACATGCTCGCTGAGGAAATGTTTTATCGAGCCGGTGGGTTGGCAATAATTAATCCCATGCTCGATGAAAGCATCATGCTTCACGGTGGTGCCAGAAAGAGCACCAGCATGGAGAGAGTCCCTGACTTGGCACAGATTATACTGAAGCACTATGACGTCAGACCAGGCGATGTCTTATTGGTGATTTCTAACTCCGGCGTAAACCCACTACCCGTTCAAATGGTGCTAGAGGCTAAGAAAATGGGGCTGTATGTGGCCGCGCTAACCTCCCGAGCAACGTCTGTTCTTGCTCCTAAGAGACACGAAAGCAAGAAGACAATTGTGGAGCTGAGCGATCTCGTGCTGGACAACATGGCCCCCCCGGGTGATGCCGTGATCTCAATCGGCGACTACAGAGTCTGCGCGTTATCTACAGTCAGTGGAGCCATTATTTTGCAGTGTCTGGTTGCCTTAGCGACAAAGCGTTTTTTGGATATGGGATTGACTCCTCCGATTTTCAAGAGTGCAAACATTGAAGGCGGAGACGCTCACAATCTTACCATAAGTGATGAATTTGCCGGCAGGTTGAAGCACCTATGATGCTTGTGTCAGCCACTGGAAATGGAGTGAAGAAGCTTGCGTTATGTATTAGGGGTCGATTGCGGGGCATCTAGTAGCAGAGCAGCCGTTGTAAGGGAAGATGGCAGACTAGTCGGCTGCGGCAGAAGCGGACCTGTACGACATCTATATACAGATCAAGGTGTCACTCGTCTAAGAGAAGCCTTATCTGGGGCAATCAAGAGTGCCCAACTCCAGGCTGTTGCATCTGAAGGCAATCTCCCAGTGCACGCTGTCTGCTTAGGACTGGCGGTTGCCACCAGTCAACCTGGGTCTGTTGAAAATGAGATTGCTTCGCGTTGCATTAATGAACTAGTGAATAGTCCTTGTATATTCGTTGTCGAAGACTCTGACGTAGCGTTAGCGGGAGCCACAGGCGGTTCTGAAGGGGTGCTGGTCTATTCTGGCACGGGCTCCGTTGGTTTGGGAATAAGTAGCACGGGTAAGAGAGTAAAATGCGGTGGATGGGGTTACCTGCTTGGAGATGAAGGGAGCGGGTACAGCATTGGATTGGCCGCGCTCCGAAGGACTTGTAGGGTTCTAGATGGAAGAGCCGGTCCCAGCATCCTAAAAGACGCAGTGATGGAACGCTTAGAAGTGAATAATGCCCGCTCACTTATTCATCTTGTGTATGGACGTGGACTAGATAGGACGAGAATCGCTTCTCTAACCGAGATAGTCGCTAAGGCAGCTGCCGGCAATGATGAACTTGCAGAGGAAATCCTCTCTAAAGCAGGCCACGACCTCGCTCGACTCTGTATGGACACAATTGCTCTTCTAGAAGGACCCTCTGCTCGAGTCCACTATTCTGGAGGTGTTTTTAAGGCAGGTCCGATTCTTTTAGATTCGTTTAGGGAGGATATCGGGAAACGGTTCCCGCATATTAGCATACACCCCGCCTTGTATCCTCCTGTAATTGGAGCTGCAATACTGGCCTTTAGAGAGATCGGCGTCACACTTGCTGATTCAGCACTACGGCGGTTGAATTCGGAATGCCACAAGATAGAGGAGGAGAAGGCGCTATGATATTGAACGCCGGTTTCGGCTCCATTGATATTACCCCTCCAACCGGTCTTCCGATGGATGGATATATTGCTCGAGAAGGTGTAGCAGACGGGGTGCTTGATCGCCTTCATGCACGCTGCCTTACCACAGAATCAAATGGACAGTTGGTTGTCATAATCGTACTGGAAGTAGTGGCTGTGGGGCAGTCCTTTGTCCGATCTTTGCGAGACCGCATAAGTGTACAACTAGGATGCCCGCCACACAATATCATGATCGCAGCTACTCACACTCATTCCGGACCGCGAGGATTTCAGACTCCCAATTCTAGCTGTGCTGAATATGTCGATGAGACTTGCTACAATATTGCGGAACTAGTTAAGGATACAAGCGATAGACTTGAACCGACTAATATCTCAATGACATCTAATGACGTAATCGGCATAAGCGCGAGCCGTATTGAACCAGGCGCTGACATTGATAGGCGACTATCGGTTGTACAGTTTAGACATCTTCATACTGGTCAACTACTCGGAGTGCTTGCGAATTTCCCTTGCCACCCGACTGTGCTAGGATTTTCGAACCTTCGTTACTCAGGAGACTTTTTTGGACAAGCGTCGCGGATGGTTGAAGATAATATTAAGGCTCCTTGTATGCTAACGAACGGCGCAGAAGGAGACATTAGCACCCGTTTCACGAGGCATTCACAATCTTATGATGAAGTCGTGCGATTAGGGAATCAGCTCGGTCGTGAGATACTTTTAGCTATGTCCCGCCAGCCCGATATCTGCTTAGATGAGCCGCGTCTTCATGTTGCGTCTCGGCAAGTTTCTCTACCTGTAAGACCTCTTCCGTCTGTTGAAGAAGCTGTTCAAGAACTCAAATGGGCAGAGTACAAGTTGCACGAAGCTCAAGAATCCGGGAGTTCTGCAAGTGTGCTCCGTCAATACATTACCAGAGTGGAAGGCGCACAGCTACAGGCGATGCTGACAGATACTTTCGCAGATAAAGAAGAAGAACTTGTTGAAATAATGGGTCTCAGGATCGGACCTTTTCGGGCAGTTGGAGCGCCAGGCGAAGCATTTTCCAAGCTGACACTGACGATGAGACGACATGACAGAAGCGATGATTGGTTCATTGTGGGCTTAGCAAATGATTACAGGAATTACTTCCCGGACTTGGCTGCCTACGATGGAAAATCATATGAAGCCCTACGCAGCCCCTATTCTCCTGAAGTCTTAGAACTGCTGAAAGAAGCGTGTCTCGAGACTCTCCATTTGATTACATAGCCTATCTTAGTGAGTATGTCTACCCATGAGAAAAAATGTGGAACAACGCCATGTACTGTACGGTTGTCCACTAGCGAGGGGGGAGTGAACACTCCCTCCTCACCCTGTCAAAAGGCTGCGCCTCCTAGACTTCCGTCTTGCCTCCTTCGACAACAAGCAACTTCGCCATGGCTTGCAGTCCCCTTTTGGAATTTACGGAATATATGACCAATGTCACATATACCCATCAAAAGCCTTCTATTATGTAAAGAACTATTTCATCTGGCAGGTAGTACCCAAGCTAGCCACAAAGGTTAAGGCTGAGATGTAAACATGTCCTGCACTATTCCGCAGGAACTCAACTGGAAAAGAAGAACATTGAGATCTGAGGAGAGTCGGTAGAAGTGCACTACTTGTTTGAACAGTTGATTGAAGGAATAAGATTTACAGGAGATGTGCCGACAGATGTTGGGACTCTATTCTTGAAGTGCCGTCTTTCGCAGACGCTTGAGCACTGTATGCGGGTTTCCCGACAGGCCCATCAACTGGCAGCTCGATTCTCCGTCAACGCAGATGAGGGTGTGGTGGCAGGTCTTCTACACGACATGAGCGATATTGTGCCAAGCTCTGAAATGGTAGCCTTGGCTGAAGCTTTGAAGCTTGATGTCTTACCGGAAGAACGAGACTTTCCTCCTATTCTTCATCAGAGATTATCAGCTGAGATGGCCCGCGAGATTTTTCGGATTGACAACAGAGCTGTCCTTAGTGCCATTGGATGCCACACAACACTAAAGAAAGGGGCTTCGTTATTAGATAAAGTCGTTTTCTTGGCAGACAAAATAGAGTGGGATCAACCGAGCATAGCACCGCTCAGAGATGCCATACTGATTGCTTTGGATGAATCCTTGGACGCTGCAGCGCTATGCTATCTCAACTATCTTTGGGAAAGACGAAGCGATCTAGCTGTAATACATCCATGGATGCAAGAGGCACGGAATGAGTTACTGGCCATGGATAAGGAGAATTCGTCAGGTCTTAACGGGCTAAAGAAGGGTTTGAGCGACTAAGAAACAAAGAATGACACGGGGTGATTCAACTTTGCAGCATATATCTCGTCTTGTTGTAATATCACGTGAGTACTGGCGTTGGATGGTTCTTGCATTCATTGCAATGCTGGGGGTAACAGGTGCTAACCTGGCAGGCCCTTGGTTAATAAGAAACCTTGTCAGCACAATTGAGGAAAGCATCGTCCATGGGACTGCCGGTGCAAGTCAAGTAATCAACATATCTCTTGTACTACTTCTGGTATACGCTCTCAAGCCCGCGCTTCGAGCCCTTCAGGTCTGGGCTACCCACGTTGCGGGATGGGGTAGTGTGGCTGCTGCGAGGAAAGAAATATACGGACATCTTCAAACACTGTCTCCTAAGTATTACACTACCACTCGGACAGGACAGATCATGTCCCGGGCAATCAATGATACCCACCATTTTGAAACCTTGATTGCCCATGTGATACCGGAAGTCATCGTCAGCTTCCTCACAGTCCTCGGCGTATTTGCAGTGCTGTTTTCAATCAATCCAAGGCTTGCTCTCTACACTCTGGTGCCTATCCCCCTTATCATACTGGGATTCATCATGTATAACCGGTACGTCCGTCCCCTGTTCCGTTATGCCCAGGCGAGACTGGGCGATCTCAATGCAGCCGTACATGATAATCTCAGCGGGATGCGAGAGATTCAGGTGTTCACCCAAGAGGAACGGGAGATGGAGTCTGTAGGAAAGCGTATTATGGTGCACTCTTCGGCTATTACAAAGGCCGTGGCAACAAGCGCTTGTTTTCACGGTGGAATTGACTTCTTCGCAGGCCTCGGAACAGTCTCAGTTGTGTTGTTCGGCGGCTTGATGGCAATCCGAGATCAGATGTCCATTGCCGATATCACCGGGTTTCTTCTTTATGTAACTTCCTTTTACCAGCCTATCATGCAGCTTAACCGGCTTAACGAATCCCTTCAACAAGCCCTGGCTGCCTCAGACCGCTATTTTGAAGTGCTCGACACAGAACCTGATATACATGATGCTCCTGACGCCGTGGAGCTGGAAAGTGTTGAAGGATACGTTACCTATGATAACGTCTCATTCAACTATGACGAAGTCCCTGTATTAAAGCACATAAACCTGGAAATCAAACCCGGCGAAATGGTGGCACTGGTCGGTCCCACCGGTGTCGGAAAAACGACAATGGCTAACCTTATCCCCAGGTTCTATGATCCCAATGAAGGACGCATCCTGGTGGACGGGATCGATCTCCGCACTGTCAAGGTCTCGTCCCTTCGCCGGCACATCAGTATGGTGTTACAGGACGTGTTCCTGTTTAACGGGACAGTCGCTGAAAACATCGCATACGGAAGCCCGGATGCAACTTTGGAGGAAATTGTAGAAGCTGCCATTGCCGCAGGAGCTGACGAGTTTGTCCGGGAGATGCCCAACGGGTATGACACTCACATAGGTGAACGAGGAGTAAGGCTTTCAGGCGGACAGAAACAAAGACTTGCCATAGCAAGAGCTCTCCTCTACGATGCGCCTATCCTCATTCTGGATGAAGCCACATCATCAGTGGATACTGAGACAGAGGCCAAGATTGCAGCTGCGCTGGAGAGACTTACGGGAGGTAGAACGACGATAGTTATCGCTCACCGCCTTTCAACCATCCGCCATGCGGATAGAATTGTGGTCCTGGATGAAGGCGAAATAGTAGAAGAAGGAACCCATGAGGAACTCATGAGACTCAACGGCCTGTACACCAAGCTGGTTACGGTTGATGTGGATACGCCTCGGTTGGAAGCTTAGGCTACTTAGGTCTCTATCCTCAGAGCGCATTGAGATCGGCATAAACAGGGATTTCACCCAATATTGTCAAATACTATAAAGGTAGAGCATTTTGCTAATCCGGATGTCTACGGGGTAGCGATACTTCTTCGCTAATGCGTAGGCGTTAAGGAGGATATACATGAATCATTGGAACGAAAAGGTTAGTTTTATTTGGTCCATTGCGGATTTGCTGCGTGGACCGTATCGCCCTAACCAATACAAAGACGTGATACTGCCTATGACTGTGCTTCGTCGCCTGGATTGTGTTCTGGCTCCCACAAAGCAAAAGGTGCTGGATACCTATGAAAAGATGCAAGGTGGTCCGATAAAAAACCTGGAGCCGTTCTTAAAGAAAGCATCCGGGTATGACTTCTATAATATCAGTAAGTTCACATTTGAATCCCTAAAGGGAGACCCTGATAACTTGGCAGCAAACCTGATCCAATATATGAAAGGGTTTAGCAGCAAAGCTCAGGAGATTATCGACAGCTTCGGTTTCGAAGAACATGTGGACAAGTTAGATAAGACCAATCGGTTGTTTTTGATAGTAAATCGCTTCAATGAAATTGACTTACATCCTGATACCGTCTCCAATTTGGAAATGGGATATATTTTCGAAGAACTGATCCGCCGCTTTAATGAAGCCAGTAACGAAGAAGCCGGAGATCACTTTACTCCACGGGAAGTGATTCAGCTCATGGTGGATCTGCTGTTTCTGCCGGATAGTGACATCCTGTCAGTTAAGGGTATTGTCAAGACCATGTACGATCCAGCCTGTGGTACAGGGGGGATGCTCTCAGTATCCGCAAATTACCTCAGAGAACTGAATCCCCAGAGTCACCTGGAGCTATTCGGCCAAGACTATAATGCCCAAGCCTATGCAATTTGTGGTTCTGACATGATGATTAAGGGTCAGGACATGGAGAACATTAAGTACGGTGACAGTTTTACTGATGACAAACACAGAGGTAAGCGTTTTGATTATATGTTAGCCAATCCTCCCTTTGGTGTGGAATGGAGACCACAGGAAAACTTCATCAAGAAGGAACATAAACAACAAGGCTATGGAGGACGTTTCGGTGCCGGACTTCCCAGAATCAATGATGGTTCCTTTCTGTTCCTGCAGCACATGCTGAGCAAGATGAAGCCTGTTAGCGAAGGCGGTACCAGACTGGGCATCGTATTCAATGGCTCGCCTCTCTTTACAGGTGCTGCAGGCTCCGGAGAAAGCGAGATACGCCGCTGGATCCTGGAGAACGATTGGTTAGAAGGTATCGTCGCTCTTCCTGATCAACTTTTCTACAATACCGGTATTAATACATACGTATGGATCCTAACCAACCGTAAGCAGCCTCACAGGAAAGGGAAAGTACAGCTGGTTGATGCCACTGGCTTCTTCAAGAAAATGCGAAAGAGCCTGGGGAATAAACGTAACGAAATCTGTGATGAGCAACGGGAAGAGATCACCCGTCTATACGGTGACTTCCAAGAAGGCGAATTCGTCCGCATCTTTGATAATGAAGACTTTGGTTACCGGCGCATTACTGTAGAACGGCCCTTAAAGTTAAACTTCGCTGTAACCGATGAACGCCTGGAACGCGTAAAAGAAACCAGACAGTTTCAATCCCTGGCCAAATCAAGAAAACGTAAGAGCAAAGAAGAAGCAGCTCTGGAAGTGGCTGAAGGAAAGAAGAAGCAGGAACAAATTCTAAAAGCTTTGGAATCTTTGCGTCCCTTAGGTGTAGTAAAGAACAGGGATCAATGGTCCAAAGCCATGAGAAAAGCCGGCATTAAGGAACCTGCCGGACGCTTCAGAGCAATTCTCATGGCACTGTCTGAACGGGATGAGACAGCGGATGTATGCGTAGACAAAAAGGGCAATCCGGAGCCTGATTCTGAGCTACGGGACTATGAGAATGTACCGCTTAAGGAAGATATCCATACGTACATGGCCAGAGAAGTGCTTCCTTTTGTACCCGATGCCTGGATGGATGAGGATAAGACCAAAGTAGGTTATGAGATCAATTTCAATCGGTACTTTTATCAATATGAACCTCCCCGTCCCTTGGAGGAAATCGAGGCTGATCTAAAACAGATTGAACAGGAGATCTCTGACATGCTACTGGAGATGGCATTATGAAGTGGAAGCGGTATCCGTCATATAAGGATTCAGGTGTGGAGTGGCTGGGGGAAGTACCGGAGCATTGGACGATAATTAGACTAAAGCACTGTGTGAGAGAAAAGAACAAAATTGAATTTCAAGAGAATTGTTTCTTAGTAGAGCTAGAACACATTCAGCCATGGACAGGGAAAGTTGAACCGATGCAAACTGAAGAGGCTTCTGGAAAAACGTTTTCTCACGGTGATGTTTTGTTTAACAGACTTCGACCCTATCTAGCCAAGGCATTCTTAGCCACAGAAGACGGGGTTTGTTCCAGTGAATTATTAGTGATGCAACCCATATTGTTTAGACCTCGTTATTTATTATTTTTGCTATTAACAAAAGGATTCATTGACACCGTAGATTCTTCAACATATGGAGCAAAAATGCCCAGAGCTAGCTGGGAATTCATCAAGAACATAGTAGTCTCACTTCCTTATCCCGAGGAGCAAGAACAGATTGCCGAATTCGTCGACCGAGAAACCAACCGCATTGACACTCTGATCGCCAAAAAGCAGCACCAGCTAGAGTTACTGGAAGAAAAACGTAACGCCTTGATAACTCACGCTGTCACAAAGGGTCTTGATCCGAATGTAAAGATGAAGGATTCAGGTGTGGAATGGTTGGGGGAAGTGCCGGAGCATTGGAAGGTAATGAAACTCAAACGGATAGCCTCTTTACGCAGTGGTCATTCCATTAACTCAACAGACATTGATATCAATGGCCCTTATCCGGTTTTCGGAGGAAATGGCATTCGGGGTTATTCGTCAGAATATACGCATGAAGGCGATTTTGTTCTTATCGGACGACAAGGAGCCCTCTGTGGTTGTATTAACTATGCAAGTGGTCGTTTTTGGGCCTCGGAACATGCTGTTGTAGTTACGCCACTTACAGTAATATCCACATTGTGGTTAGGCGAACTCCTTCGCACCATGAATCTCAACAGGTATTCACAAACAGCCGCGCAACCTGGGCTCTCTGTTGAGTTTATTTCGAATTTGTCGGTTCCGTTTCCACCACTAAACGAGCAACTTGCTCTTGAAAGGTATTTGAGAAATGTACTTTGCCAGTTGAATCCTCTTATGAGCAAGATTCAGCAATCCATAGAAATACTGAAACAATACCGCTCCGCCTTGATTACTGCCGCTGTAACCGGACAGATTGACGTACGTGAGGAGGTTTAACCATGCCGGAACAGTACACAGAAACCGCATTTGAGATAGCCATTGAAAAACACCTACTGACCGAAGGGGGTTACCATAAACGTACCACGGATACCTTTAATCCCGAACTGTGCTTGGATACGGAGGTTTTCCTTAAGTTTATCCAGGAGACCCAACCTAAGGAGTGGGAATATCTGCATAATCTCCGGGGTGCTAAAGCAGCCGAAACCCTGTTAGATGATCTCTGCCGTGCCTTAGACTCTGAACACGAAGGTTGTCTTAAGGTGCTGCGCCATGGCTTTAAGTGCTTCGGAAAAACCTTCAGAGCAGCATACTTTGCCCCTGCCAGCGGCATGAATCCGGAAACTCAGCGGCTTTATGACGCAAATATCCTAACAGTAACCCGACAAGTACGGTACGCCAAACAGCATGCCAACACCTTGGATATGGTACTAAGCCTCAATGGAATTCCCATTATCACAGCGGAACTAAAGAACCCCATGACCGGGCAGACATTGAGAAATGCCATTCACCAATACGAGCATGACAGGAATCCCAAAGATTTGATATTCCAATTTGGTAAGCGTACTTTAGTTCATTTTGCAGTCGATTCTGATATGGTTTACATGACCACAAGATTGGCTGGTCCTGACACCGTCTTTCTTCCATTTAACAAAGGTGATGGCACAGGAGCAGGTAACCCCGAAAACCCCTCCGTGCACAAGACCGCATATCTGTGGGAAGAGATATGGCAAAAAGACAGTATTATGGAGATTATCGCTAAATATATTCACTTGGAAGCCAGCGAGAAGCAAGTAGGAGGCAAAAAGGTAAAGAAGAAAACCATGATTTTCCCACGCTACCACCAGTTAGACGTTGTACGGAAACTGGTTCGGGATGCGCAAGCCCAAGGTGTAGGTAAGAACTATCTTATTCAACACTCAGCAGGCAGTGGCAAGAGTAACAGCATTGCGTGGTTGGCTCACCAATTGAGTAGCCTTCACGATGATGAGGACAATAAAGTATTCGATTCCGTGGTGGTTGTTACAGACCGCAGAGTCTTGGATCAGCAGTTGCAAGACACCATTTACCAATTTGAACATAAAGCCGGTGTGGTAGAGAAGATTGATAAAGATTCCAAACAATTGGCTAAAGCCCTGCAAAGTACAGTTCCCATTATCATCACTACATTGCAGAAATTCCCGTATGTTACAGAACACATCGGCACCTTGAAGACCAAACGGTACGCGGTAATTATCGATGAAGCTCATAGCTCCCAAGGAGGCGAAACAGCCACGGAGCTAAAGAGCACGTTGGCCGGGGAGTCTTTGATAACGCAAGCTCAGCAAAAAGCAGAAGAAGAAGGCCTAGTGGATTATGAAGAAGAGATTTTGCGTACCATGGCTGCTCGCGGCAGGCAGGAGAATATCAGCTTCTTCGCTTTTACTGCTACACCAAAATATAAAACTCTGGAGGTCTTTGGACAGAAGAACGAAGCAGGAAAACCGGAAGCATTTCACCTGTACTCAATGAGGCAGGCTATTGAAGAAAAATTTATCCTGGATGTCCTGGAACACTACACTACCTACCAAACCTACTTCAAGCTAATTAAATCCATAGAAGATGATCCAAAGGTGGACAAGAAGAAGGCCTCCAAAGCCTTGGCTCGATTTGTTAGTCTGCATCCCTACAATGTTTCTCAGAAGACAGAAGTCATCGTGGAACATTTCCGTACCTTTACCAGGCACAAAATTGACAGAAAAGCCAAAGCCATGGTAGTCACTGCCTCCAGACTGCATGCTGTTCGATATAAGCAAGCTATTGATAAATACTTGAAAGACCATGGATATGATGATATCCGCACCCTGGTGGCATTTTCAGGTACTGTCGATGATCCTGATAATCCAGATGTAAAATATACCGAAGTGGAAATGAATGGTGGCATTAGAGAAGATGAACTACGGGAACAATTTGACACAGATAAATACCACATATTAATCGTGGCCGAGAAGTTCCAAACAGGCTTTGATCAGCCTTTGCTGCATACTATGTATGTGGATAAGAAACTGTCCGGGGTTCATGCGGTGCAGACTCTATCCCGATTGAACCGTAAGCATCCGGGTAAAGATGATACCTTCGTTCTGGATTTTGTCAATGGAGTCGAAGACATCCAAGCCGCTTTTCAACCTTACTATGAAAGAACTATGACAGGGGATCAGGCTGATTACAGACAACTCTACGAACTCCAAGCCAAATTAGATACATACCAGGTGTTTTCCGAAGCCGAAGTGGAAGAATTCTGTAGAGTCTTCTTCCGGCCCAAGGAAAAACTAACCGAGCATGATCACGGTAAGATGAACGCCATTATAGATCCGGCAGTTAAGCGATTCAATCAGTTGGATGAAGACGAGAAACACGAATTTCGAGATGCTGCAGGTGCTTACCGACGCTTATATTCGTTCTTGGCACAGATCATTCCTTTTCAAGATTCGGATCTGGAGAAACTGTACACCTTCTTACGCTTTCTACTGACCAAATTACCCACACGAGAGTCCGGGCCACAGTATGACTTCAGTGATGATGTTGATATGAGATACTACCGGCTGGATAAGATCCATGAAGGAAGTATTGCGTTAGAACCAAGTAGTGGCGGTGAAGTCCACGGTCCTACAGCGGTAGGCACAGGTAAGGTCCATGAGGATGAAGCACCACTATCAGATCTTATACATGCGCTAAACGAACGATTCGGCACCGATTTTGCTGAATCGGATCGCCTCTTGTGGGAATCCATTACCAATGATGCAACCCAAGACCCGGAACTTCAAGAAGCAGCCAGGGCTAATACGTTAGAAAATTTCAGCTACGTAGCCCGTCAGAAGATTGATAATTTGGTAATCAATCGTATGGGCAAAAACAGTAAGATGGTAGCCGAATACTTCGATAATAAGGATTTTCAGCGTATGGTTCAGCGCGCCGTGTGTCAAGCCATTTATTATGAATCCTTAAGACACGACCATATGGCAGGTTTTATGACGGATGCTTTTTGAGCTGTGGGGTCAGAAGCTTAACTGTGACACGGCTGACTTTGAGTCTTTAGGAATACTGTGTCATGCTCTCAAAAAGCACTGACAATCATAAGACCTACAGCAATTTCCATCTATTTTGAGCACGCAGTCCAACCTACTACAAAGCCAGCAATAGTATGAGAACCCGACACCCTGCCTTCACACAACCGTATTGGCAAGTCATCAATATGCTACCACTCAATAATATCACTTGGCTTCTCATTGAGTGCTGTAAATGTGACATTTCGTGCTTTCTTGTACTCTAATATCCATGACATTAAATCTTCGTAATCCTTCAAACTCAATTCATATTTCAATGGGTTTGCAAACTCCAAAGCATCCCTTGTGAAAGACGATGTGGTAACAAGGATCCCCATGCTCGCTCTTTCTGCCATCTTAACCCCATATAATCCTCTCACTGCTTCGACACCGACTTTATTTGAGCTTGCATAGCGTTTACATTCAATAACATAAAGAAGAGAACCAAAAGAGTCTTTATGCACAGCGTATATGTCTTTCCCGCCATCTCTTGTCCTTTGAGTTAGCATAACCTCGTAGCCTTTGTCTTTCCATAATTCAGCTACTATTTCCTCAAATTTCCGTGGACGTGTCTCTCTGAGCAACTCTGGTTTTCTTGACAGTAACTTTATGAGCTCCTCATTTGTATCAATAATATCTAGCCTTACTTCCGGTATCATCAATTTCCTACTCTCGTCAAGCAACTCTAAGTGTTGTTTGGAAATCGGCTGATACTTGGTATATCCTTGGGCAAAATGCCTATTTGTGTATGGGTATGTAACAATCCCCCTGGGTTTTCGAAGGCCTATCGCCTTTTGCTCATTCTCAATCATATGAGATTCGCATATGAAAGGGCACGTATAGTCTTGTTTGAAAAACTCTTCATTTATCGGCGGTGAATAGTAATCATACAAGAAGACTTCAAAATCAGCATGATTCACGCAACCAGGAACAGAACAGTTAACCCAATCTATAGGCTTTTGGTTTCGCTTGAATTCGCCTGCCACCATTCGTTTCTCCTTTCATGGTGGGTTTTGCGCGGTGTCCGCGGGCTTCTGGCGTTCCCCGGCTTAATGGCCGCCCGCCTTTGCCAGCTTAAGGAAACAACCAATTCTTCATAACACAATCTCCAAAATTTACTTCTTGTGTAGACACCAAAGATGTTTTTCCGTCAACTTATCACACCTAGGCAGCTAGAACCCTTGCCAACGTGTGACGTAAGACCATAGGCTTCTCTAAGAATAGCTAATCTGTCTCCTTCAATTAAAATAGGAATAGATTCTGATCTTCAAAATCAACTAAATCAGAGCACAAGGTCGCGCAATAGTACTTCTTGATAACCTCCTTCTTCCGTTCAGAAAAAGTTGCGAAATATCGTGGAGAAAGCACGAAGTTCTCACAGTTTCTCAATACTAGCTTAGAAAGCAAATACTTCTGATGATAATCATTAGCATCATGTATTTCCAAGTAATGGGGTTTAACATATCTACAGTCCTTTGAAAGACAAGAAAACACTACAAATAGTCTGTCATCTTGTGGGTAAATGTTTAATATCACACGCTCACTATCACCTTGTCGGCGAGCCAGCTCAATTGGCGTGAATACAGAGCTTACAGCAATTGTCGGTAATACATGGTCTATGACTATAGTGTGATGGTTGATCTCGCTAAAGGCTTTATGCTTATAGGCTAGATCAAAGTCTTTCTTGTATAGGAAAAACTGATAGGTTCTGGCCATAAACCCCGCTGATAACAAGAGGTGATGGCTAATTTCATCACCGCTCACAAGCCCTAGGTTGCGCATTTGTGAGTAGCGCAGGTGGGTCTTCTTTGCCTCTTGAATTAGAACGGTCATTTCTCTAAGAACTGAACGGTATGCTAATAGGAATAGGTGCTCTTTGTTGGTTATGTCAATAGGATTAGCATCGATCGGTCTAAATATCTGCGCATCGTGGTATGAACATAATCCTGTAAAGGTAGCAGCTCTATGTATGCCTACTCTCTCGAACTCAACAGTCGGTCGGGTTTCAAAATCAACGCGCAGCTTCAACATAATAACATGGTTATCTTCAGCCACTTGCTCAAGTATTCTCCGGTCTTGAATAGAATGGGCATTAATGACATCATTAGTACACTTTTCATCAGGTTCAAGACATTTCACGTTTCTTATCTTGAGAAGTTTATAGAAGGAATTCCTAAGTTGATTGCGTTTTTCATCCATCGCGCTATATGATCCCTACTGGATAGTAGAAGCCGTGACGGTTATGCTCTAATGAAGCTTCATATATTGGATGTCCACCAAGCATTCCTGACGCAGAGAAATCTGACAGTTGCAACGTCAATTCGCACCTCCCAAGAGTCTTGCTCACTCAAGCCACGTTGATGGCGTAGCAGTGATTACTACTTCAGGATCTACATGAGGTAACGGCAAAAACATCGCATCTATTTCACACCCATGTTTTCGTGCGACTTGGTCGACTCGTAGCTGAACGCGCGTTAACTCCATCATCTTGTCGTAGTCATAGGATGGCATCCACACAAATACGGATAAGACCACTGTACGCCCTTGCTCAATTTCTGACGCCTTGACCTCACGAACATAATCCAATTCCGCAAACATGTCTCGGGCGATCTTTATGATCGAAGAGAGATCGCAGAGAGAAATCATCACTGACACCGCCTTGTTGAGCACGCTGTTGGATGAGAGATTGGATCAAGCACTATGTATCTACAATAGAGATGTGATTAAAGGTTTTGCTTTGCTAATCAAGTCAATTAGCCCCGCACCTAATAATAGCCGTTCTGTACCTATCCACAAATGCTCTACAATTGTCTTGTTTGGTTGCTTCTTCGCTAATTGATCCTTAATACTTTCAATGTCTACCGATAGGTCCAGCTTCTGTGATTCTGACAGATTCTCACTCTCAGCAATCTCTCTCTTTAGCTGGTCAAGTTCGCTGTGAAGTTCCGAGAATTTTGCATTTACAATGTTCCCATCACCAAGGGCGATAATATTACTCCCTGTAGCAGTAATGTTTATGCCTGCATAGCGGTCCTTAAGCTGGAATTCTGACTCCCCTTCGATCTTGTCAATTCCCGGAGCGGCTATTTCATACCAGGTTACACTAGAAGGAATTGTGCCCCCTTTTACCTTCACGGTTTTCTCAATCTCGAACGTCTTTACCCAGCCACGGTCAATTAGGTATGTTAGGTTAGACATTACCTGTGTCTGTGTTAATCCGTATTTCTGTTTCAAATCGCGTTTAGCATCACTGATCTTGACTGCTGACCCTTTCTTTCCGCAACGACTAGTTGCATTGGCATTACGGTCATAGAAATACCTCAGTATTTCCTGGCGAATTGTGTCATTTGGGTTCATGGCCAACTCCCCTTCATTGTCTTGCTAACGCTCTTCACTAGTCAAAATAGATACCTGCTTAAGAATCCGAGAACCATGACACTCATTCTGCCGCATTCCCGCGGAACGCCTGTAGACAAATCATTGTCTATGAGGATTAAAAGGAAGCGCATAGACTTAATCTAGCAACAGTATCTGCCGAGATAACAGATGGATGGAGCATGCGCCGACAACATTCCCTAGTCAGCCTGAATCGAGAAAAACACACAGCGTCTGAGACAGCGTTTTGATATACACGAGATGCGATCAACGAACCCTCTCATAGAATCGCGTGAGTTCCTCAGTTAACAGACGTGGAAGGCTGTCCTTAACATCCTGTACACTGGACGATGATGGGACAATATCAAGCTCCTCGAACTTGGGACCTGAAGAAGACCACCCTGTGAAATTGATAACCCTCATAGTACGCCCTGGCGGTGGAATAAGAAAGTCTAGTAGCTTATTAGTAAGGTCTTCGTGGTGGCTTACCAGAAAAATCTGTCTCTTATAGACCTGATCCTCTGCTTTCTCAGAAACACCTGAACCATAGGCAATCTGGCGCAAAAGACTGGCCAACCTAGGGATCTGGTTTAGATCAAGTGATGAAGTAAAATCGTCGAATGCTAACACATCTGCCCAAAGACTAGTCCGCAAAGCAGTATTCAACGCTATGAGTGAAGCAATACCCAACAAGGATCTTTGCCCGGAAGACAAACAGTTCAAAGAACGTTTGTCTGCTGTTGAAAGCTTCCATGCACCCCTACGCCCGATTGTGCCCAGCTCGATTGGGAAAAACCCTGAGTCCACATGAAGCCTGTCTAGGATGTTATCAATACGCTCCGCAAAGCTCTTTCTTTTCTCCGGTGTTATTAGTTGCAAGTTCCGTGTGACCGACGTTCGAGCTCCTGCCTCTGTTTCCAAAATACGTTTCAGTTCATCCAAATCACCTTTCACAGCCTGATACACCTTATCGGTGGTTTTTGACCGCTCAACTTCCTCACTTCGTTTCTCCAATTGAAGCCAACGCTCTACAATGTCCACAAGCTTTCTAAGAAGAGCCTCGCTTTCTTTCTCAACTGAGGATTCCATAACTACATTCAATTTTTCAGCAAGCACCGCAGCAGGAATCATGCTACCTAGATCTTTTGGGATTCTCTCAATCAGTTCGGGAGATACATTCAAGATCTGCAGAAATTCCTTAGACTTCTCTATAACACAGCTTAACTGTTTACTTTTTGCTTCAAGCTTCGAAATATGCTCACCCAGACTCGTTCGCATATCGGTTTGCATCTGAAGCCACTCTGTCATTCGCACGTCTACCGCAGGTTCTACCGAATCCAATGCCTCTATAGATAATTTAAGCCAATTCACAACAGCTTCTGGAACCTCTTCAGCTAAGTCCTCGTCTAGATCTAACCATTCCGGGCCGCTCTTCCGCACCTCAAGAAGAACCTGCCGCAAACTCTGACCGTTAATAGTTTTCGGTTCAAAATGTTTCAGAAGTCTCTCTATACGCTGTTGTTTCTCGGTAACCTTCTTGAGAGCTGTTTCAATCTGCTTCTTATCATGTTCTATCTTATGGATTTCGTCCTTACTCAGAACAATATCGCAATCATGGGCTGTAGCAAAGAATGCTTTGATTTTCTGCTGAGGGGCCAGCCTTTTCCGCTTCTGGACATCGTGTTGACTGACCAACTTCTCATAAATGGCTTTCAAATCTTTTAACATAATCACTGTAGACAAATCAGATGTCAGCTCATGAGCAAAATCAATCTTCAAGTAATCATTGTAGTCTCGTACAAGCCCCACAAGATATGCCTTCCAGTCTTTTCGCAGTGTGCCATTCTGTGTTGTCACACGTCTGCTTGGTATATCTTCTTCAAGCCCGAAGTCAGAAAGAACTTCAGATACGACATCAGCTGCTGCTTGCAGTGCTCCCTCCCACTCTCGTGCAATCTCATCTCGTTCATCTTCTATTTTGCTTTCTGGCTCTAGGGTTGACTCAGGGTAAATGCTTTTCTCGAAACTCTCAACTAATGATAGTCCATGCTGACATGCTTGACGAATTTCGGACACTGGAACATCTGAAACAAGCAAGAAGTCTTCCAGGTAAGCCTCAGCGTCTTCTTCCTCAAAGAGATACTTGAGAATATCCTGATAGTAGAAACTAGCTCTGGCATGAAGGGATTTCAGATTGTTTCTCTCTCGTAGCCACTCTTCACCGCTCCATTCAACATTAGTCTTAGCTCCTGAACGACGTAGACATGCGCCTATCTTTGTTTCTTGACTTGAACGAAGATCAACATTCGCAGTCACCGAGCCTTCTTTTTCACTATACGATATTAAAGGTTCTCTCTCTTTATAATGATGGCCAGTCAATACTAAACACAGCGCATCAACCAAACTGGTTTTCCCCACTCCGTTAGGGCCATTAAGGAAGACTATGTCCGCATCGGTGTTCACCAAGAGATTATCCCCGACAAATCCTCTGAAATTGGTTAGAGCGAGAGATTTGACCCGTGTGATTCTATCATTCACGAAACCACCCTCTTTGCCTTCTCCCCAATATATTCCAGCTTATTTTCCACCCAATTCCCAACAAGCTGTTTAGGCTGTAATCCGTGAGCAAAACAACTCCCTATGATAGAAATCAGTTCCTCATGGTCTACTGAAAGATTCTTCGATCGTGCTTCTTCCTGCATCCGACTTTTGAATACCTCAGGTGATATTGGCTCCATAGAAGGTCCTAACTTATCCAAGCAAAAATCAAGGAGCATATTGTCAATTACCTTTTCAACCTCTTCTTGCTCTTCAAATATGACAGCGAAATTGCCTCTGCTCCAGTCCTGATCACTTGACAAGCTATTCACCAGATTAAGTAAGGGGTTGTCCTCTGTGGCCTCGCCGCCCTCCGTTGGAGATGTTGAAATCAGGCAATACAACGGAACGTGTAATCCGAATTGCTCAAGGTAGTTCGTTATTATGTACATGAGATTTCCCAGAACCGACTTAACCCCATTATTAGACCCATCCTTGTAATCGCCATCAGATGTCATATAAAGACTAGTTAAAGACTGAACACCTTGATTTATCTGCTCTCGCTCATTGAGGTGTACAACAACAGCAACATCAGACACATATAGCTCTTCCAATACTAAGACCCTATCTTCCGAAAGATCAAAACCCAGACGCGATGTCAAGAGACACCTCACAGAGTCTAGGGTTCCTTCTCTTGCAGAGTTATCAACTTTATATGTCGCCTGTTCCATCCAAATTCCTCCTAATATGCGCTCTATTTCTAACTCCTCGCTGAAATGAGCTTAAAACAGTGTTTGGATACAACAGCCTTGTTCGAACCGTTTCAACGAGTTCGGGCATATTACTCACTTTAGAACCATCCCTCCCAAGAAGGTCACTGAGAGCCACTTGATAAACGGAAATGTACCGGACATGCGGAATACCATCAGTTGAGTCAGCGGAATTTTCTATTGATTGAACTCGAACCCTTGTAGGTCGAAATCCGTCATTTATCACAGCCTGAACTATGATCTTGTACTCTGCTAACTCGCTGGAGATTCGTTCACCTGGCTGAAACAATGACTCACCGTGGGCTAACAGAAGCAAACCCTTATCCTTAGAATTATCGACTAGGCAAAACTCCAGACCCAATCCAAGAGATTCGGATGGCTTTGTGATTTCCAGAAGTTCATCCCAAGATAAATACTCTTGACCTTGCTTGTTCAGCAATCCCAAGAGATACACAAGAATGAAATATGATGAGATGATGATTCCTTTTTCACTCACAGGGGCGTACCACCCGCATGAGAGGGGCAAGCCACGATGCCTGACATGCCATATATATTTTGAAAGGATAAGAGAGCTATCTTCAATATCAAGGTATTTCGGAAAACGACCGAAGAGTCTTTCAGCATGTGAATCTGATTTCGGTAATAACCACCGCTTAACTCTATCCAGCAAAACATCAGCACAAGAGATGCTGGATCTTAGCAAATAGTAAAATGGAGAGCCATGACTCAACCATTTTCTGTCTAGCAGACGCCAAAACACTGCCTTGTAGATACATTTCCAGAACTCATCAGCAGGCAAATTAACTGATTGTTCTCTAAGAAACAAAGGAGTATCCCCCTGTGTAAAACAGTTTCCTGATTCGATAATTGACTGTATTCTCGTATCCATGGCGCTTGCAGTAGCATATGCGCTCAAGACCTGCCTTTGCTCAAACGTTAGGTCATCGTAGGCATGGATAAAAACTGCATTTGGTGCTTCCCAGCCTTGTGCGTCATTTTGAGACCGATTTTTCCTATTTTGAAATTGGGCGTTCTTCTCTAGTTCAAATTCCTCAAGAACCTGTAACAAGGTATGTCGAACCTGTGGTTCAGCACTCCCGAACCCGGAAAATACAATGTTCTTACACCTCAATCTATCTCTTACTAAGTCCCTTCCCCATTGCCTTCTCCCCCAGTCCTGTAACTGCCGTTCTGTTAGCAATATGGTCTCGCATGCTTGGGCTTTTTCATTGGAGTCTCCTTCTAGATCCCGTGCACATCCATTGACATGGTACACTTTGAGGGAAAATGGTTCTTCCCTCTTTTCACCTGCTATCATTCTATACTCATACAAACAGCTAACACTAAGCTCTAAACTTGGACTCTCCCTATTGAGGTATTCAGAGCGTACAGATTCTGAGTAGGCTCTTTCCAGTGAAGTATCATAATTCGATGTAATTACCTCTTCAATCACGGATTCACGGGCAAGATAGGCTATATACCTGTGAGCATTAGTTATTTCAAGACGCGTGAAATCCTGAATCTGCAGGACATTGTATACCAAGTCTTCTTGTTGTCCGACTTCCCATAGATACTCCTCACAGATGTCTCCAAGACCCCGTCTTTTTCCGCAGAACGACTTACGCATGCTATCACTACCACGCATGCCACAACACTTCTTTCGCCCCTTGCGACATCTATTCTCAGGGCTTTTCCCAGGTAGCGTATGACAGACAGAACAAGTCATTGTGCGGGTGCAGGCGATGGTTTTGTTCCTAGGTCCACGGCTCTTAAGAGACAACCCTGCACCTAAGAATGGAACAACCCCTCCAACAAGAATCCGTTCAACAAGTCTAGTAAACTTCTTCTCTGAGGAATTCTCATCTACCAAACATGATTGACAAGGCTCATGTCTATCCTTATTACAGGATGTTATTTCCTTGTCACTATCTATCATCAACGTCAATTCATGCTGTACAGCCATATTACACCATCCTCCGCGACATGAACATTCATGGCAATTTACAACATAATGTTCCATTCTTCTCCTATACGGGCAAATCCTGCCTGGTTCTTCCATTGTTTACTTCTCGCCATCAACAACATCAGCTACTTCATCAGTCGTTTTAACTAACGGACCAATTGTCTGGTAATGAGTGAGGAGCCTTCAGGAAAAGAAGAACATTGAGATGGGTGGACTGGCGCTTCAAGGTCACGTAGGATCACGGAAGAAGATAAGGGCGAAGTGCTCACAATACAAAGCGTCGAGTTCTGTAGCCCCTTCAATGTTAGCCGGCGAGGAAAAGCCCTACTCGCAGTCACGCAAATTCTCAAGCATGGTAGAAAACCCTCTCCATGCGGCTACCGAACCGACTGAACACTTCATTGGTGATGGTTTACGCATTTGCGGCTACTTGTTCTGCCGTGATTTATGCTGAACCGGCCGTAGGTACATGGCATATGAAGACCCTCTAGGAAGAAACGAGACCTGCCCTTGTGGGAGCGGTAAGAAATACAAGAAGTGTGGTATTGATAATACTGAACGTCTATTACGATACTTGCAAGGTCTTTGGACATATCGTAATGTTTCTGTACATTCTAAACAGACATATCGATGCACTCAGCCTTCCTCCCCATAGCCATAGCATGAAGGCTGAAACACGCTATCCTCTCCGTCCGGACGTGAACAGCTACGATATCTGACGTGCAACTGCCTGACCGCTCTGTATTACACTCTGTATCACGGAATCTTGGTCAACTTAGATACCGCCATGACCAAGAGTAGGTATATCACCACTATTAGAATCCTCCGTATGGTCTGAATCACTGCAACCGCAGAGTGATCCACTTCGTACGCCTGTGAAAGCGCAACTATCTCGTGCATTCCCCCTGGCGCGCTGCCAAATAGCGAGGTATACAGTTCGATGCCGGTAAGTCGACTGACGACGTACCCGGTCAATATCCCGAAAATCGAAAGCAAGACTACCACCATTAATGACGCGAGGAGGTGAGTCCTAATATCTGCCAGCGCATCCCTGCTGACGGTCAATCCTAAAAAGCCTCCTAGAACCATCTGGGCTATGATGTTGTACGACTCGGGCATGTCAGACTTGGCTCCTAACAGGTTTCCGTTCCTACCGCAATCATTGAACCTAGTAGCGCGCCTGCAGGTATACCCAACTTATATCCGATGAATCCTCCGACTACTGTTAATACTAATGTAAAAACAACTCTATCGATCTTTACCAACTCCAATTAGTGTGTAGACATCTTCAATGTCAGTCCATAGCTACCGTGATGACTCCTCTAAATCCTGAAGTCTTTCACTTATGTGCATCTTCCATGATTCTAGCTAAATCGCAAGTTACCTCCTTTCACTTGTTTGTTGCGAAGATTACCGGCACGATTATGTCAGCCGCCTCATACCACCCATGTAATCAAGTATTGTAATTGCCGACAGAATAGAAGATTCAGGTTAGAATAAATCCCATGCTGCCCCCAAGCGCAATAAGCGGCGCCAATAGGATTCCACGCAATCTTGTCTAATAGAACATAGAGTCGATCTGGTTCTCAAACGGTATCGAAGTTGCTCTCAGGGAGGTGTAGCCTTTGCGACTCCTTTTGGCCGCAACCGTCGGCTATTGCGTAGGCTCCATATCTTTTGCCGTGATTGTAGGCAGAGCGGTAGCAGGCGTTGACGTACGCAAATACAACTCTGGGACTGCCGGAGGATCCAATGTCGGAAGGTTGCTGGGCGTGAGGTATGGCGTGTTGGTAGCCTGCTTAGACATTGCCAAGGGAATGGTTTCCGCAATCGCCGGCCTGGCGATAGCGGGAGCGACCGGTCAGATGGTGGCCGGAGCTGCAGCGGTGATCGGGCATATCCTGCCTATCTGGTTTGGATTCAGAGGCGGGAAAGCAATAGCCACGTTCTTCGGCTCATGCGTTCTCACTGCTCCATTGGTGGTGCCGCCTGCGGGCGTATTGTGGCTGGTGCTCTATTTCACTTCGCGCAAAGTCGCGCAAGCGTCTCTGATAGCTTCTTGCTGCCTGCCTCTTATAGGATGGTTGTGCCGCCTCCCGTGGCAGCAGATACTGTACCTCGGGGTGATGGGAGCAGCGATTTGCCTCAGGCATGTCCCGGACTTGCGCACATCGGGAGAGGAACAGCACTCCGAACAGCCCAGCAGGCCGACGAGGCCCTGATCGTCTCACCCAACTTCATTCCCAAAGACCGCCCCGAAAGCGAGGGTTATGGAGAATGTGGTCGATTCTCAACCATCCAGGCAATTGCGCTGAAAAAGACGTGCTACGAAAGACAACCACCAAAGAGCCTCACGGTGGCTGTTTCCGACTACGCAAGCTGTCGGTCTGCAAAAAATTGAAGCACTCCCCTCCCGGTTATTGAAGTGTCCCCAGTTACATGCGCTTCGCCTGCTTTGCCAATCACAGATCCTGGAAGACTTGGCGCTTTACCTTTTATACCGACAGTCGGGCCGAACATAAAAGCCTTTTGTGATATGTCCTTTGTTGAGTACAGGCATAGAAGGCCTCCATCCATGTCCTTATTAGTCAGAGGCTCCATAGTATGCCTGGCGAATTCCGCATAGCGCATTCCTGCCATGAGGTCTGTCCTAAGTTTTACGCAATCAGGTAAGGACCGCCGGAAGCCCATAGTTCTTCTTAGGTATTAGGGCCCCTTAGCCAATTCACTGATAGAATTTGCCCAATGTCTCGAAATGACCGGCTAATTGGTC